>VFQR01001213.1_pt1 | contig 21290 bp, 21 predicted proteins | sample 3512321 | NCBI WGS metagenome assembly VFQR01 (sample SAMN10412374, study PRJNA504923) | tailings metagenome | isolation source: Relicate 3 Philex TSF1 revegetated site | place: Philippines: Tuba, Benguet | collected 2017-08-29 | reverse complement strand
AGTTATAGATTTAGTTCGACGTAATCGGTAGTAGTAACACTTTGAGGAATCCTAATAGGTAATTCATCATCAGTTAAATTAGTAGGTTCTTGCCCAGAAGGATCGCTGATAATTTCTCGAATCAAAGGATTATTGATTGCTAGTTGTTTTTGCTCAAAAAAATCGAAAATCTGTTCTTCTGTCAGTTCGTAGGTTTCACGATTATAGTAAACAAATAATATCGCCAACAGAGGTTTAATGTCTTGGCTTTGTAAACCTACCCACTCTCCACCCTTTTGTTTTAAAAGCACTTTCAAATGCTCTCTGGCTAATTTTGCACCTGAATTAATTTTCTTTGAACGTACTAAACAACCGCGAGTTATATTAAATGTTTTGTAATCAATTAGTCGTCCTAACGCAGCACTGATAACGTTGCGATCTTGTTGAACTACATCTACCCCAATTCGGATTTTTCTCTTATTGCCGATAACTTTGAAATCCATAAAGCCATTATTGGCTGCACTAGGCTCTATTTCTTCAATTGATTCGATTGTTACTCCTTCTACAGTTTTACTTATTAAACTATTAAAAGCTAGCCAAAGAGCGTCAGTAATTGTTGCTTCTTCTTCCATTAATGAATCAATAGAAACTTCAACATTTGCCAATTCACTATTAAAATACGGTTTAACCGGATGTGGTGGTGGAGGTGGTATTACGCCTGGTGGTGGTGGGGGCAATATTGTCCCACCTGGAGGTAAAGGAGGCGTGAAATTGTCTGCACACCATTTTAAAACTGACCTAATAGTAGGTCTACTCTTACCAAGTTCTCTAAGTTTAATTTCATCAAACGGGTAAAGAGAATGAGGTGGTTTTTGTTTATATTCTTGATAAAAATCTTCTAGCCATTGACTCACTAGAGCCACAATATCATCAGAATTCAGATATTTTAATGCAATTGGTTGCCTGTCAGCTTGTTCGCTTGCTAATCTATCAACAACTGCTTCAGCTTGTGGTAATGTCCTGATTTGCTCATTCCAAGTTTCAGGATACATAGCCAAAAGGAAAACACCTCTTTTGAGATTGTTATATAAATCCTTAACTAAGTTTGCAATCACTTGTGCTGCTGTAAAACCTGTGTCGGAAATTTCTGCAATATCTAATTCATCAAAGCAAATTACAGGAATTCTATAGTGGCTGATTATATCTAAAATTTGCCGTACATTAGTTAATGATTCAGCTTCTCTATCTTGATTTTTAGGATTTGGTAAACCTAATGCATTAGCTTCTGTTTCTGTGATTTCTAAACCTGAAAGCCAATAATTTGCATAGTGAGCGTGTGCTGTGGAAAGTGTCCACAAAATAGCCCTGATTATATAAGGATTAGTAATATCAGGCTTAATTTTTAAAACTGATTCTGTTAAACTGTCAATTGTTTTAGCTGAGTATTTACTCAACCAATTTGGATAAATATTACTGATGTACTGCTGTGGTGTATAGTTACAATTTTTAGCTTCATTAATTAAAGCAGCAGCTATTTCTTGCCACTGCATTACTTTTTGACTACCAAATGCTCTCAGGCTAGAAGCAACAGCTTGAAGAAATTGATACTTGATCTGATTTAGACTGTCATACTTAACCATATAAATAAATAAGGCATCACCTTCTGTTTCTAACTGATGGCGAACACGGCTAATAAGATGACTTTTGCCTAACCCTTTTTCAGCAGTTATTGTGATACCAACAGTTTCACGCTTACCTTTACGAATTTGTTCAACTGCATTAAATACTGCATTAGAAGCGTGAGAATTAATGGAAAAAACATCGGGGTAACTTTTTCCCCATATCTGTTGGGGTCTGACAACAATATGTCCTGCGAATGGGTTTTGATTTGTAATTAGTTCATCAATGGTAGATGTAGTAGCAATCATAGTATTGTGAAATTTATTTAGTGAGGAGTATAAAGAAGTTTAGGCTTTGAGAAGCTTGGCGTAGCAGCGTAATCCATCTAATACTGTGGTGATGGAATCTTCTATTTTGTCAGGTGCATTATCTTCTACAGTTCCGCCTTGTAGTTGCAAAATATCGTCGGCTTGCGTCTCCAATAGCCAATCATTAAACTCTGTCCGACTCACCCGATCGCCTATTTCTCTCCTAATGCGATAAATTGGTACTAAATTATTAAAGTTGTACTCATAATTCAACTTGTCGTAGACTTCCAACGCCGCAGATTTGAACTCGTCGTAAGATGCGATCGCCCCACTCTTCCCATTAACCGCTACATCTGCACTAGCTACCGCAACACCTATTTCACCAATCCATTTCACCAACGCATTCGCCGCCCAAGTTCCGACAATCCTCCCTTCAAACTTAAAATCACCACTCCTCAAACCCTCACCCAATACCTCCAATCCTTTGGGAGATATCAGAGAATATCCCTTTTTGGAAATGGCGATCGCTCCTTGCTTCTGTAATTCCTCGAATATCCCTTGATAATCTGCTACCTTTTTATTTTTGGATACAACTCGTTTTGTAAGTATACCTTTACTCACTTGCTGCTGAATTCCTCCCAAATCCCACAAAGCTAAAAGCACACGAGTTCTAGTTTGAATTGTGTTTTTTGATGTCATATTCAGTGTATTTTTGTGACAAATATCATCGTAGTACCTGTATCTTTTTAAATTATTGAGCCATGCAAAAATAACCGAGAAATTGCTGAATATATTTATCTTTCCAGGAAATAAATTCATCAAAAATCAACAAGATATTTCGTTGGGATGAAGGGAGTTTCTCTCAAAGGCAAGATGGAATATTCGAGAAATTTGCTCATCATATTAATGAAATGCTTTAGTTGTGCTGTTGTAAATCAGCAGTAAATGTTTTTGTAATTCAAGGCAAACTAACAGGAACTCTAACTCTGTGGCTACAACAGCAAGGCTTTTAGTAAACGTAGGTGATGATGAGATCCGATGATTACAATATTTAAAGAACGTAAAGTAGTTTCACGTTTGCTGGCTGTATTGCTCTCGGCATTGCTAACAGTGCCATTGCTGAGTAGCTGCGGAGGCGGTTCCCGGAGTGCCAATGTACCACCACCTGTGGATGATACTGTTGGTAGGACAGTGAGCGATCGCAGCGCGCAACCCGAAGTTAAAAAGGGCTTGTCTGGGGGACAAAAAGTGGCGATTTTGGCAGGTGCAGCAGCACTTTACTACCTCTACAACCAGCATAAAAATGCTCCCCAAGAAGGAGCGCAAGGTAAGTACTATCTTTCCAAAAATGGGCGTGTATACTACCGTGACGCTGAACACCGCGCTCACTGGGTAACTCCACCAGCAGAAGGAATTCGAGTACCGGAATCTCAAGCGCAACAATACCAGGATTTCCAAGGCTATAACGGACGTTCCACAGGCCGCGATCTAAGTAACTTAGTTTCATTAGCAGCTCCAAGTCTTTAGATCGGCAAAGGTGTTCCCAGAGGATAACGCCGATCGGCCATGTCGGAAACACCAACTTAAATCAGGAGATAAATCATGGTAAATGACTTTTTGCGAAAGGCGAAAGAATTCCTCTTGGGGTCAAACCGCGACCAAGATACTGAATACCGCAACGTCCGCCCAGCTAGCGAAGACCCCTACGGCGACCCCGCAGACCCAGCATCTTACCCCAACGTCCGCCCAGCTAGCGAAGACCCCTACGGCGACCCCGCAGATCAAGATTACCGCCGTTAATAGACAAGTAATATTTTGATACTCCCTACGCCTACAATGCGGGGGAGTTTCATCGCATTTTTAGGGACTGACAAATAAAAAAACACCCAACTTTTCTTGCTAATCCCTTAGTAAAGACTTTTAATCCAAAATCCAAAATTTAAAATCTAAAATTGCCATAATCCAAAATCCAAAATTTAAAATCTAAAATTGCTATTGTTAGCTAAAATTTCCTGCGATCGCTCAATATTTTTCCTTACAGATTCAGCCGAAGTCTGCAAAGCTTCTCTTTCCTGGGCGGTGAGATTTAATTCCAATACACTCTCAATTCCACTGCATCCCAACCGACAGGGAACACCAATCACACCATCTTCTAAACCGTATTCCCCTTGCAGATAAGCCGCCACAGGTAACAACCGCGATTGATTTAATAAAATCGATTCCACCATCACACTAGTGGCCGATGCTGGAGCAAAAAAAGCACCACCAGTCTGCATTAATTCCACAATTTCTGCACCGCCGTTGCGAGTTCTTTCCACCAAACGTGCAATTGTGGCTGCATCCAGCAATTCTGTAATCGGAATACCGTTAACAGTAGCATAACGAGACAAAGGCACCATTAAATCGCCGTGGCTACCCAATACCATCGCCTTGACATCGGCGGGTAAAACTCCCAATTCTAAGGCAATGAAGGTTTCAAAACGGGCAGAATCCAACACACCAGCCATACCCATAATCCGACTGCGTGGTAAACCAGTAGCTTGCCAAGCTAAATAAGTCATCACATCCAAAGGATTAGTGACGACAATAAAAATAGCATTGGGAGAGTGAGCGATCGCATTCTTGGCCGCCTCCACTACAATCTTGGCATTAGTTTTCAGCAAATCATCCCGACTCATACCGATTTTTCGGGGAATTCCGGCGGTAATCACCACAATTTGCGAACCAGATGTCTCAGCATAATTATTAGTGCCAATAATCTGACGATTATGTGATTCAATTCCCCTAGCCTCAACTAAATCTAGTGCTAGACCTTGAGGCATCCCTGGGATAATATCCAGTAAAACCACATCTGCCAAGTTTTTCTCTGCAATCCGTTGGGCTAAAGTACTGCCAACCCTACCCGCACCAACAATGGTGACACGGGGTAAATTACACAGAATTGCGGAGCTAGAAGAAAAAGACATAAGTTAAAGGAGAATACAGAATTCAGAATTCAGAATTCAGAATCAATTGGTTCGGGATAGCATCCACCACTAATTCTATACCACCAAATTTTAAATTTGCCAAATAACTTAAACCCGTTTATTCATCCACCACTCACACATAATTCAATTGGATAACTCTGACTCCTGACTTGTGAATTCTGTTTTATTAAAATGCAATTTTTTTCATTGAAGAAGAATTCAGAAGTCAGAATTCAGGAGCGGAGCCGGAGACGCTCCGCCTCCGGTCAGAATGCAATCAGTGGGGGATTCAGACCCGCCACTGAATTGTTGCACCACCAAATTTTCAATTTGGTGGGGGTGCAAAAACGCCGTTTATTCATACACCAGTCGCACAAAATTCATTCTGTATTCTGGCTCCTGACTCCTGAATTCTGTTTGATAAAAATTTAGAATCCAGGAGACAAAATGAATGCTGAATTCTGACTCCTAGATTCTGAATTCTTTTTCCTTATTTAAACTCTTCGAGTTGGTCTACACGTAACCAAATATTTGGTGTTGGCACTTTCCCAAACTTAACAAGTGCATAATCACCTTTAAGATCTACAATTTCGCCCTTAGAGTCAAATAAATAGGAAGGAAAGCGAGTATCACTAGCTTTTGCTTCCAGACTATTTTCTAGTTTTTCGCGCACAGCACGAACCATATCACCTTTTTTGACTGCCATAAATTCCCCTCTCAAATTCGTAACTTGCTTTATTTGCATTCTAAGAGACTTAGAACTCACCAGGGTAAGCTCATCTAAATTTGGTATAATACGAACTTGACAAATCAAAGAAGATAAGGGTAAAAGACCGAATAAAAAACGCACTTGACAACTGAGCAGGATAAATGAGAATACTTCAATGCTGTTGTCAAAAGATGGTCAGGAGTCAGGAAGATGTCACAAGGCTTTGAAATTAAATCTGCTGATGCTACGAAAAATTCTGGTGGTAACAGACAGCCAAAACAAGTGGCAGACATCGGCAGTATTCAACAGAGTTTAGTGGAGCATTAGATTCTTCTGATTCCTTGTGTCAAGCCTGATTGAGATGCTCTTACCCTGATATTCAATACCTTTGCCAAATCGAAAAATATCGTGATTTGTAGGTTGGGTTTAGTGCCTCAACTACGAAAAAATGGCGAAGGTATTGATATTCTGACAATTTTTGGCGATCCCAAGCAAAGCAATTAGTAATTTATCATATGATTTCCCTGTCTCCCACTCTCCAAGCTAGACTCTCTCAACCTTTGAAAATTGGCTCCTTTGAAGTCAAAAGCCGGGTTCTTCAGTCGCCTTTATCTGGGGTCACAGATTTAGTATTTCGCCGCTTGGTGCGTCGTTATGCACCGGATTCCATGATGTATACCGAAATGGTTAATGCTACTGGGTTGCATTATGTCAAACAATTGCCCAAAATCATGGAGGTAGACCCCAACGAACGCCCAATTAGCATTCAATTATTTGATTGTCGTCCAGATTTCCTTGCAGAAGCAGCAATAAAGGCAGTTGCTGAAGGCGCTGATACTGTTGATATTAATATGGGTTGTCCGGTAAATAAAATCACTAAAAATGGAGGCGGTTCTTCTCTGTTACGACAGCCGGAAGTTGCAGAAGCAATTGTGCGAGAAGTGGTGAAAGCTGTTGATGTACCTGTGACAGTAAAAACCCGTATTGGCTGGAATGACAAAGAAATTACGATTCTCGACTTTGCCAAGCGGATGGAAGATGCAGGGGCAAAAATGATTACAGTACACGGCCGTACCCGCGCCCAAGGATACAATGGCAATGCGCGTTGGGAATGGATTACCCGTGTCAAAGAAATACTTTCTATTCCAGTAATTGCCAATGGAGATATTTTTTCCATTGAAGCGGCGGTGAAATGTTTAGAAGAAACTGGCGCCGATGGTGTGATGTGTTCTCGTGGAACTTTGGGTTATCCGTTTTTGGTGGGAGAAATCGATCGCTTCTTCAAAACTGGAGAAATATTACCGCCACCAACACCAATTGAACGCTTGGAATGTGCCAGAGATCATTTACAAGCCTTGTGGGAATATAAAGGCGATCGCGGTGTTCGTCAAGCCCGTAAACACATGACTTGGTATGCTAAAGGTTTTGTGGGTGCTGCTGAATTGCGAGGACAGTTAAGTGTAGTTGAAACCGTAGATCAAGGTTTAGCAATGATTGACCAAGCAATCGCCAAACTAGCTAATGGCTACGAATTAGAAGAAGAAGCACAAGATGATTTGGTAATGATTTAAAATATTGATTTTGACTCCTGAATTCTGAATTCTTCTTCAATACATTGTATATTTAATTAATCAAGTGGAGGCTTGCAATGTTAGTTTCCAAACATGACGAAATTGTATCGATTCCCGAAATCCATTCTTTAGAAGATTTCATGGTAAATCCTCCAGATGGGATGGAGTGGGTGGATGGACAACTGGTAGAAAAAATAGGGATGACATTAAAACATAGTGAAATTGAAGGGAATCTCTACTTTTACTGGAGAAGTTATATTAACTCTAATCAAGTAGGTGGCAAAATTTACACTGAAGTGCCTTGTCGCACATACAAACAAGGGCGTCGTCCTGATGTGGCTTATCTAACGCCGGATTTAGTAACTCAATTTGGCAACGTTCCCACATTGCCACAAAGTTTTCCATTAATTGCAGAAATAGTTTCACCCACAGATTTAGCTGAGGACTTATTTTTAAAAGCCCAAGAATATTTACGGTCTGGTTGCGAGGAAATTTGGTTAGTATTTCCTGAAAGTCAGTTAGTTTTGGTTATGACTGATAATCAAGTTTTAGGGTTTAAGGCTGGTGATGTAGTTCGCACTCAAAAAGTATTATTGGGTTTGAGTGTAGCAGTAGACGAATTATTAGCTTGAGAAGTAAAAGTACTCTATTTATTTCCCATACTGTTCGCCAGTTACCTTACCTCGAAAAACAATGTACTGGTAAAGGTTATAAAACAGCATCACCGGAATGAGAAAGCCAATAAAAATGATCATAATCACCAACGAACTGGGGTCAGCAGCGGCTTCATAGATAGTGATTGTATTAGGAATAATGTAAGGGAAGACAATTAATCCTAAGCCGATAAACGACAGCACAAATAGCAGAATTGTCCAAAGAAAAGGCGCTCTTTCTTGTTTGCGATTCAGACTCTTTAAAAGTTGCCAAATCAACAAAACTCCCACTAAGGGAATGACTGCAAAGATATAAACTAAAGGTTGCTCAAACAAACGCGATCGCGCATTTTCATAAATTATCGGTGTTGTAATTGTAATGAAAACCGCACCAATTAAAGTTGTCCAAGCAGCAATTTTGGCAGTTTTATAGTGAGTTTCCTGTAATTCTCCTGTAGTTTTCCAAATCAGATAAGTAGAACCAATTAACACATATCCTTGAATTAAAGTTAAAGCCACCAGCACCGATGGAATATTTAGCCAGTCCCAAGTTGTACCAATAAAGTGTCCTGTATCATCAACAGTAATTCCCGCTAGCACAGCACCAAGGGCGAATCCTTGGCCGAGTGCAGCCATAAAACTCCCAGCACCAAAAGCAAAATTCCAAAATAATTTGCGGTTTGCTAATTCTCGAAATTCAAATGCCACACCACGAAAAATAAACCCAAATATCATTAAAAAAATCGGAATGTATAAGGCATTCAAAATTGTGGCATAAGCTAAAGGAAATGCACCAAAAAGGCCTCCTCCCATCAAAACTAGCCAAGTTTCATTAGCATCCCAAATATTGCTTAAACTGGTCATCAAAATGCTGCGACGTTCTTCATCTGAGGAAGTAAGAGATAATATCCCCACCCCTAAATCAAATCCATCTAGCATTACATAAAGGAATAGAAAAAAAGCTAAAATCACAAACCATACTTGCGGTAAAAAATACTCTAGGGTCTCCATAAAATCTCCTATTAAATAAGGGCATGGGGAAAGAAAACGCGGGGACACGAGGACACGGGGATGCGGGGACGCAAAGAGAGAAGACACGGAGACGCAAAGAAATACTCATCACGTCACTGCGTCTTTGGCTCTCTGTTGTTTTGTTCATATCTCTTTGTCACCTTGTCTCCTTCATCGCCGCGTCTCCGTGTCCCCACGTCTCTCCCCACTCCCCACTTCCCATTTTCAAACGAAATTCACTGCTGCGCTTCTACAGGGCGTTCATCTGGAACAAACTCACCAGGAGTGGTATCTACCGCGGGTTTGGAGATTTCTGTACCTGGAATTGGTAAGTCGAGATTCGGGCCTCTGCGGAGAATGCGGCTACCAAAGTACAAAGCTGCAATGAATAAAAGGCTGTAGACTGTGGCAAAGCCAGTTAGTGACGTTAAGACGTTACTTGCGGGTAGACGAGAAGCCGCGTCAACTGTGCGAATTTGCCCGTAGAGTGTCCACGGTTGTCTGCCAACACAGCGCACAACCCAGCCTGATTCTACGGCAATGTATCCTAAAGGAGCTGCCAATATCCAAGCCCGCATTAACCACCGTTGTTGAGTAATGTTTTCTGCTGAGAGTTTACCGCGTAACCATTGCAGGGTACTGAATAACATTAATCCAGCGAAGAAAAAGCCAATGGCAATCATTGTGCGGAAAGCGTAGTAAATCAAACCCACTAAATGAGGACGATCCTCACTTTTCCACTCCTTCAAGCCGCGTACTGGTTCAGAAAGATTCTTTTTGAATTCCAGAATGTATCCCAGTGCATTGGGAACGGTGATTTCCCAATCATTTTTCTGGGCTTTTTCATTGGGTATGGCTACAAGACTCCAATCTGCCGGCTGTCCCGCAGGTGAAGATTCCCATTGTGCTTCCATTGCAGCGAGTTTTGTGGGTTGATAGTGATAGACTTGTTCGCCGCTTAAATGTCCGATGTATATTTGTAATGGGGCAACTGCGATCGCAGCTGCTAAAGCAATCTTCAATGACCGTGAAAAGAAACCTGCATGGCGTTGTTTGAGAATATACCAAGCACTAATTCCACCAATCACAAACAACGAAGTTTCTAGTGTGGCAAAGAACATGTGCAGCACACTATTAAGCATGAACGGATTTAAAATTGCTTGAAAATAATCGTGGACTATAAACTTCCCATTGACTAATTCCCCACCCGCCGGAGTTTGCATCCAAGAATTTGCCGTCAAAATCCATACGGTTGAGAGGTTAGCACCAACGGCAACTAAAATTGTTGAAAGATAGTGAATAGCCGGATTAACTCGTTCCCAGCCGAATAACATAATACCTAAAAAAGCAGCTTCCAGCATGAATGCCCAGGAAGCTTCAAACCCAATCACACTACCAAAAAAATTGCCCGCCGCTTCCGAAAACGGTGCCCAATTAGTGCCAAACTGGAATTCCATCGGGATACCCGTTGCTACACCAATGCCAAAATTTAACAGATAAAATTTAGACCAAAAGCGGGCATGGAGGTAGTAGTCTGGATTACGAGTTTTTAGCCATAGTCCCTCAACAATAACCAGATAAATTCCCATGCCTGTAGTCAGCACAGGCCAAAGCATATGGAATATTGCAGTCAGCGCAAATTGCATCCGTGATAGCACCACGGAATCGGATAAAAATTCCATGAATATTCTCCATTAGCTAGTCCCCTTCTTAGAATAGACGTTGTGGGGCTGTTGACAATACACCAAAAGTTTATACTTATGTAGGTTTAGCCAAGGTTGAATAAAAGTATTTATTGCTCGTCATAACCAATGAAGCTATAGAATTGAAAAAATAGTTTTATCTATTTGCCAATTCACTATAGACTTTTTTTAATGTCATGAATCAACCCCTTCTTCGCTTTCTTGTTACTAACAATTATAAAAATTTATCTTTAAATCAGATAGTTATACTCAAAAATCTGAATATTTTTATAGGTTCAAATGGTTCAGGCAAAAGCAATTTCATCAGCTGCTTAAAATTTTTAAAAGATAGTCTAACTAAAATTCCTGATGAAAGTCGAAGCGTCAGTAGTTTTGAAGATGCAATTACCCAAATTGGTGGCAATATAATTTTAGATGTTAGTGTAGAAAGTCCTGCTAGAGTAAGAATTGTATACTGTTTTAGTTTTTATCATAATTCACAAATTGATACACCTACAAGAGATAGTAGCATACTTGATTTAAAAATTTTTGTTAATAGAGATCAGGCAAGAGGTGTTAGTATCGCAGAAGAATATTTATATAGTGGGGAAAATTTACAGGACTCAACTTCATTTCCCTTTTATTATTATAAGTTTCATGACAGAGAATTTGGCAAAGGGGCTGTATCAGTTTATGATGCACCAGGTCAGCCAAAAACTCATTTTGAAGGTTTAGATAATATACCAAGTAATTTTTTAGGTCTTACTGCTATACCTAGATTGCTTGAAGATAGCCAATATCCTCCTGAAAATACACCTGTTTATAAAATTAGAAGAGATTTAATTGAATTAGTTTCAAAATGGCAATTTTATAATGCCAATAATATGGATTTAAATCTTATTAGAATGGCAGAGCCTAAAATAGGAGGAAGTGATATTTATTTATCGCCTTCAGGAGATAATTTACCTCTAGTTTTGGATAATTTAATTCTGCAATATATAGATTTTGAGGAGAGTATTAACCAAGCAATGAAGGCTATCTTACCAAAGACTCGTCGTCTTAGACCTATCCGTTCTGGTCGTTTGTCTTTGACATTAGAGTGGTATTTTCATGACATCAAAGAAGCCTTTTATCTCAATGAAATGTCAGACGGAACTGTGCGGATGCTTTGTTGGGCTACTATATTACATTCACCAGTTCTTCCTTCATTATTAGTAATTGATGAACCAGAATTAGGATTGCACGTATCATGGATGCCAATTTTAGCAGAGTGGATTAAAAAAGCTGCTGGAAAAACCCGAGTAATTATCACTACACACAGCCCCGATCTCCTAGACCATTTCACAGATTGTTTAGAAAATGTTTTTTGTTTTTATTCAGAAGATAAAACGCATTCTTCCATCAAAACACTCTCCAAATAAATGCTTAATGACAAGCTAGAACAAGGATCGGAACTAGGTGATTTATACCGTGTTGGCGACCCCAGTATTGGAGGATGGCCGTGGTAGTATGGGTTTTCGCTGGGGGTGGGGAAGCTGAAGTTAGAGGACTAATTCCTTTTTTAGAAAAAAACTTTCCTGGATGTTCATTTAAACGAAAAACACCAATTAATCAGAAACCTGGCCCTAAACCTAATAAGATAAGGAGTTTAGTTAATTGCAATCGCCGACACCAGAAAGGCTTGCTGTATTCGGTTTTCAAGGTGCAGTTGCGCGGATGGAAGAATCATAACACAGCAAATGGTATTTACACAAGATGCAAATCGCTGAAACCCAGTCTCCGTAAGGTGCGCGGATAGTTTGCAAGTCCTATAGTCCTCAAAACCTTGTATACGTTGAGATGCAGCGATTTTTTGGTTGTTTTGATTTTCTACAGCTACCCATCCGCGCATTTGGGAACAAAATTAGTCTAATTGCTGAGGGCTACCACCATTAATTTAAGCGATCGCAGCTTCTAACCTTCGCCTGTGTAACCTCTAACCTACCAAATCAGGAAACACTTCTTGGACAGCAGGATGCACTAATTGATGATTCTGCACATTTACACCTTTCGCTAAGGCTGGGTTAACTTCCAATGCCTTAATTCCCAAATTCGCCAACTGCACAACATAAGGTAATGTACTGTTATTGAGTGCTTGAGTTGCTGTCCAAGGTACTGCTCCTGGCATATTGGGAACGCCATAATGCACCACACCTTCTTCGATGTATACCGGATTTGTGTGAGATGTGGTGTGCAAGGTTTCTACACAGCCGCCTTGGTCAACAGCAACATCAACTATTACTGAACCAGGGTGCATTTGTTTGACTAATTCGCGGGATACTAATATTGGTGCCCTGCGTCCCAGTACTAAAACTGCACCAATGAGCAAGTCGGCTTCTTGAACTGCGGCTTCAATATGGGCTGAGTTGCTGTAAAGGAATTCGACTCTAGAGCCAAATAGAGTTTCTAGGTAAGATAAGCGCTCAACACTCACGTCTAAAATCTGCACGCTAGCACCCATGCCCACGGCAATTTTAGCTGCTTCTGTGCCGACAACGCCACCACCGAGAATGACTACTTTACCCGGCTTGACCCCTGGTACACCACCCAAAAGCACGCCTCTACCGCCTTGCTGACGTTCTAGAAATCTTGCCCCAAATTGTACTGCAAGCCGACCGGCAATGACGCTCATGGGGGTGAGCAAGGGTAATCTGTTAACGCCTGGTTGTTCTACAGTTTCGTAGGCGATCGCACAAGTGCCACAATCAATTAAATGTTCTGTTAATTGGCGATCGGCTGCTAAGTGTAAATAGGTAAATAATATTTGTCCTTTCTGCAAAAAATTATACTCAAATTTCAATGGCTCTTTAACTTTGACAACCAATTCTCGATTCCAAGCTGCTTCTGCTGTGGGAACAATCTCTGCTCCAGCACTTATGTAGTCATCATCCGTGAATCCAGCACCATTACCTGCTTGTGTCTGAACAAAAATCTTATGACCATTTTCTCCCAGCACCCGCGCACTAGATGGACTTAAACCTACCCGAAATTCTTGATCTTTAGTTTCCTTGGGAACGCCGATTTCCATATACAGCCTCTGATATTTTTTTTGTTTAACTGTAGCCTGCCAACTTCCAGCTTGCTACTGATCTATTGCCGATAGCTGTATTAGAAATAGCTATTCTCACTCTTGAGTCTGTAAATTTAATCCGAATACCTGCAAACTCTTACTCTTGACTATTGCTTCAATATTTATACAATATATAAAGAATCATAACAATTTATTAAAAAGGCGGTCGCATAGCTCCCTTCTAGGAAGCTCTATTGGAATTCCTCAAGTAATCTTGACATTCAAGCACTGCGATCGCCTGCAAAAATAAGCTAAAGGTTCAGGAAAAAAAGAAATTAATTTCTTTACCTTTGATGTCAAGTCCGGTTAATCACTTATCATTAAAATCTCTATCCGTCCCCGCGTCAGTCTTAATGATAAAACCCGACACGACATTACCCCTAGTCCAGCCAATACCACAAAGTCTGATATCAAGTCCCGTTTGCCGAAAAGAGGTTTCTAAAAAATGACACAATCACAACCGACAATTACACCTAAACTAGACGAGCCGAAATTTGGCTTTAACGAATATGCTGAGCGCTTGAATGGTCGAGCTGCAATGATTGGCTTCGGTTTGATGTTGGTGATTGAATACGTCACCAATCAAGGGGTGCTATCATGGCTGGGTCTGAAGTAGTGCCACCAACAAGCACACAAATTGTAAGCTAGTATTTAGATGAGTTTCAACCAGCTGGAACAACCAGTTGGTTTTGACTTTAACAATTGATAGCCAATTCCTTCTACCTCAAGACTTTTATTAAATTTATTCGTAAATTGTTGCCGTAGAATGTAACCAAGAGAGGAATCCAAATACTTAATTACTGACTGAAATCTCTGAAACTTGCAACTAGCACATGTAAGAAGGTAAATGAGTAGACTTCCTCCCCTACTCAAGAAAGTCATAATTAAGTTAGTTTATGCCTTCGATGAAAAAGGCAAAATATGGGTGAGGTATTCTTGGTTAAGAATATACATAAAAGGTGAACTGGAACCAACCAAGCTGTGATGAATGCTGTATTACCTCGTTTTTTGAAGTCAACCTACCGAAAAGAGCCACTAATCAGTATATTGATTACGATGGGACTGGTAGATGCCCTGATTGGCGGATTGGATGATAGCTGGTCGTTGTTCGTTTTTGGTTTGGGAACGGCAGGGATAGCGCTAGGCTTGAAGTTGTGGCGTATCCAACAGCGTCGCCCTCTACCAGAGGAGCCTATAGTACAACATTACTTGCCCTCCCGTTCCTCTAGTCCGCCTTTACCAATGCTAAGCGTTTCTAAGAAAAAACCACCTCTTTAGGGAGTGTTGAGTTAAAAGTTAGGAGTTAGGAGTTATGAGTTATGAGTGATAATTCATAACTCTCGAAGATTTGTTTGTATATCTTTTTTTATACCTACTCGAAAAGTGAGGCAAAGTGGTGAGGAGTGAGGGAAGAGGTGGGGGTAATTTCTGGCATCGGTATATTATTCTGGCATTGATGGCGGCTGTTGCCCTTCCAGTAATTACTTGGGAAGGGTTTTATATTCGTCAGGCTAATGCTGCGATTGAATTTGCACCAAACTCTGAAACTACAAACAATTTTGCGAATTTCCAGCAACTTTACACCCTCAAAGGACATAACGGAACTGTTAAATCTCTAGCCTTCACTCCAGATAACAGAATTCTTGTCAGTGGAGGCGCAGAAAATGAAGGTATCATTCGCTTTTGGAATCCAGCAAACGGCAAACAGTTGGGGAATATGGGCAAAGCACACAAAACTGCCGTAGAATCTTTAGTAATTTCACCAGATGGTCGAACCCTGGTTAGTTGTAGTACTGACAACACAATTAACCTCTGGAATCTGAAAAATTTTAAATTTAAATTTAGTCGCTCTTTTGTCGGACATACCAGTAATGTATTATCTTTAGCGGTATCTCCTGATAGTAAAGTTTTAATTAGTGGAGCCTTAGATGGAATTCGCTTGTGGGATTTGTTACAACAACGCCCACTCGGTAGTTTAGCACGCTTTAACAATTTGATTTATACGGTGGCTATTAGTCCTGATGGGCAAACCTTGGCTAGTGGCGACAATAAAGGTGTAATTAAGTTGTGGAGCTTGAGTAGTGGTAAATTAATTAGTGAATCAGTAGCTCATACTAATTCTGTTACTGCCGTCAGCTTTACACCAGACGGACAAACATTAGTTAGTGCTAGCCGCGATCGCACCGTTAAAGTGTGGAATGTCAATAGTGGAGAATTATTCCGTACCCTTACGGGACATAATAACTGGGTAAATGCGATCGCCATCAACCCAGACGGACAAACCCTTGCTAGTGCTGGCAAAGATGGCATTAAGTTGTGGAATATCACCTCAGGTGAGTTAATAAATACATTAACTGGACATACAGACTGGGTAAGTGCGATCGCTTTTAGTCCAAATGGGCAAATATTAGCCAGTGGTGGATTCGATCAAAAAGTCAAGATTTGGGGAATTCCAGTCAAACGTAAGTAACGGCGAGTATGTCAACATAATTGATAATTCATAATTCATAATTGCAATTAGTGGGGGCATTAATTACCCCGTACACTTTCTTGTTGACCACTAAATTTTTAATTTAGTGGGGGCATTACCCCGTATAATTATGAATTATGAGTTATGAATTAGTAATTATTTGGTCGATAATTATATTAGATCCGATGGTTGTCTATGGCGTTAAATGTACCACCAAAAAGACGATCGCGAATCATATCATTGTGCAAAAAGTCATGGGGAAAACCCAGTTTAATTTGACTGATTTCATTTAATCGCTGCAAATGTTCTGGAGAAAGAGTCACATTCAATGAAGCTAAGTTATCTTGAAATTGAGTTAATTTACGTGCGCCAATAATCGGAATTATCACCCCACTTTGAGCGCGTAACCAAGCTAATGCTACCTGTGATGGTGTGTGTCCAATTTCTGCTGCAACTTGACTAACAACTTCAGCGATCGCTAAACTTGTTTCTGAAATACTTCCTAATGCTGAACTTGCTAACCGTCCTGATTCGCCACTTTCTAGAGCCGATTTATTGTACTTACCTGTCAGCACGCCACCACCCAAAGGTGACCACGGTGTTACTGCTAAATCGAAAGCTTTGGCCATGGGTATTAAATCGCGTTCTGGTGTCCGCTGAATTAAACTATACTCAATTTGCAGGGCGACAAACTGCGTCCATCCTTGATATTGAGCGATGGTGTTTGCTTGGGAAACAATCCAAGCAGGTGCATCAGAAATGCCAATGTAAAGTACTTTACCTTGACGGACTAGATCGTCGAGCGATCGCAATACTTCTTCAATAGGTGTGGTAAAGTCCCAAGCGTGCAACCAAAATAAGTCAATATAGTCGGTATTCAACCGCTTCAAACTACCTTCTAAAGACTGGATTAAGTTCTTGCGATGATTTCCACTACCATTGGGGTTGCCGTTTTTGTCATTCATCCGCAAAGGAAAGGAATATTTTGTCGCAACTACAAAGCGTTCCCGATCTTTGGCGATTAATTCACCAACAATTTTTTCACTGCTACCGTCAGTATAACCATTGGCGGTGTCAATAAAATTGCCTCCTGCTTCCACAAAAGTATCAAAGACTTTACCACTTTCGTCTTTGGAAGCACCCCAACCCCAATCTTCACCAAAGGTCATGGTTCCTAAGCAGAGTTCAGAGACTCTTAACCCGCTTTTGCCTAAGAGTTTGTATCTCATGAATATTTTCTCATTAATGAAAAAAACTATGCGAATACTATCCCAAAAGCATGATACAGCAGAATTCAGAATTCTGAATTCAGAAATGCAAAATTTCCCAATCTTCCAGCAAGGAAATAGCATCTTTATACAAAGATAAATCCACTTGGTTAACTTCCATTCCCTGTCCGATTCCTTCTAAAAGGGTGATTGTTAATTTTCCTCCTAAATGTTCGCGGAACTCGGTAAGACCTTTAAATATGCAATCGGGATGGTCTGGCCAATCTATATGCTCTTTGAGTGTCGGTACATACAAAGTAAAGCCTAATTTCTTAAGTGTAACTATAATTCTTTGCCACTCTGATTGTAAAAGTTGCCCTATTAAATATGAATAGGTTGTATCCAAAGCAATGCCGATCGCCACAGCTTCACCATGACGTAAACTGTAATTAGTTAAATGTTCTAGTTTGTGAGCAGCCCAATGTCCAAAATCTAAAGGACGCGATGAACCCATTTCAAAAGGGTCACCACCACCAGCAATGTGTTCTAAATGCAACTGCGAACAACGATAGATCAGCTTTTCCATAATCTCCATATCTCGATTAGCTAATCTATCGGCATAGGTCATAATAAAATTAAAGAAATCTGCATCTTTAATTAACGCTACTTTTACCGCTTCTGCAATACCCGATCGCCAATCGCGATCGTCAAGGCTAGTGATAAAATCAAAGTCATTCAATACAGCATAAGGTGGCATAAATGTGCCCAGAAAATTTTTCTTGCCAAAGGCATTAATTCCATTCTTGACGCCAACACCCGAATCATTTTGTCCTAATACTGTTGTCGGTACCCGCAGCAGCCGAATTCCTCGGTGAGCCGTTGCTGCTGCATATCCTACCATGTCTAATACGGCTCCACCTCCAATTGCTAACACGTAGGAATGACGACACAATCCAACTGCATCGATTCGCTGATGAATTTGCTCTATAAATCTGGAATCATTCTTGACTGCTTCTCCACCAGGAACGATTATTGGTTCACCACTCAAAGTGAGTACATCTGCATTACGCTGACCATAAAGTGCTAATTTTTTGAGCAGCCCCTTTTGATGATTTAAAACTCCTCGATCTATCACTACTAGCACTCGTTTTGGAGTTGTCTCGCTATTTGCTGCAATCACTTGTGCCAATAAAGGATTATCTAATTCAAATAAACCTCTCGTGAAATGAACGTCATAGTTGAAGGTTACTTGAACGCATTGATTAATTGGTTGGAGATTCAGAGCAGTCTTTTGTTTAATAGCCATATCTAAATATTATTAATTGTAAATATATGCGTTACTTGATTTAAGATTATCTACTATTTCAAAAATATCAATTTTGTATCCCAATATTCAAAAGATTTACTAGACATACTGGCTAATAAATCATTAGTTTACAGTGTAATTATTCATTTTTGAATCAAGCCAAAAATGAAAAATATTTGCAAATTTACTGATGAATATCGCTTATGTCTATCTTAGAGTTTATATCTAAGTTGGACAATTAATATCATCATCATTACATAAGATTCTAATTTTTTTCCGCAGCCTAACTTAGGATTTTATCGATTAAAAATTATATCTTTACAGTATCTTAGCTAAATTAGATATATTTTGTAGATTCAATGAAGTTATTAGCTAAGTAATATACTATGGAACTGGTTGAAGAATCAAAGTATCAAATTTAATGCTAGAAATTATACATAGTTGTCACCAAAAAAAGTTGGGCAACTTGTTTTGAAATTTATCATGAGTAAAGTAAACAAGTTACTACATCAGTGGTTACTACAGTCTGTTTCCCAGACAGGTATTGCTTGGCTGGAACAGAAGCAAGCACAGATTACTAGCGGTGCTGGTGAGCGAGTGTTTTTCACAGCTTTTAGTGCTGTGCCCCGTTATCTGGGTAAACAGAATTTGCAGCTAACATCCCAAGATTTGGCAGCAGCGCATGAGGCAATTCCTGGTTGGAATCCTAGTAATTGGACTGTAGATCAAGCAGGTCGTACACTCTTGGTTTTAGCTTTGCTTGAGGATGATGCCCAGGGTTATGTGCGAGTCTCCTTTGGAGAGGCTGCGCCAACACTCGATAAACTTTTTTCCAGTGCTGATATGGGCGAGTTAGTTGCACTTTATCAGAGTTTACCGCTATTGCCACATCCAGAATTACATCGCCAACGCGCTGCCGAGGGAATTCGCAGCAATATGAGCAATGTATTCCAAGCCATAGCACTACGCAACCCTTATCCAGCGAATTATTTAGATAATGCCGCTTGGAATCAGATGGTGCTGAAAGCTGTGTTTGTCGGTAGTCCGTTGCATCTAATTTGGGGTTTGGATCGTCGCGCTAACCCAGAATTAGCGAAGATGTTAACAGACTATGCCCATGAACGCTGGGCTGCTAAACGCCCAGTCACCCCAGAACTTTGGCGACCTATAGGTAAATTTGCTGATAGTGCGATCATTGCAGATTTAGAAAAAGTTCTAATTAATGGGGATATAGCCGAGCAACAAGCAGCAGCTTTAGCTTGTGCTGAATCACCTTTACCCGAAGCCCAAGCATTACTTTCCCATTATCCAGATTTGCAGTCATCCATAGAACAGGGTAACCTGACTTGGAGCAGTTTGAGCGTGTAATTGAAAGGGGAGTGGGGATGAGGGAGATGAGGGAGATGAGGGGGATGAAGAGGCAGGGGGGCAGGGGGCAGGGAGCAGAGGGGAGAATTCCTAACTCCTCACGCCCCATGCCCCATGCCCATTCGCCAATCCCCAATTCCCCAATCCCCATGCCCATGCCCCAATCCCCAATCCCCATTCCCTAAACCTATGATGTTTATCGATCCTCACATTCATATGTGTTCCCGTACTACTTACGATTACCTAGTAATGCGGGAATATGGCATTGTTGCTGTTATTGAACCAGCTTTTTGGCTGGGACAACCCCGAACTAACGCCGGCACATTCAAAGACTATTTCAGCAGTCTTGTGGGCTGGGAAAGGTTTCGTGCTAGTCAGTTTGGCATCCAACACTACTGTACAATTGGCTTAAATCCCAAAGAAGCTAACAACGAGGCACTGGCAGCAGAAGTGATGGAACTGCTACCGCTTTATGCTTGTAAAGAGGGAGTTGTTGCCATTGGCGAAATTGGCTACGATGACATGACAGAAGCAGAAGATAAGTACTTTTGTCAACAGTTACAGTTAGCCAAAGAACTCGATATGTTGGTACTAATTCATACTCCTCATCGTAATAAAAAAGCGGGTGCTAGTCGGAGTATGGATCGGTGTATTGAATATGGCTTAGATCCTTCACAAGTTGTTATCGATCATAATAACGAAGAAACTGTTGAAGAAGTATTAAAACGAGGTTTTTGGGCGGCTTTTACGATTTATCCCCAGACAAAAATGGGTAACGCCAGGATGGTAGAAGTTGTGCGTAAATATGGACGCGTTAGCGCAGGGGGACGCGACAGCGTTCGTCGCATTATTGTTGATAGTAGTGCTGATTGGGGAATTAGCGATCCTTTAGCCGTGCCAAAAACGGCTCAGTTAATGTTAGAAAGAGGCATTCCGGAAGAACATGTGCGAGCAGTTTGTTACGAAAATGCTCTAGCTGCTTACAGTCAAACTGGGCAGATGCAAGCCTCCGACTGGCTCAACCCCCAATCTATCGACCAGCGTCAGCTATTTAATGGTAATTCTGTGTTGCGAGGACAAGAACCAGGGATTAATTCACTTTCGGTGCTGATTGAGTAGAAAATTCGTCATTGGACATGGGCGTTGCCAGAAAAATTTTTATCTTTTTGTTGTCGTCATTCTCACAATCCAAAATCCAAAATCTAAAATCCAAAATAGTATTAGGGGGGCAGATAAGTGAATGTTGCAAGCTGGAATTTTCAAAGCTGGCGCGGCTATTTTGAATTGATGCTTCCAGCTAAGATTGTTACTGCTTGGGCTGATATTTTGG
>VFQR01001212.1_pt1 | contig 21301 bp, 11 predicted proteins | sample 3512321 | NCBI WGS metagenome assembly VFQR01 (sample SAMN10412374, study PRJNA504923) | tailings metagenome | isolation source: Relicate 3 Philex TSF1 revegetated site | place: Philippines: Tuba, Benguet | collected 2017-08-29 | reverse complement strand
TCTGCATGTAAACGCGGTGAATAAATAGATGGATTAGCTAAAGTTCTTAACAAATTTTGAGCTTCAGCTGTTGATAAAGTTGCTAAAGGTGGCACTTCTTCTCGAAAATTCAGTCCTAATGTTGCCAACAGTATGGTAAAATTTTCTGTTAACTCATCAACTGACAAAGAATAAGTGCGATCGCTTTGATTATATCTAGCTTCATTCTTCAATTGACGATGAGTTGCAAAGCCACGTACCGCCATCCAACACTCATCTTCATCATCCAAATTTACCTGTACTGCTAAGTAATAGTCAGCTACCCAACTCGGAATATCTACCCACTCCTGCGGTACAGATAATTCTTCTAAATCTGTGGTTTCAGTTGGTAATAGTATTAATCGTGTTTCACCTAATTGAATAGCTATACCATTCACTACTTCTAAAATAGTAGGTAAAGCATCTTTTCTAGGCCAGATTGAGGGTTGTGGCGCGGATTCTTCTTGCAACCAATCTTCAAGCCAACTGATAAAAGAATCCAAGGAAAGATGATTGAGATATGAATTGTAACGAGCGATAGGATTAGAATGGTATTGCTGGCTATATTGCCACGCTCTTTTTTGCTCTGTTACTCCAATCTTTAACCAAAGATGCTTTGTGTTATTACTTGCTAATTCCATTAACTTAAACATTGATTTCACCTACTTATATTTGCTGAGATTTAGAAAAATATGCGTCAATCACGATATTAATTATTTCTTCTCTTTCTAATTTTTGCCCTGAATTATTTCTGGTTTTGAGAATTGATTTAATTAGAGATTTGTAGTGTTTATATAACCATTTTTCTACATACTCTTTCACCCATACATTTATCTGTTCGAGCAAATTAACTTGTACTTTATACTTAATTTGAGAAAGCTTTTCCTTGACTTTACTTTGTTCGATACCTAATTGGTTGGCAATTTTGGTTTCACTGAATTTTTGACCGTAACAAAGTTGAAAAATTTCTTTTTCTTCCCCAGATAGTTTTTTAATTGCTGAGACTAAAGCTGCTTGAATCAAATCTGAATGTAAGGGATTAGTGTAATCTTTCTCTAACCAATTTGTCACATAAACATTAACCCATTCTTGCGATTGGGATATGCCTGCTAAAGTTTCTAACAGTGTAATTGTAGATTTTTTCAAATATCGAGAAATTGTACTTTGATTAATTTCTAACCTAGCTGCTAACTGTTGTTGATTCAGACCAAATCCATAGTAAAGCAGCAAAAGTTTTTGAGATTCAGGTTTCATCGCTTCTAGTTGTTCGCGCAAAGACAAACTAGTTTTTTTGCTGAGAAATTGCTGACTTTCTCCTACTTCTTCTGCTGAGTCGTGCCATTCCAGTTCTAAAGTCTCTTCTTGGATATCAGATTTTGCTTCATATCCACTTGTTTGTAAGGCATCAAGAGACCATTGGGGTACTATAGATTTTGGATAGTTTTGTAATGCTGCAATAGAATTTTCCATCCAAGATTGCATCTGCTTGGCGGTAATATTAGTTGCAGCAGATACTTCATGAGGTGCAGAAGACAAGACTTTTTCAGCATTATAACACTGAGCAGCTTGTTCAAAATCTTCTTTATCTGGATCTGGCCATTTCTGACCATTTTTTCTGGCAGGATTTTGAACTTTGTTAAATAAATAAACTTGTTTAAAATATTTTTTCGCAAAAATTATCTGAGAGATATTAGGTTCGCTCAATCCTGATACTTGCAGTGCTTCTTTTAATTCTTTATCACTTTTTTTACATAACATTCGCCACCGAGAAAACTTTTTAACTTGCATTTCATCTTTAATACTGTTTTCTAGGGCGGTTGTTACATAGGTATCAATATTAGATTGCTGCGAATTATATTTAGACAATATTTCTGCTAATTTCAGGGGGTCATAAATTATCATTCTGGCAAAACAGAGATATTCTTCCCAATTTTCTTGATTCTGAAATTTACAGATATTTTTAACTGCCCAATAACATCTTTCTTCAAAATAACTTGCTAGATGTTCTAATGCCAATTGTTGTTTATTTACTGGTTCCCATTCTGCTATTTTTTGAGATTCTTTAAGAGCTACAATATGCCAAAAATGCGCTAGACCATTTCCTTTATCTTGTTGCCTCGATAAACTATAAACTTTCTCATTTTTTTGTACGTATAGCTCTATGTTGCGTTTTAAATAAGGTTGATATTTCCATTGCAGTGTTAACCGACCATTTTGATGGTTAAGCATGAGATAAGTAGAAAATTTATCACTATTGTTCTCACGCTTTGGTAGTGTTGAGATGCCATCTAAGTTAACAAAGTTTAACATCTTCGTTGCTTTTATTTACTAAGTAACAGTGTTTTGTTATTTAATTTACAAGTATAAATATCATACTTCTCCTTATTTAATTCAGATTTTAATAACTTGTTGGGATTGCAATAGTTTTCAGGTAAATAGACTATACGGTAGAAGCATTTAACTTTATGCACACTTCTACGCAATTCATAACCAATTACCAACTAAAACGTAGGGGGCCCAATAAAAGGGGTGTTCTTGGTAGTTTTGGAAAATGAACTCCTGGGCACGGCGCAGGGCTTCTGATTTGCTTAAGGCAGGGTTATTTTTTAACTGGCGATAAAACTCACTCATCAACATTGCAGTGGATTTGTCGTCTACTTGCCACAAAGAAGCGAGGGTAGTACGTGCGCCAGAACGCACAGCGACACCAGCCAATCCCAAAGCAGCGCGTTTATCTCCGGTAGCTGTTTCGCAGGCACTTAAAACGAGTAATTCGATGGGGGAAGGTACTTGAGATGCACGTCCTACAACTGGCTCTCTAGTTTGCAATACCTCACGCAATTGCTTAACATTAATCTTGCCATTCCAGGTAAGAATAAATGTATCTTCCTGTTGGGAACTGAATTTGCCGTGAGTTGCTAAGTGTACCACAGGGTAAGAAAGAGAACTGACTTCCTTTTCAATGGTTTTATTGGTAAAGGCTTGGTTGATGAATTCTTTAGAGGGAATAACTGCTTGAATTTCCTTGAATTCATCGGCGACATTTGGTAGGGAACTAAAACCGAAGCGCGATTGAGTTAGTCCGCCGATTAAAGCCTCAAATCGTTTTGGTTTTGATTTGGGTTCTAGCAGTTGCAAACCAGGAGATAAGGCAACGCTGTAATTTTCTATAAGATATTGCTTGCCATTGTAGAGGGCTGCCATTGGAATATTCCGTAAGGAACCATCTAATACAAACACTAGGGTTTTGATTTGGTTTTGAGCCAAGTCTGCTTCTAAAGGTTCGATTAACCAATTGTATACTTGTTGAGAAAGCGCCTGGCGATCGCTAAATGTATAACGTTGTTTGAGTTTTTTCTGTAACTGTTCTAATACTGTCTCTACTTCACTTTTTGGTTTGTAAGTCCTGTAGTGATGAAGTTGTTCTATATGCGGCAACTTGACAATCACCTCTACACGGTCTGCCAAAATAATAGGGTAGATGACTGCTGTGGCAGGGTTAGCATTATCAACCACTTCATCAATTGAGGTTGGCTGAACAATCGAACAAGCATCTCGAAAAAAGTTGTCTAGTTGAGCTAACTGTAACGCTTCAATGACATCACGAGCTTGCTTTAAGTTTTTCTGGCTCGGTTTCTCAGCTTGTAACAATAAACCAACTAACTGCCGATATACTGGTTCTACGCGATCGCGCAAATCAAACTGAATATCGGAATTAAGAGACACCAAATCAGTACGTAAAGACTTGAGAGTGGTGACTGCTTCAGTGTAAGCTGCCACTGCTGCTTGGGAATTTCCCTGTGCCAAGAGTAAACGACCCAACTGCCATTGCCATTGAAAAGCAATATCCGATGCATCAATTACCTGTGCCAGGTTCAAGGCTTGTTCGGTGTATTGTCGAGCCAGGGATAATTGTTTAGTCTGTTCGTATAGCTGACCCAAATTACCTAATGCATAAGACTCAGACCTCTGGTCTTGCAGGTCTTGGGCTTGTTGCACAGCTTTTGTTAATATCTGAGAAATTTTATCTACATTGAAGGTAGAATTTTCTTTTATTTTTTGGCTTGCTTCATTGATACATACTAAACTCCGGGTAAAGTTTACCTGAGCATAGACTACAGCTCGACTTGGGGTAAGTTCTGCTAAATTGAATTGTAATAATTCTAACTCTTCATTTGAGAGATTTTGCCCAAGAGATAGTAATACAGTTAGCCGATTTAGTTGGGCTTGAATTTTAGCGATCGCTGATGTAGATTTACTTGCACTTTTATAGTACAAGTCTGCGGCATTTTGATAATAAGTTTTAGCATTTTCTGAAATCACACCGTGGTTACAATCTAGTAGTAGAGGATTTTCCTCACTACTTGCATCACGTTGTAGACTTTTGTTGCCAAAACTATATAAAGTATTACCTAAACTCAACAAAGTAGCACTTTCTTCTTGAGGCAATTCCATATTTTGAGCCATTGCTAAACTTTGCTCTAATAGCTGCTGAGACTTTTCTAAATCGCCCCTAACTCTTAAGGTATTGCCTAAACTACGTAATCCTAAAACTTTCAGTAATGAGTCTGGTTGTGCTAGGAGATTTTGCTCTACTTGCTGCCAAATATTCATCATTCTGGTAGAAAATCCCAAAGCTTCTAGGGCTGTCGTTTGGTTAATTAAACTACCAATATTACCTGCTGTATCGTTGATTTGAGTATAGGTTTTAGCTGCTTGTTGCCATGATTCTAAAGCTAATTCAGCTTGTCCTAACGCTAGTTGTAAACTACCTTGAGTATTGAGAGCAAGAGCTAAAATTTGTTTTGCTTCCTTAGTACTGGACTTTGCTTGAGGAAGTAACTTTAAACTGCTAGAAATTGTTGCCTTTGCTTGATTCCATAGTCCTAGTTTTTGTTGTGTTAAAGAGAGATAGCTTAACGCTAAAGCTTGGTTTAACTCATCTTTTTGAGATTCATATAGCTGTGCAGCTTGCTGCAAACTTTGTGCCGCCTGAGTAAATTTTTCTGTTTGATAAAAAGTTCTACCTTGTTGTATTAGTTGTTCGGGGTTTGTTGGTGCTGAAACTTTTTGTATAGTTGACTGTTGTGAAAAACGGGTAAGTTTAGATTCAACCGGAAGGATATGAAAACTCAAGGTGAAAATTAGCCCCAAGATACCTAAAAGGAAAATTTGCAATCTGCGTCGCCATATTTGGCTTGTATAGAGGTATAAACGCACTTTTTTTAGCATATTTTGTTCCTTATGAAGATGCGCCTAATTATTTTGGGACATAGCGAATTAAAACCTCTGCGAACCTTCGCGCGAACCTCCGCGTACCTTTGCGTTGAAAAAAAGTTAAGGGCGCAAAACGGTAATGACAAAATTTTCTCACTTCACCCCTCACTACGGATTAATTGCGAATAATATCCTTCAACTTGTTGCAATTCTTCATGAGTCCCGCGTTGCATAACTTTTCCGCGATCGAGGACAATAATTTCATCGCAATCGCGGATAGTACTCAGCCGATGCGCCACGATAATGCAAGTACATCCCCGCTGACGTAGTTTTTGGTCAATAATTTTTTCTGTTTCAGTATCCAGGGCGCTGGTTGCTTCATCCACAATCAGAATAGAAGGGTTGTTAACCAAAGCACGAGCAATTTCTAAACGCTGTCTTTGACCGCCGCTTAAATTAGCAGCTCCTTCTAAGAGTTTACTATCATAGCCCCCAGGTAAGGAGAGGATAACATCGTGAATCGCTGCATCTTTACATGCTTGCACCAAGGAACTTTCAGATACAGTACTGTCCCAAAGAGTTAAATTGTCCCTGACACTACCAGCAAATAGTAAAATATTTTGCTCTACGAAGGCGATAGAATTGGCTATGACTTGACGAGGAATTTGATTTCTAGGTATGCCATCAAACTTAATTTCTCCCTGAGTTGGTTGGTACAGCCCGCATATAAGTTTGGCAATGGTAGACTTACCGGAACTACTCTTACCAATTAACGCAACTCGTTGTCCTGGTTTAATTGATAAATTGAAGTTTTCAATTATGGGAGTTTCTACTTCGCCGTAACTAAATGTCACATTCTCCAACTTGACATATCCTTGTAATTTTGGTTGGAGGTAATTAGCAAAAACTTTCTCTTGTGCTTGTTGTGTTTCCTCTGTCAACTCAGGAACTACCGGGTTTTGCAAAACATCATCCAAGCGATTTAAACTACCCTCAACTTCTTGGAGGTCGCTACCAAGACTAACGAGATTATTCACAGGTTCCATGAAACTTTGCATCAATCCTTGAAATGCAACTAGCATTCCGATACTCAGATTACCATCCATAACCCGCAGTCCACCAATAACTAAAACTAGCATTGATGTAATTGCTGACAGGAACGAAGGCAAAATTCCTAAAGTCTGGTTAGTTATATTTACTTCTTGGTATGCGTTAATCGATTTAGCATAATAACCCGCCCACCGAGCAAAGAAATCAGATTCTAAGCCAGATGCTTTCAGGGTTTCCATACTTTGAAGACCAGAAATAGCTACTCCGTTAACTTTCCCTTGTTCTTGTATTAATTTGATATTGGCATCTACGCGCCACCGAGAGATTTTGTGCAAAGTCAAAAGATTAATGGCAACAAAAATAATGCCAATTGAGGTTAACACCGCGTCATATTGCAGCATCACAATTGCATAAAAAATTACCATGACTGCGGCGATCGCAGTTGTAGCTAACTTCCCTGAAAGCAGATTGGCTAATCTGTCGTTTAGGTGGATGCGGCTGCTGATTTCTCCAGCAAATCTGCAATCGTAAAAACTTACAGGTAAGCGTAGAATGTGCCATAAAAATCGGCTCGACATCCCCACAGATAACTTAATTCTCATCCGGCGCAGAAACTTTAACTGTAGTAATGTCAACAGTCCATTAACAATCGCTGTTAGTATCATTCCTAACAAAAGCGGTCGCAACCAATCTTGTCTGTTTTGCACCAAAACATTATCTACAAACATTTGCGAGAATATAGGTGATGCCACTCCGGGAATCACCAGTAAAAATCCAGCACAAATACAGTAAGCAAGTACTTGACCAGACCCTTGCAAACGTTCCCGCAAACCTAGAATAATGTTAGGTTTACTACCACCTTTTTTGAAATTTTCACTGGGTGTAAAAAGCAGTACAACACCTGTAAAACTTGTATCAAATTCTTCTAATGATACAGACCTCGGCCCAGTTGCGGGGTCATTGATATAAACTTGCTTGTTATTAAATCCCTCTACAACTAAGTAATGGTTAAAATTCCAAAAAACGATGTAAGGGCATTGCAACTGTCGCAGTCCATCCAAGTCTGCTTTCATCCCTTTGGCATTCAAACCGTAACTTCTAGCAGCCTTGAGGATATTTACAGCTCTGCTGCCATCCCGCGATACGCCGCAATCTTGACGCAATTGTGGCAGGGGTACAATCCGACCGTGATAACCTAAGATAATTCCCAAAGCCGCAGCACCACATTCTACCGCCTCCATCTGTAAAATAGTGGGGGTACGACGGCGAATTTTCTTATATCCAGAAGCGATCGCGCCAGAAATAGGACGGCAATTATTTTTCTTTGTAAATTTTACTTGTAGTTGTGACAGCATTTTTGTTACGTGAGGTTAATTTACACCAGTTAAAGACTTGAGAAAAGGAAAGATAAAGCTGATAGGCGATCGCTCTTCTGTAGTAACTCTGACGCTAGTGGTGGTTCCAGAAGAAACTTTCATATCAACGCCTTTAGACGAAGACCACTTGTAGCCGCTAAAGGTTGAGTCGTCTGGCTGTAACTCTGCATCAACTTGAATTTGAGGCCCTTGGGTCATTAGGCTTTGCACAATCTCTGCATTACCGATCGCATTTAAAGCACCCTCCTTAGTTGCAGGAAAAGCTGAAACATGGGTTACAGTGCCCACAATGCCGCCAAATCGTTCGCGCTCTACTGTAGAAGGTGTAATTTGTACCTTCATTCCCTCGTGAATTTTCTTACCATCACCAACAGAAAAGAAAGTCAGACCCATGAGTTTAGCAAATGGTTCCTCTGCTTGGATAACGGCGATGGAACTTCCTGGAGAAACAATTTGCCCAAAAGATGTACTAATTTCTAAAACCCGTCCGTTGTACTCGCTAACAATTTGACTGTTTTGATTTAATTGCAGTTGTAATTGGGCAATATTGCGTTTGACTTCTTGAATTTGATTTTGTCGATTGGTTGCAGCGTCAAAATCTTGCTCAATTTTAGTTTTTTCGTTGGCATCAAGTTCTTGTAATTGGGATTGAAAATCATTAATTTGGCTGAAGTTTTCGCGGTAGGTTTTTTCTATTTCTACCTGTTGCACATCAAGTTGTTTGAGTTGAGCATCAATATCAGACACTTTTTTCACAGCATCTAAATATGTTTGTTGTTGCTGCAAAAGGTTTTGCTGAGAAATTCCTCCTTCTGCTTGCAGCTTTTGGAGTCCCTCATATATTTTGCGTTGGGGGGAAATCATACTGACAGCGATCGCCCGACTCTGGAGTAAGTTTTGCTGTTGTACTTGCAGAGAACTCAAACCTCTATTTCTCAAAATAGGAGTTAAGCTGGTTGCTTGTTGGAGACGTTGCTGGAGACTGAGACGTTGCTGAGCGATCGCTCTTTTTTCTTCTAGCTTGCGTTGCTCTTGGAGTAAGTTAGAACTGTAATTCTGGGATTGTAATTGCGCTAGCTTAGCACCCTGCTGCTGTAATTGGCTTTGCAATTCAGCTTGATCGATGATTGCTAACACCTGTCCTTTTTTTACATAGTCACCAACATTAATATTCATCGCCAGGATTCGTCCCGAAGCCGGCGCTTGCAAAGATACAACCTTACTTGGATAAACTAATACCCCCTGTCCTGAAACAGTTATCGGTATGCGACCGACAATACTCCAAATAACTGCCGTTGCTACCAACGAACCAAGGGCAGCTAAAGACAACCAATGCATCGGTTGGATAACTGTCATCACCCGATCCAAGCGTTCCGGGGAAGATAAATTTTCTAAAGCTTTTTTTCGGAAAAGGTTATTTTGTTGTGTAACCATGTGACACCTTTTTAACAATTCAAAATTCACGTATTACAGCATTTTTCATCTATTTGAACCACAATCCCTCGTAGGGGCGAACGGTTGTTCGCCCTACAACTACAACTGATTTACCTAACTTATTGGCAACACCAAAGTTGATTTATGCAGTTTTAAAAATCTTTGATATTGAAGAAAATCCGCAATCGCTTGATGTCACTAACTTTCAAGCATTTTTATCAAACTGAAATATTCCTAGTTATCTCAAAGGTTGCATATTCTGATTTCAGTTCTCCCAAGGAGTGATACAGAAGGCAATCAAACAATTACCTTCAAACCAAACATCAAAAACAAACAACATCTTTATTAGGAGAGCGACAATGTTTGAAATTAAAGCACAAATGCTGACACAAGCAGTACAAGATTCACAGTTCCGCAGTCGTTTGATTGCTAACCCTCTAGCAGTTGCAGCAGAGAATGGATGGAATATTCCCACTCAAACACAAATAACTGTAGTTGAGGAAACCCCAAGTCATTATTATCTAGTATTGCCAGCATTAGACACTCAAGATTTAGCTAATCAAACACCTGAAAATTCTGATGTTAATTCAACAGCCCACATGCTAGAAATCGAAGTGCAATTGCTAGCACACGCCGCCCAAGATATAGACTTTCGCAATGATTTAATTGCTGACCCGAAAACTGTGATGGCACAAAAGGGATTGAATTTTCCAACTAATATCCAAGTCAGTGTATTAGAAGAAACTGCAAACCATTACTATCTGGTGCTGCCAGCATTAGACTTTTCTGAATTAGAAGCTAACAGAGATTTATCCGATGCCGAACTGGAATTAGTTGCAGGTGGAGCCGATACGCAAAATCACAGTTGGACAGGTTGTGCTTCTGGGCAAAGTGGTTGTGTTGCCACTAAAGGCTGTGATGCGGCGGTTGCAACTGTGGGAGTAACTTTAGCAGCAACAGCAGCATTATGACAATCAAGACTGACAAAAATGCTTTTGTCAGTCATTGTCTCAGACAAAAACAACTTTTGATTTTAAAGAGTAGAAGCTTGTCTTGGAAGTTTGATAGCTCATAACTCAATACAGTTCAGTTAAGCTTTTCTTTCTTCTCTTTGCGTCCTTCTCTGACGAGACGCTGCGCGAATGCGTCCTTGGCGGTAGCCTGCGGCAAGCCGCTACGCGTCTACGTTAAAAAAATTGAATTTGACCAAGAGTTTTAGCCTTAACTGAACCGTATTGGCTCATAACTTCTACCAAAAAAACCTACTTTCTAAAAATTATAATTTGCGAGGCTTCCGTTCAGATGGGGTCTCAATTCCCATCCGAACATTCTCCTGTACCTCTCAATTTCTGGCGTTGCAGAATCAAAATATGAATCATGCGATCGTTTCAAGCTTGCGGATCTGACTTAATTCGCACCTTGGGCATTTTATAGCGATCGCTTTCATTCATATTTCTATTCTGCAACGCCCCTATTTCTTTGTGTCCTACCCTGCCTTAAGCCACTTCTCTACAAGACGCTCCTTTGAACGTATCTATGCGTCCTTCTCTAACGAGACGCTACGCGAAGGTGGTAGTCTGCGGCAAGCCGCTGTGCGTCTACGTTTGTTCATAATTTTACGTAAGTCCTGTTCAATTAAAAATCGCTATATAATTCAAAAATTCCTTGATGTCACAGATTTTCGGGCATTTTGATGCAACTGAACTATTCTTCACAATCTCAAGGTTGCATATTTTGATTTCACTGATCCCAAGAAGTAATACAGAAGGCAGTCAAACGATCGCTTTCAAAGAAAACATTAATCTCTTTACTTCCGAGCGCCTCAAAAGCTTCGCTGCTGTCTTGTTGATAACTAACTACAACAAATTATAGAAGGAAATTATGGCAAATTCAGTTTTTAACTTATCTAACCTCAACGGTACTAACGGCTTTGTGATTAACGGTATCAATACAGGCGGCTACTTAGGTGAGTCTGTCAGCAGTGCTGGGGATGTCAATGGTGACGGCATCGATGACCTGATTATCGGCGCACCGTATGGTAATTATTCAGGACAGAGCTATGTGGTGTTTGGCAAAACCACAGGTTTTAACCCCACTCTCAACCTTTCCACCCTTAACGGTACTAACGGCTTTGCCATTGACAGTATCAATGGAGGTGGCAACTCAGGTTGGTCTGTTAGCAATGCTGGGGATGTCAACGGTGACGGCATTGATGACCTGATTATCGGCGCACCCTCCCTTCATGCCAATACTCCAGGACAGAGCTACGTAGTATTTGGTAAAACTACAGGCTTTAACCCCACCCTCAACCTTTCCACCCTCAACGGTGTTAACGGCTTTGCGATTAACGGCATCTATGTAGGTGACCACTCAGGCTTCTCAGTCAGCAGTGCTGGGGATGTCAACGGTGACGGCATCGATGACCTGATTATCGGCGCACCATTTGCCAGCCCCAACGCCTCTGATTCAGGGCAGACTTATGTGGTATTTGGCAAAACCACAGGCTTTAGCCCTACCCTCAACCTCCGGTCTATTAATGGTGCTAACGGCTTTGTAATTAACGGCATCAAAGCAGGCGATCGCTCTGGCAGATCTGTCAGCAGTGCTGGGGATATCAACGGTGATGGCATCGATGACCTGATTATCAGTGCCAGATTTGCCTCCCCCAACGGCCAAGAATCAGGACAAAGCTACGTAGTCTTTGGCAAAACCACAGGCTTTAACCCCACCCTCAACCTTTCTACCCTCAACGGTGCTAACGGCTTTGTGATTAACGGCATCAAAGCAGGTGACTTCTTAGGCTACTCAGTCAGCAGTGCTGGGGATGTCAATGGTGACGGCATCGATGACCTGATTATCGGTGCGCCATATGCCGACCCCAAAGGCAATACTTCAGGGCAGAGCTACGTGGTATTTGGCAAAACTACAGGCTTTAGCCCCGTCCTCAACCTTTCTACCCTCAACGGTGCTAACGGCTTTGCGATTAACGGCATCAATGCAGATGGCTACTCAGGCTACTCAGTCAGCAGTGCTGGGGATATCAACGGTGACGGCATCGGTGACTTGATTATCGGCGCGCAATATACCCCCCCCAATGGCATATCGTCAGGGCAGAGCTATGTGGTGTTTGGCAAAACCACAGGCTTTAGCCCTACTCTCAACCTTTCCACCCTCAACGGTGCTAACGGCTTTGTGATTAACGGCATCAATGGAAATGCTAACGGCTTTGCGATCGGCATCAATTACGATAACAGCTCAGCCGGTTCTGTCAGCAGTGCTGGGGATATTAACGGTGACGGCATCGATGATTTGATTATCGGCGCGCCATACGCCTCTTTCAGTGGCTCTAGTTCAGGGCAGAGCTACGTGGTGTTTGGCAACCGCGCTCCTATACTTGACCTTAACGGCAACTCTGATGGAATTGATTCTAGTATTACCTTTAACGGCAATCCCATCTCCATCCTCAACAGCGACTTCAGCCTGAGGGACAATAATACTACCCTCGCTGGTGCTACCATCACCATTACTAATCTTTTGGATGGGGTAGCCGAAAGGCTCACTGCCACAACCACAGGCAACATCAAAACTACCTATAACGCCACCACAGGCACTCTTACCCTCAGCGGCACGGATACCATTGCCAATTACCGCCAAGTTCTCGCCAGCATCACTTACAACAATACAGCTAACACTGTTAATACCACTAACCGAGTAATTAAGTTGGTCGTCGATGACGGACAGGCTCACAGTAACACCAGTGCGGTGGCAACAACTGTCTTGTACTTTAACCAACCACCGATCGCCGTCAATGATATCTTCAGCACTAATGAAGACACAGTTTTGAATGGGAATGTGCTATTTGCCAATCCCACTACCCCCGACAGTGACCCGAATAACAACACTTTAACAGTGATACAGGTAAACGGCAGTGCTGCAAATGTCGGCAATCAAATTACTCTGGCTAATGGTGCGCTGTTGACTCTCAACGCTAATGGTGAATTGACCTACAACCCCAATGGCAAATTTGAATCTTTGGGCACAGGTGCAACTGCCACTGACAGTTTCACTTATACCATTAGCGATGGCAAAGGCGGCACAAATACAGCAACAGTTAACATCACCATCAACGGTGTCAACGATACTCCCACAGTGCAAAATGCCATTACTGACCAAACTACAGTTGAAAATAATGTTTTCAACTTTACTATTCCTGACAACACCTTTGCTGATATTGATGCAGGCGATACCTTAACCTACAGTGCCACATTAGATAACGGTAATTCTCTACCTGCCTGGTTGTCTTTCAACTCCAATACCCATACCTTCACTGGCACACCTAGCGATTTGGATGTCAAAATCATCAGCATCAAAGTCACTGCCACCGACAGCAGCAATACTAGTGTCAGCAATACCTTTAACTTGAGTGTCACACCACTGAACATCACAGGCTCCCTTGGTGCAGATACACTCATCGGCACAGGCTCTAACAATATCATTAATGGGCTAACTGGTAACGACAAACTCACAGGTGGCGGTGGAGACGACTTGCTCACAGGTGGCGGTGGACAAGATAAGTTCATCTTCCGCCCTGGCGATGCCATCGACACCATCACCGACTTTGGTGGCTACGGTACTGGCTTTACCCCCAACTCAGCCGTGCTTGCCGAATTGGACATACTACAATTTATTGGCACTGACTTGACTGCCAAGAATCTGCTACTAACTGAAAATGGCAATAATTTAGAAATCACCTTTGACAACGTTGATAACACCAAAGTCATTCTGCAAAACTTATCACAGGAAAAATTTGCTAACGGCCCTGGTGGCAGTGGCAACTCAGTAGTGGGCAATATCCAGTTTAATGGTCAGGCAAGTGTTACTGATAGCATTGATATCTTTGATAAAAATGATAATCTTACTACCCTCTATTCTCAAAACATGGTGACGTTCCTCAATGACTTAAACAATAACGTCAAAGGTTTTGACAACTCCAATGATGTCATTAATGGTCAAGGCGGTAATGACACAATTGATGGTTTAAGTGGCAATGACTATCTGCGTGGTGGAGCAGGCAATGATATCCTCATCGGTGGTGCAGGCAATGATACTCTAGCTGGCGGTGCTGGTAACGATGTGCTTACGGGTGGCAATAATGCCGATTCTTTTATTTTCAACACCAATGCCACTTTCACTAACTCTGCTGTTGGTATCGACCAAATCACTGACTTCACACGTTCTCAAGGTGACAAAATAGTTTTAGATAAAACCACCTTCAGTCAAATTACCTCTGCTGCTGGAAATGGTTTTAGTAATGTGGCTGATTTTGTGGTTGTCAATTCCACCCAAATTCAACAAGGCATCACCAGCGCTGCAATTGTTTATGATGCTGTCAGTGGGGGGTTATTCTACAACGAAAATGGTAGTGCCCCTGGTTTTGGCAATGGCGGTCAATTTGCAACTCTGGCTGGTCTGCCAAATCTGTCGGCATCTGATTTTGTTATCCAAGCCTAAGACACCCAATACTCACAGCAGGGTGCAAACAGCGTTAGATCTTCATTAAGCTAAAAAACATCTAAATTGCATAATCAAAATCTAATCATCATTAGACTTCTAAGAGAAGTGGGGAAAAGGGTAAGGGGTAAAGGGGAAAGCGGCTCATAAAAACCCTTTTCCCTTTAACCGAAACGTATTGAGGGAGAGGCTGTTGGCGGCAGTCTCTCCTTTCCTCTGGGAATGACGATGGTTCAAAGAATTTGTATATTTTATTTTTTTGGAACTTCCTTAATTGAAGTGAGAAACAGCAAAGTGCTGCGGGAGCAGTGTGATACTAAATCCCAGAATTGTCCCACAATTAGGTCAAACCTCTGTAGCTGCGTTGTTGCTTGATACTCGATGCAACATTCCGCAACAAATAAACCCTAATTAAGCAACCCTTATCAATGAAAAACCCGCCCTCGAACGCGAGAAAGCGGGTTTTAAGCAGAATGGATTTGTTTTGCTTATATCAAAGAATCATTCAAGACTATTTGGGAAGAAAGCAGCAGGTGAAATATGAAAAAATTTCGCTAGTTCTTCAATGTGTCTAGTTGTTAGTTTACGCTGCTTTTTCAATATGGCCGATATAATAGATTCTGTTTTGAAAATGGGTAGTAAATCTTTTTGACGTAATCCATTTTCTTCTATCAAAACCTGAAGTAAATCTATTCCATAAATATCAGGTATAGGCTCTTGTGCTTGTTCATACTCGTAAACCAGAGTGCCTAAAATATTAAGATAATCTTTTTCATCTAATGTTAATGGGGCACTATCTATCAAAGAATTAATAACTTCTTGAGTAGCAAATAACTCCTCCTCAGTCTTGATAGGACGAGGAGGGAATGCTTGCAACAGTTCAATGTATGTAGGGCGTTTATTTAAACCAAGGGTCATTTTTCCATTTATTTGTATCGTACTCTGCATGAGTTAATACGTTGCGAATAAATACTTTTTGACTTTGATAGTCAATAAAAGTAATAAGCCGATATTTATTTCCTTGAATATTAAAAACCGTAAGTTCACCTACTGAATCGGCAGAGTTAAAAGTTTGACGAACTTCAAGTATATTTTGCCACTTGGCTGATTTTACGGCTTTGTTCCAACCACGTAAACTAGATTCAGCATCAGGATACTTTTGATAAAAAAGTTTTAATGCTGTATTGGAAATTACATGCATAGTAGATGTATTTTTTCAGAATAAATTTCATGATTTGACTTCCTTCGCAGTAGTTGAAACGACTCATAATTAATTAAAACTTAGCAAATTGCTAAGTGAATGTCAACAGTTTAATGATTGGCTTTCGCTTTACCCTTATACTTCAATTAAACTCGTATACATGTTTAATGAAACAGAGAGTAGCTTTAAACCTGTATACAGGTTTCTAGACTTCATTTAAAGGATAAAGTAATTCGTAATGGTCTACGGTTTTATCGACTTCTTGACCTTAAAACCATTCAATCCAGTCCTCTATATCATCAGTTTCTACTACTCTCATTTTTACTTCATCAAAATCCTCTATTGTATAAAAAACTTTATATTTTCGGTTTATATCTAATGTGCTATCGCTCATACATTTATAAAATCTAAAACTATAAACCTGTATACAAGTATTTAATTACGCTTTTCATAATTTTATTTTTATACAAAAGTCAGTAAACTACCCTGTTTTTGAAAAAAGCAGGGGAAGCAGGGGAGGCAGGGGGAGAAGAAAGAGGGGTTATAAAAACGGATTTGGTATGAGGTAAGAAAATTAAAGTAATTTTGTCTAAATAGCTAAAACCTTCACCAGACAAGGAATCTAACCAAAATGCCAGTATGAGTGCGCCCTATTGGCGCTTGGCTGTGAGTAAATTCCAAAATTGCTTGATGTCAAAGGTTTTCAAGCATTTTGATGCAACTGAACTATTCTTCACATCTCAAGGTTGCATATTTTGATTTCAGTTCTCCCAAGAAGTAATACAGAAGGCAGTCAAACGATTACCTCAAACCAAATCAAACATCATTCTCATCTAAATCTAAAGTATATGCCTAACCCAAATTTGACAGACATTGCAAACAATCCAATTGTATATGCACCTACGCAGACTGAGCCAGCAAACAAATATGCAAATTACTCACAAGCGAGTTCAGCGTTTGATATTTCTGAGGTAGATAACTTTCCCTTGGACAGCGATTACGACCTCACAACCGAGCAAATCCATAACTTTCAGCACGATGGACATTTGCTGGTGCGCGGTGTAGTTTCTCCCAAAGAAATAGCTATCTACAAACCTGCGTTAGTAGAAACAGTTGACCGCTATGACCGAGAACAGCAAGCGATGGAAAAGACTGTTAGCGGTCAAAGTCAAGGATGGCAGTTTGTTGAAAACCTTTACCAACTCGATTTAGTTGCCCAACGCTTTGTTTTAGCTCGTCGGTTTGGCAAGATTGCTGCCGATTTATTAGGAGTTGATACTGTCCGCTTATTCCGCGACCAATCTTATTTCAAAAAACCAGGAGGCGGTAATACACCGTGGCATCAAGATGGTTACTTTATGCCCCTAGATACAACTCAAATAGTCACAATGTGGATTGCTTTGTCGGAGGTTTCCCCAGAAATGGCACCGATGACTTTTGCTAGCGGTTCCCACAAACAGGGCTATATCGGGGCTTCAATGCCGCTGGATGAGTCAATGGATGAGTTTGAGCAATCCATTATTAAATCGGGGTTTCAACTCAAAAATTATGGAGCAATGGCAGCCGGAGATGCAAGTTTCCATTCTGGCTGGACGCTGCACAGTTCGCGCAAAAACACAAGCGATCGCACCCGCGAAGCCTTAGTGATTGTTTTTTACGCCGATGGAGCCAGGGTAACGATGCCCCCTGTACCCGCCAATGCTCTACCGCAGGAGCAGTTTGCCGCTGTAATTCGCCAACGCAACTTATCTACCTGTTTGCCAGGATTGAAACCGGGAGACTTGGCTGAAACTTCCATGAATCCAATCGTTTACCGAAGAACTCTGACTTCTGAATTCTGAATTCTGAATTCTGAATTCTTCTTCATTTTCCCATCTCAAACCTAGCGAACCAGCAAACGCCGAAACTAATCCGATCGCTTACTCATCTTTGTTTCTGTCATGGTTTACCAACGCACTCATACCTGGCTCTACTCTTTAAAAGACTCTCTGCAACCCCTCAAGCCGCATCTGACCCCCCTAGTCTGCCCGCAAGCGATAGAACAACTCGACTCTGTAAGCAGTTACTTTCCAGATGCGATCGCTTCCACTTATGGCTTTGAATATCGCCTGCAACCTTCTGCTCCAGTAGTTGACTTTGCTTTTCAAATTACCGATACCGGTCGAGACATTTTAGCAGGCTTAAACCCCCATACACGTCTGTCGGAGGATTTTAACAAACATCCCGTTTGGCAACAAATTCAGAAGTTCTCCACCGAATGGGCAGATCCATCTTCCTTACTGCATTACTTCATTGGCGATCTTTGGCTAGAGTTTGATTTAAAGGTGGATGGCGATACTAGTAGCTCGCCAAGTTCACTTGGCGGGGTAAAGGGGAAAGGGGAAAGGGGAAAGGGTAAAGGGGAAAGGGGAAAGGGTAAAGGGGAAAGGGTAAAGGTTTTAAATCCCTTACCCTTTACCCCTTCCCCCAGCCCTGACCCAGCATTTTTGGGTTGCCAGACTACTAATATCCCCACACCTGGGTTATTTTTCGGAGTGACTAGCCCACCAGATAATTCAGGAATCTCCTTCAACTACTCTTGGATTTGGGAACAAGCTATGCCTTTATTGTTAGGCACGCCTTTGCCTCCCGCCTTAGAGAAAAAATTCATCGACTGTATCAAACGGTTGCCTCCCCGAACCAGCATTTTTCAGGTTGGGCTGATGTTTTCCCGAACGGTGGAAGCAATAAGACTCTGCCTTGTCGGTTCTCCCTCGGAATTGCTGCCATACTTGACTGAAATAGGCTGGACGGGACAGCTTGCCGAGGTGGAAAAGCTCGTCAACTCCCTTTCTGGCTGCGTTGATGGCATTATCCTCGACCTTGATATTGGCGAACAGATTTATCCGCGAATTGGCATTGAAGGAATTTTTCTCACCCGCTACCAAGCCTGCGTCAACGGACAATGGGAATCGCTGCTAGATTATCTCACTTCCCAAGGTTTATGTGCCAAAGAAACCAAAGATGCTTTGCTCAAATACTCTGGTTATAGCTTAGTAAAGCATCTGGGCGATCGCATTTACGTCCGGGGGTTGAACCATATCAAACTCATTTATCAATCAGGGCAACCCCTAGCAAGCAAAATTTATTTTGGTGCAATGCATCAACCCCTGAGTAAAATACCTGGGCGTTCTGCTGAGACGGTAAGTACAGAGGACGCAACCAAGCAAGAACGTGGCGACGGGGGGAGAGTTTCCCATATCGAATCAGCCGTTACTTTTTTGCTAACTGCACGGAATTCTGAGGGGTGGTGGATTGATTTTCACCTAGCGGCTGGCTTGAGCGATGAATGGGTGACTGGTTATGTAGGAACAATGTTAGCGAATATACCCGATTCCCGCGTTTCTAAAGCTGTTTCCACAGCTTGGAATCTGCTCAATAGTCGCCGCCATCGCGCTAATGGCAAATGGGGCTACAATCGCTTGCCTCCTGGCGATGCAGATAGTACTGGCTGGGTACTCCAGCTTGCCCGCGCTATTGGTGAGAATAATTCAGAACGGGCGCGTCAAGCGATGCAATCCCTAGCAGCCCATCAGCGGCCGGATGGAGGTATTTGCACCTATGAGAGTGAGGAATCGATTCGGGCTTTTATTCATGCTTCTCCTGAAACCGGATTTGAAGGTTGGTGCGGTTCCCATACTTGCGTGAGTGCGGCAATAGCAGCTTTGCCCGAATACCGCTTTCAGCTCCAGGATTATTTGCGATCGACTCAGCAAAATGATGGTAGCTGGCTGGCTTACTGGTGGCAAGATCCCGAATATGTAACGGCTCTAGCGGCTGAGGCAATTGCCGCTTGTTATCCAAATTCTGATTGTATTACCAACGCTGTGGCATGGGGAATGAACCGCCTTAGTTCTCAGGGATTTGTCGCAACTAGTGACAACCCCTCTGGTTCGCCATTTGCCACAGCTTGGTGCTTGCGACTGCTGATACTGAGACGAGAAGATACCGCAGTACAAGCAGCGATCGCCAAGGCAACTGATTGGTTACTAGCACAGCAACAGCCCAATGGTTCTTGGATTTCGTCAGCCAGGTTGCAAGTTCCATTACCGGATGACCTAAATCCCAATAAATTTAACCAGTGGATTTACCACGGCACGATTCAAGGCAGTCTAGTGTTTGACAAGCATAGCGTCTTTACGACTGCCACCGTATTGCAAGCTCTACATCGTAGTTTATAAGGAAAATCAAAATGAACGCAGTTATTTCTAGTATCTCTACACAGCAGTTACCCGCGATCGCCAACCCCGTTATTTCTACAGTCCAGTTGCACAGCATCGTTACTCGCGCTAGCAGCCTGTTTGAACGACTCGATCGCCAGATTTTCTCACCCTCCCCCGAAACTGATGAAAAACTCTTGCAATCGCGTCTTGATACTTGGTGTCAGACAGTAGCAAAAGGAAATTTTGAACATTTTCAACAATACTTGCAATGGGATGGGCTGAATTTAGAAATAGCAAAAAGCGCGATCGCACCTGTATATTTGCGCCACGATGCCCCCCTACCCAACTGGGCAAAGACGCTCTCAGCTGTTCTCAATCTTGCCTTTTCTCAGGCAGCAACACATCCTGAAGCAACGACTTCACATCGCTTTTTGATTCCCCAGTCTCCCCTCCCCTTTGAGGAGATTCTCGCCCCATTCGTTCTATTTGCCCAACAAAAACTGATTGCTAGAACTGGCGAATCTTACCAGAGATTAACCGATGAGGTTCATGGTGTATTTGAACGCAGCTTGCTAGGTCAGCTAATTGACATCGCCACACAGCCTTTACAGATAGCTTTTACCAGTTGGCGAGTCGCTCAACAATCCTCTTTTACTCGTCTACTGACACAGACACAAGAACTGCAAAGCCGCAGCCTGTATATCCGGTTTGTTCGGGAAATGTTGCAGGGCAAACTAACTTCGTTTTTTGTAGAATATGCTACTCTAGCAAGGCTACTGGCTACGACAACCGAGTTTTGGGTAGAATCCCAACTAGAATTTATCCATCACTTAGACGCAGACTGGTCAGAAATTGCAGAGAAATTTAACAACGGTTTACCTCTCGGTCAAGTGACATCGGTGCAGCCTCTCCGATCTGACCCCCATCGCGGCAGACGCTCTGTAATTACACTGAAAATTGAGCCAAATTTGCGCTTAGTTTACAAACCCAAGGATTTAGGCATTGAACAGGCGTACAATCAGCTTTTGACTTGGTTAAACGAACAGGGTTCTCCTCTGCCTCTAAAAACCTTGCAAGTAATTAACCGCGATAGTCACGGCTGGGTGGAGTTTGTCACCTCCCAAGCCTGTGAAGATACAGCCCAAATAAAACGTCATTACCAACGGGCAGGGATGTTATTATGTCTGGTTTACGTGCTAGATGCTACTGATTGTCACTACGAAAATATTATTGCCTCTGGAGAACATCCAGTTCTGATTGATACCGAAACTGTGATGCAGCATCGAGCGAAA
>VFQR01001211.1_pt1 | contig 21306 bp, 15 predicted proteins | sample 3512321 | NCBI WGS metagenome assembly VFQR01 (sample SAMN10412374, study PRJNA504923) | tailings metagenome | isolation source: Relicate 3 Philex TSF1 revegetated site | place: Philippines: Tuba, Benguet | collected 2017-08-29 | reverse complement strand
AATCTGAGGACTGGTCACGCGGAGTATTTCGTGGAGGCACAGCAACCGGTGAGTATCCTGTATCATCGGTCACCAGTAATTGGGAGACTTCCATAGCGATGGGTGTATCTGGTGAGACTGCCCGCAGCACGGCTTTCCCGGCACCGAGCGTCTTGCCCTCAATGATGAAAATCGTCTGGTGATCTTCGTTGAGCCGGAGTGAACCCACTTCATATTCGACGGCGTTACCGTAGTAGTGCGTGAGTTCGGGAGACAGATCTGCCAGAATGCGGACATTGTCGAGAGGAATCTCGCCAATGTTCTGCACGCGGATGTTCATTTTGAGATTTTTGCCTTTGACAATCCGATCTGTGCTGGAAAGCTGAATTGCCAGGCGGGCATTTTTGCGGGGCGGAGTCACCAATGTGCGTGAGCCCGCGACGGCATCGGCTGTGACCTCAGCGACTGTCTGCACGAGCGAAGGGTTTCCCGTCGGCAGGCGATACTCTCCACTGGTTGCTCCTGAGGGAAACCTTCCCAGATTGGTCGAAAGAAGATCGTTTGCCGTCTGTCGGCTGGAAAGCCAGCGAGTCGTGAGTCGCTCTGATTCACCCGGTGGCAACAGCGAGATGGATCGTTTCAAACCTTCCTGATCGACGTAGCCATCTGGAAATGCTCCCACAACCTGCGGCATTCTCGAAAAAGGTTCGAGAACTTCCACAAGGGGCAATGTTTCCGAAGAGAGGTTTCGAATGGAGACAATCGATTCTCCCCCCTGTTGCAGATCGGATCTGCGAGAAGATTCCATGGCCACTTCGAAATAAGCTTCTCCTCTGGCGGCGACGGTCGATTTGGGGACGTCGGACGTCAGGTCGTCTGCAAGGGCTTTGGGTAGGCGGTTACCGAGACCCGTATAAGGCGTTGCCAGTGAATATGCCGCCATTTGAGAATCGCCGGGGCGTGATTGTGCCCGCCGCCAGTCATCACGAATTCGATTGAGGATGTCGCTCCAGGCTCTCGAAGACTGACCAGAATCCGAACTGGCCGTGGCTTCATTACGTGATGCATCCATCGCAGCTAACGCGGCTTCCGGCACCACACTGTGCAGCCAGTCAACACTTAAGGAAAGATCTGCGGGCACAGTGAATGTCGATCGGGACAGATAAGGATCGACTACCCGCCGCTCCAATCCCACGAACATAAACTCAGCAGGGTAATCGGCCACCAACAACTGGGGAGCCAGTGAGATTCGAGTATCGACATCAGCCACAGGGAGTTCAGGGATCCTTGGCAGGCGGGCAGCCACAGGTGGCAATTCGATATTCACATTGTAAAGCGTTGGTTCGCGATAGGACGCCAGGAGCATGAATGTGAGGAAGACCCCTAGGAATCCTGCAAACGCGACTGCGTACCATTCACCTCTTTGTGAGAGATAGCGTTCGAGGTGTTCCAGTTCGCTCCGCCACCAGCCGGACCATCGCACGAGGGACAGTCCGAGCCATCGACGAGTGGCTACAAATTCACGCTCTATGAAATGCCGATACCGGTATCGCACCTTGGGCCATCCCTGTCCTAGTGCAGGTTTCGAGCCAAAAAAACTCGAACCACAACTGCAGTGTCTTTGACGGAAGTAACTCCTCAATCACACAATAGTTTATGTCATAGCAGAAATTGCATTTGAGTTGAAGTGCAGTTCTGCCATTGATGCCCAGACTCTCTCTTTTTTCTCAATTGCCAGTATCTCCTGGAGCCTGAAGCATAAGGGGCTTTTGTCATTTCTGAATCGACGTGGACCGAGTTTTTGTGACCGGGTTTGGTTTGGGGGCAGAATGTCTGGAAACTACGAGTTTCTCAAAGCCAGAATTTCGTTGATTTTTTCATCGAATACGTGATTCGATAGACAAAACGTTCTGGAGAACTGGTTTCTAGTATTGGATCAGGTTGCAAACTGATGATGAACTGTTCGCCTCCAGCTGAAAGGCGGTTGAACAGTGGGTGGGGTCTGAGCATGCCAACAGAGAATTCACTGGATCAATCCCTCGTTTCCTCAGCCTCCGATGAAATGCGGCAGTCTCTTCATTCTCCGTCAGGGAATGTTCATGCGTCTGATCCAGCTCCGCCAGAAGGCAAAGCTGCTATTCGACCATTCGAACAGGAGCTGATTCAGGCGCTGAAGTTGATTGGTGAGGGGCAATGGCAAGTCTGGTCGCGAGTGGTGGGGCTTGTGGGCCCAAGATCTCTGCGATATGCCCGTTTTCTGACGGAACACGACGCTGATGCCGAAGATGTTGTTCAGCAGTCTCTAACGCGGTTGGCGGCTTCCCCCGCTCTTTTTCGCGTTGTGCAGCATCCCTGGGCGTACTTTCTGAAGATTGTGCGAAACGAGGCCATTCGTTTCCGCATGAAGCACCAGCGGCCATCCTCCATCTCGGTCAATTTACTCACGGAGTTGCAGTTTCGCTCTGCGATAGCGATTGATCCGCTGGAAGTCGCCGAGCGTCAACAGATGATCCAGGCGGCATTGACCGAACTGCCGGTGGATCAGGCCGAGGTTGTTATTCTCAAATTCTGGGAAGGCATGACATTTCAGGAGATTGCCTCAGTGATGGGGGAAAGCCCCAATACAGTGGCCAGTCGCTATCGCTATGCGATTGCCAAGTTAGCCCGGCTGCTTCGTTCTCTGGAAGGAGAAGCCGCCCATGTCTCATGAAAGAGAATGTCAATTTAAGGCCGACGAAGAATTCGTCACCCGATTTTTTTGTTTTGAAGAAATTGAGGAATTGCTGCCCGCCAAGGAATTTGTATCACCTGAAGAATTGCCGCCAGGTACTAACCAAGATTGGGCTGACCAAAATTGGGAGCGACAAGACGGGCGAGAATTTTTCCGCTGCACAAAGCCTGAGGAATCATCGCCTCTGGTCGATTTTTTTGAGCCGGCACCTCTGGTTCGCCGGGTGCGCGATCGACTGGTGGCTCATGCCGTCGTCACAGAACGTCGGGTCAAGGATCGCAGGCAGCGGCAGATTGCAGCACAAAGTTTTGTGTTTGCGATGTTGATGGTGATCTCCCCCTGGATTTCGTGGAACATCATCAATCAATCGGCTGTTAAGGAAATGCAGGCGCTGCTGTATGAGGTTGTCTCTCCTCGCCCCCGGATGGTTATTGCGAGCCGTTCGGTGTCTCCACGAGAGCATGACCCGGAACAAGAACTGATTGATCGACTGGATCATCAACGTCGGCAGATTCTGTACTCGCTACCGGCCATGGCCACACCAGCGTTGGTGACGACTCAGCGTTGGTAACTTTTAGTGGCTGGCGACTTCTTGTTGATGCTCTCGTTGTGAATACCATACGAAATGTATTCAAATCGATGATCATTACTCACGAGTTGGGTGAGGGCTCATTCACTCGATAGAGCGGCAAGAAGCGATAGTAAACTTCGAGGCACAAGGTGGCCATTGCAGTCGAATAAACACGTCCGCCAATCCCTCCCCACGGATCCTTCGGCTCCCATGTTCCTGCATAAGTTCCGGAACGTGTCTGCATCTGCACGAGACTTTCCCGCATCCCCTGATTCCACATCTCCCACGATTCTCCACCATGCTGGAACATCGTTAATGTCCCGTAGTACCAGTAGTAATCATTGGGTTGGGAGATTCGAGGCAGCGCCCGTTGCAGATAGGATGTCGCTTCAATACTGGCATCATTGGTCGGGCGAATGCCAAACATCTGCTTGCAGAAATGGGCCTCGGCTGTCATCGCTGGCGACGGTTGACTCGATCGCCGATAGCCTGCAAGGCCGGATTGAGTCCCTCTGCTGCGAGCTTTTAAGAACGTGATCATGCCCTCGCGGGTTTCGTTTGGAATCGGTATCCCGGCGATCTCCGCAGATTTGAGCAGCATCATCTGCCAGCCAAACATGCTCATATCACTCTCAATGGCACCTTTCTGGTAACGCCAGCCACCATCACGATTCTGCATTTGAATTGTAAACTGGACCGCCTTAGCAACGGCGTTCCGTAAGTCGGGATCAGCCTGTGGGTTTTCCTGCATTGCACAAGCTTCGGCTAAGGCGTAGCCGGCGATGCCGTGGCAGTACATACCATCGTAATAGTTCGCTTTTCCACCCAGATAACCATCCACACGCTGCTGAGAGATCAGCCAGGTCATGGCGTTGCCGACTGTTCTTGAATACTGCCCTTCGTCTCGCGTGTAGCCTGCCCCGAGAAACGCCAGCAGTGCTAACCCCGTGATTCCTGTATCCGCATTCAGGCCGGACCCTTTGCGGTCAACCAGATCAACAGGGTCTTCTGGAGATCTTTTCACAGCGCCAGCACCCCAACGGGCAGCGCTCCAGGAGCCATCGTTCTCCTGATGTGCGGCCAGCCATTTTAGGCTGAGTTCGACCGCTTCTTCGCTGGCTTCAGTTCCGCCATTCTGAAGTGCGATTTCCTTGCGGTGGTCCAGCCTGCGTAACTGATATGTCTCAGGCGTCATCGATGCTGCAGGGCGCTTGGGGAGAATCGTTCCTGTGCCACGATTCATTTCTGGAGCAGGGGTGATGGCTTCGAGGCTGGGCAGTTCAGTGGCAGACTTGATGGCGGCAATCTGCTCGCCAGCCAAGGTGGGAGTTGTGGAGGGATTTCCCGAAGCAGGTTCGGCAGGTGTGATGGCAAGCGGGAGCCCCTCAGTTGGCATCATGGATCGATTGGGCACCTGCCGCGAGAAGAGAGGCTTTGCCGGTACAGCGGGACGTGCCTGGGGATCGTTTCCTATACCATCAGCACCCGGTGTATTTGCCGGGACTGGAGTGGCCAATGGGGCCGTCCGCCTTGCCATGGTTTCGGCAGTGAGCGCATTTGGAACTGGGGTTTCACTTTCCAGATCGAGAGGGAGTTCCATCCGGGAAGCCACGGTGTTGATCTTATCCTCGGCTCGATCAGCGCCTCCTTCCGCTGGAGGACGCAGATCATCCGAATCGAGTGGAGTTTCCTGAGGCGTCATTTTTTGACGGGACATTGCAGCCAGTGAATTGGGAATCACCTGTTGCTGAATGGTCTCCTGTGGCAATGGGGCTGTGGCTGCTGGAGTTCCTGAAAAAATCGGCTGCTGGACTTCCATACCCGGACGCGGAGTCTCTGGTTTCGACTTCTCCATCGGCAACTCAGGCAAAGCCTCGAGGGCTGTTGTTTGTTCAGGTTTTTCCCGAGGGGTTAACTCGGGTAATGCACCGGTTTCTGCTTTGTCAGCGGCCGAGATTTCCCTCTGAGTTCGCTCAATCGGCAGCGTTTCCGATGGTGACAGACGAGAGAGGCTGGCATTAGTGGCCTCTGTGTCTGGAGTGTCGGCTTCACTCGATACGAGCTGAATGGCGGGTCCTTCAGTTTCCTGTTCGTTTCGCTCAATTTCGCCCAGCCGGACTGCCTCCAGTTGAGCGACGTTAGCCCACGCCAGACCCAGCCAGACATGCAGCACGAGGGAGGCAAAGAACGATTTTCCCGTGGCGTTCTGATCGCCCCAACGGGTGGCCAGTAAGGAAAGCACCTGCACCATCAGCAGGAAAGAGCAGAAAATCAGCGAGAGGCGCAGCGTGATCATTTGCCAGGAGGTTTCTGCGCCTCCCGCATCAATCAACCACGACAATGATTCAACCAAGCGACTTAGCATTCGGACCTGTCATTCCAGCCTTTGATCATGTGCCTGAGTTTTTTACCTGTTGTTCTTGAGAAACGGTTGATTGGATAAACGTCAACCTGGGGCGCCCAATTACTTTTGAGCCCGTGGTTGATGTGCCAGAGAGACGTTACGCACACCCACCTTTTTTGCAGCCGACATGACTTCCATCACATTCTGGTATGGACTCGCGCCATCGCCGCGAATCAATACGCTTTGCGCGGGGAAATTCTGAATCGCTTTTGCCAGTTCTTGCTCCAGTTCTGCGATAGAAATCTTCCGGGTGTTCAAAGTAATCACCCCGTCCCGAGAAACATTGACGACCAGTTCGTCAGGTTGACCACTGAGTGCCTTGGCGTCGGAAACCGTAGGAAGTTGAATTTTGTACTCGCGTTCCTGATTTTTGAACTGTGTACCAATCATGAAAAACATGAGTAGCAGCATCACGATGTCGAGCATCGAGGCCAGGTTCAGCGTCGGTTCTTCCAGCGGTTCTGTTTTCAGTGGCATGGACAGGCATCCTGGCCTGGGTGTTTCATCCGATGAAACCATCATGTCGCAGAGAGCATCAGCAATCGAGGAAATAAATTACTGAGACGACGATTTGAAGTGGTGACAGGAACAGCATCGGAATGTCGCCTTCCTCAAGGCAAGTGCCGGTTGATTCAAATACAGCATTCCGCAATATCCTATCGACCTGCTGTGGCTTCAAGTTGAGGCTTCGGCTGAATTTGCCGATTGGCGGTGATTGCGAAGAGTTTAACACTGAAAACAGGCATTGAGAACAGGTCTCATCAGGTCATTTCCACAGACTCTGCTGTCTCTAGCGATGTTTCCGCGCCTTTTCCCTAGGGTTGGATCGATAGATACCGTATCTCGGAGTTCAATCGTCGCACGGATCTGATAGAAAGCTGCCAGCATGGGGCTCGCCACCACCAATGCCATCAATCCCGCCGTTCGCCAGCAATATGAATGGCTGCCATATCCGGCACGCCATCCGCAGGACGAACGCAAGCGACTGCTGACGACAGCCGTCGATGAACTGGCGACCATTAATCACTATGCCTGGAGCGGGCGACGCGATCTGACCAAAGGGTTGCGAGTGCTGATTGCCGGTGGTGGAACCGGTGATTCAGCGGTCTACCTGGCTCATCAATTAAGAAATACGCCATCGAAACTGGTCTACGTTGACCTTAGTGAGGCCTCACAAAGGATTGCCCGCGAACGAATCCTGGTGCGAGGTCTGGGGAAATCTTTCGAGTGGATTCAAGGCTCACTTCTTGATCTTACGCCCGAAAACATCGGGACTTTTGATTTCATCAACTGTTCGGGAGTACTGCATCATCTCCCCGATCCCGATCAGGGATTGCGTGTGCTGTCGGCACTTTTAAATCCTCAGGGAGTCATGGGGCTGATGGTTTATGGCCAATATGGCCGCATGGGCATTTACCAGATGCAGGAAATGTTACGCAAGGCAATCCCTGCCAATTTGCAACGGGAAGAAAAACTGGCCATGGCCAGAACTCTGATCAGTCGCCTGCCTGCGACCAACTGGTATGTTCGCGGGAAGGATCTGTTCGATCCGATTGCTGAAATGACAGCTTCGGAGTTTTACGACATTTTTCTGCATTCGCAGGATCGTGCCTACACCGTTCCCCAGCTCTTTGCCTGGTTGCAGCAGGCCGATCTGCGATTCATTGAGCATACCTTTGAAGGACGCATGCTCTATGAACCGATGCATGCCTTTTCGTCAGATTCCGCCATGCTGGAGCATGTGCTCACGTTGCCTCTGGCTGAGCAGCAGGCCATCTGTGAGCTCTATTGGGGTGTGGCTTCGCGGCATATCTTCTGGGCATCAAAAGCAGGGCGACAGCAGGCTTCACTGAATGATCTTGAGCAGATCCCTTGTTTCAGTCACCTGGCGATGATCACGAATCTTCAAACCGCGATTCAGGAATGCACCACACCCGCATGTGATTTCCAGGTATCGCGTCCGGGTGTTCCTTGCCTGAAAGTCTCTATTTCGTGCGATGTCTTGACGAAGCAGTTGTTCTCCCTGGTGGATGGTCGAAGAACCTTAGGTAAGATCCGACAGGAACTCATGGAGCAATTCCAGCAGCCAGCCGAAAACATCGAACGCGTGATGCATCACGTCTTCAATCTGCTTGCCGGCTATGACCTGGTCGTACTCAGACATAGCTCCACAAGTCCGTGGAGTTTTTAGGTAGTTCTTTCGACCAATCATGGAGGGGCACTGCGCGGTTCAATTTTCACTGGACGACGATTGGCTTCTGAGAATGTAAGACCGAATCGTCTCAGTATCGCCGATTGATCCGTGGCCCGGGCAATTTCTCATCGAAAGAGTAAGCATGGTATAGAGACTGGGTTTTGCAGTCTCTATACCATGGTGGAACGGCTGCATGGCTCTTGTTCCTTCTGCAGAGTTGTGCAAGACCCATAGACACATTACAGCACTGTTCATGAAGTGCCTTGCTCGTTTATCTCAATCCCTGCCACACTGGGATCAGCATCTTGTTGTGGTGGCGTTATCCTATAGCCCGGCAGGAGTTGGTTGGGCCACTCCTTGTGGCAAAGATCACAGCAGGTTTGTGTCGATAACAGCTCCAATCCCCCAGCATCGCTCGCAAAGCACTGTTAAATTCCAGGTTCGCTCATCGACATTATCTGGCTGGTAAACCGAGTCAGGAGGTTTCATTGAAGCGAGAAGTTCGGTATCCCAGTGTTCATTGCGAACTTTATTTCACAGGCACCAGTGCTGGTGGTTTCCAGTTGCCATTGAGGGCTTCTTCTTTGGGCCAGTAAAGTCGCATCGCAACATAGATGGGGCCGTCCGGGGCAGGGAGCCAATTTGACTCTTTGTCTTTGCCAGGGGAGTCCTTCTGGATATAGATCGTCAGCGAGCCGTCGGCGTTTCTTTTCAGGTCGGGCAACATGGGTGTGTTGATGAGGTAGCGGTTGAGTGGGTTCGCGATGAGCAGTTGCGTTTTGCCGTCATACATAGTGACCGACCAAAAGGCATTTGTTGGTGGCAGTTGGCCTTTACTAAAGGTGAGAGTATAACGCTTGCTGCTACAATCCGGCTTGTTCCCCTCGCTGTCCGTCGAGAGCAGGGGATAAAGTGCCTCGACTTCGTCGTTGCCATAGATACCAGCCATTGCCGCAGCTGCTCTGAGAGTCCAATCCGCGTTGTAAAAAGCCCGGTCTCCTTGGGCACCGCCGACACGCCAGCCATTCTCGTCTTTTCCCAGTGTGGAAACCTTTTGCTTGATCTTAGCGAGGCCGCTCAAGACGCCCGCTTTCAGTGCCTCTTTTTGTTCTGCGGTCAGCTTGTCGAGAGGGAAGGGTTTACCAGCTTCGATACCGATCTTTGCGAATCTTGCCCGCAGCGGCTTTTCAACCTCTGCCGTCCCTGTGGTGGGACAGAACTGCAGGATGAAATTTAAATAGGCGAATGGATCTGCCTCGGCCAACTTCTTGTCGATGGCTGGCCATTGAATCTCCGGTGCGGCGGCCGGAGTGGATTTGTTCAGATAGGAGGAAAGCGTCTGAACTTTGTAGCCTGCCTGTATCTGCTTCACATTGTTGATATCGTCCGGCCCAAAGAGTTGCGTGCGGTAAAGAACCAGGGAAAACTCAGTTTCGCATTGGAACACCTTTTTGATTCCCTCGGGCGTCGGGCCTTTCCAGCCCGGACCAGCGATCATAAAGGTGCCCGCTCCGTTGCCTGTAGCCCGGCTGCCGATGTAGCCGTAATTGCAGGTATACATGTCAGCGAGCATCACGGAGTAATATCGATCTTTGGCTATTTCTGGAACGCTCAACACGAGGGGTTCGGTACGGAGGTCGGCCCATACGAATGAGTAGGGGGTGTCGCTGTTGGGCGTAACAACAGCCGTATCCTCAGGTGTGTAGACTCGCGCGGTGTTGTAGATCTGGTTGAATGGGGCTTTGTACTGGCCGGACTTCACATCCACGGCATACTCGTACAAAATCCCGTAACCCATGACCATGGGAAAGCTGTAGATAAAGGCTTCCTCTGCGATGGTCTTGATCTCTTCTGTGGAAAGATTTTCTTGAGCCATACTGGGCTGAACTCCCCATGTTGCGAAAGTCACTGAAAGCAGGACTGCCACCAGATTCAGAAATCTCATCTTCATAGTCCACTGGGAGGGGATGGATCAGGCTTGTGATCAAAGGCGAGCGACGCTGATTGACGATCGTTCGCAGCGCTACTGATTGCAAGATCACTGAACATTTAAGCTATGAGCAGAGATACTACTGGATTTACAGAAGATGGCCAACCGAATGCATGTTGACTGAAAAATCCCCAGATGTGATTGCAGTAAGGTTTCCTGATGCCAAAAACTTCAGTGAAGTCGTTCGCCATAACATCCATGCGGTGGAGTCGAGGCGACAAGATGGCAACAGGCATTTTGGTCGCCCGCCCAATGATGACCAGAACCGTACCACATAGGAGCGATCTCTCAGGGCCGGTTAGGCCAGACTTCGCAGCGGATGCCTGGATCACCGAATCGCGAGTGGTCCCGTAGGTGTCGGGGGTGCCAGTTTACGGAGGATAGGGGAATCCATATGGTTCATGAGGGCAGTGGCGACTTCGTCGAACCGTACGTCGGAGTCTTTCCGGGCGTATTCGAGTCGGCGTTTGCCGCCCGTGATTAACGGCACTGCGAACACAGGGGCTGTCAGATGTGGAGAGAGTGCCCGTTGGAAAACGAAAAAACCCTCAGGCGTTCCCGCCGGAGGGCTGATCTCGAAAAATAGTCGGGATGACAGGATTTGAACCTGCGACTTCCTGGTCCCAAACCAGGTGCTCTAGCCAGGCTGAGCTACATCCCGAGTTGACCGAAGTTTAGCGGTGATGGTCTGGCTGGTCAATTCGACCGAGGGGGAAAGATCTGCGGGAATTGCCGGTGAGGCAGTTCCTGGGGAAGTGCCGGTTTCTGGAGATCTGCTGCCACCTGGTCAGCAACTGGGGGCTACTGGTCGGAGAAAATCCGAGTTTTGAGTTATGCTTTTGGCCTGCAAGGAATTGCCCCTGGTCATGCCAGGCTCACACAATTTCGCAGGACGAACTGTTTTTTCTTTCGGAAGAAGTCTCTGAATTCAGGTCTCAGGGAATTCAGGTCTCAGGCGTGTATTCCCGGTATTCTCCTGTTCTCTCCAGAAAAATGGTAAGCTCAACGGCTCGACGAACTTTCTCCCGCAGGATTGATCATTATGCGATTTTCGCCCCGTGATGCCTCACCCCGCCTCAGTGACAATGCTTTGGCAAAGGGCCTGTTGTTCAATCTGTTAAGTGCTCTTCTCCTATGGTCGGGGTTTGGGCTGACCACAGATTCCGCTTCCGGGGCCGATCTGTTTGATAAGCACGATTATTCTCTGGTGAAAAAAGCTGCGAGCGAATTGTCGTCAGTGACGCGAATCTCGATGCAGGATGCCTCCAAGTTGAAGCCACTCTCGGCGACGATCAGTACGCCGTGTCTCATTGTCAAAACGAGTGAAGGCAATTTTGCCAAAATGCTGGTCAGTTGGGGGTTTCGCAAGCATGGTGAAGACCGCCTCCCAGTCCTGTTGATAGAACGTTTCGTGACCTATCGGGGTGATCGCCCCGATATGACGGCTGCAACCGGGAAGGATATCCTCCTGTTCGCCGGATTCGAGTTTGATTTTGATATTGGTCAGGTCGTGCCTGCCAAAGCGGGTGGCGACATCTCGTTTTCCGCAGAAAGTGTGCTTGAAGCTGTACCGCCCGCGACACTGTTCACGTTGTCGAAATCATTTGTTTCCACGGAAGGGCCATCCTCGGCACCTGGCGACGTTTCCTCAGGACAAGGTTTCGCTGGTGATTGGATTGTCAATGCGGACGATCGTTGGAATGGAGAGTGGTCACTCAAGGTGGATAGTGAGGGACGCATTCTTGGCAAGTTCGTCTCGGCAGAATCCCGGAACACTTACGATATCACCGGGAATGTTTCCGGCTTGCCGCACCAGGCGCGATTAGAAATTTTTCTGGCGAATACTCAGGTCTCAGTCGAGGCCTATCTCTGGTCGAATACCCAGAACGATATGGCCGGCGTGGTGACGGTCGCGGGGCGGAAATTTGGATTCTTCGCCCGCAGGGCTCAGGCAGATCAGGCAGCATCTCAGACAAAAGCTGAGAAGCAGGAATCAGCCCCGGAGAAAGGGGCAGGCGACAAGTAATCATGACCTTTCGAGCCCTCTCTGCTTTAGAGCAATGGCAGGATTCTATCCAGGCGGATCTGCAACAACTGGAGGTAGGAAATCTCCGGCGTTACCGGCGGGCTTTTGAACTGTTGCCCGATGGTAGCCTGCTGTCCGACGGGCGGCGGCTCGTGAATCTCTCGGGAAATGATTATCTCGGCCTCTCGCACGAACCGAGAGTGATTGCCGCTGCCAAGAAAGCGATGGAATCGACGGTCGGAGCAAGAGCCAGTGCTTTGGTAAGTGGCCGATCCCATTGGCATACTCAGTTAGAGAAGACAATTGCCGAGTTTGAAGGGTGTGAAGATGCCCTCGTTTTCCCGACAGGGGTCGCTGCCAATGTGGGGGTACTGACGGCACTGATCGGTGAAAATGACATCGTCTATTGTGATCGACTCAATCATGCCAGTCTGGTCGACGGCTGCCGGCAGAGCGGAGGTCGATTCCGCATTTATCATCATCACGATCTGTCGAGCCTTAAGCGGCAATTGAAACAGCCATTTGATGGTGGTCGCAGGTGGATTGTCACGGATGGTGTTTTCAGCATGGATGGAGACATCGCTCCACTGAGAGAGCTTTGTGAGCTTGCAGAAGCATATGATGCTCTGGTGGTCGTCGATGAAGCTCATGGGACTGGAGTCTTCGGCGAGCGGGGAAGAGGTGTCTGCGAATATCTCGATGTCGAGGATCGAGTCGCCTTAAAGATCGGGACACTCAGTAAGGCAGTTGGTGCACTGGGCGGGTTTGTGACCGGCCGGCGGGTGTTGTGCGAATACTTGCTCAATCATGCCAGGACACAGATTTATTCGACGGCTCTACCACCAGCAATCTGCGCAGCGGCCACGACAGCCATCGAGATTATCCGTGAGGAACCAGAACGCAGACAGCGGTTGTGGCAACGGGTGGACTTTGTTCGCGAGCGGATGATTGGCCTGGGCCTGTTGTCAGAAAAGAGTTTTCGCAGTCCCATTCTTTCGTTGGTGCTGGGGGAGCCAGCTCATGTGATGGACGTGGCTCGCCAACTGGAGGCCGAGGGTTTTCTTGTCGCTGCGATCCGCCCGCCCACTGTTCCCCGGGGAACATCGCGTTTGAGGCTCAGTCTGCACAGTGAACTGAGTATTTCTGATCTGGAACAACTGAGCCAGGTTCTGGCTCGGATCCTTTCATAGGGATCTGAGGGAGCCGATTGACGGAAATGTCCAAGAGATTGCAGGAAACAGCCTTCTGGAGTGGAAACAGCAGGAAATTTCCTGAGATTTTGAACAATCGAAGAGTTTCTAGGAATTCAGGACTATTCAGCCACAATTTTTGGCGATAATCTCTCAGATGAAATTGATCACTGTCTGAAGTTTGCCTCTGAGTTCGTTTGGTATCTGTGGACTGCGTTGAAAATTACTTCAACAATTTCCTAAAGATGATGCCGGGCATGTTTGATGCCTGACTTTCCAGCACCGAGTTGCTTTGCGAACCGCTGAGTTCGCCCGGCAATCTCTGAGAACAATGCACCACTTTCAGCCGTATCGATTATTTAATTGCTCCTCCCCAGGGTGGAGCCAAGGCTGTCTGGTTGAGTGCCTCAGGTCGTGCAAAAAGCGTTTTCTTCAGCTGTTAATTGCAGTTTACTGTTTGTGAAGCCAGTTGTGAGTCGTTCCGGCTTGCAATGGTGCTGTGGCACAACAGCGATCATTCTGCTGTTCATGCTGGCACTGCAGCTCATTCTGGATCCGTGGTTCATTCTTTCAGCAGGGAATCTGTCAGCGGGGAAGGGGTTTCCTTGTGCTCCGGCTGATGATCAGATTGCGATTCCTCTGATTCAAATTTCTGTTGTCCTTGCTTTAACCGCAGGACTTCTCGTTATGTTCTTTCGCGACTTCATGCAGCGGAAGAGCATGTTTTCTCGCCACATGAGCCATGTGGTTCCTTTGTGTTTGGCAATGCTTTGCAGGCATTGTTCATCTCGTCGTCAAAGCGATTGTCGCTTTGGCCGTTTTTGTGTCGAGTCTCGCAATGACCGGTCCTCTGGGATGTCGGCACTGCAGGCCGTCTCTTAGTCAGGACTGTCAGTCATGGGTACGAAGCTTTACGTCGGTAATTTGACTTACGATGTCAACAACAGTGGTCTTGAGCAGCTCTTTTCGAGCTTTGGCGAAGTTCGCTCAGCTCAGGTTGTTATGGATCGTGAAACTGGTCGCTCCAAGGGTTTTGGCTTCGTCGAATTCGGCGATTCACAATCTGCCAGCGACGCCATCAATGCAATGAATGGTAAGGACGTCAATGGCCGTGCCTTGACCGTTAACGAAGCTCGTCCACGCGAAGAACGCAGTGGTGGTTTCGGTGGCGGCGGTGGTGGCAGCCGTTTTGGCGGTCGCCGCTAAGGTTTCCGGCTGGTGCTTAGCGACGGATTCATGACTGATTCCTTCGATCCAGGCATAGCCAAAATCAAAGCCTGCAGTGGGAGTTAACTCCTACTGCAGGCTTTTTTGTTTCGAAGATCGATCCCGGTCTAGTGGGCTCTGGGAGTAGATCCAGGGCGACGTGGCCTGGTGCCGGGAGGTAGTCGCTTCGTTTCGAAGTTTGCTTCGGTTGCGGGAAGAACGACATTCGCTTCCAGTTTGGAATCGATGTTGAACTCGGGAGCGACCGCTTCTTCGATGATGTCAATCATCGGGCTGTCGGCTTCGCCCGGGCGAGCTGGGATCTGCCCTTTCTTTTCGCTGAGATGAATCTCGACGCGTTTCTTTCCGGGGACGATTTTCAGGCGGTAACGCCCCTCTTGAATTTCACTGCTCACGGCAGAGCCCACGCCATCGGTGGGGAGCATCTGAATGCTGCCCTTATCGATTGGCTGGCCATCAATCTGGACGAGGCCAGTCACGACAGCTTCTTCAGGGCCTGAATTCCCACAGCCAATCGCCAGAGGAATCAACAAACAGGCCAGGCAATCTAAATGCGGATGTCTCATGGAAGATGGTCCGGGGAGTTTAAGCGTGCAAAGGTCGGGGCAAATCCGTGAGAACGAGGACCAACTACGGCCGCTGCAGACTCTCAAGTTCAATGTCTGCGGCAGGCTGGCGAACGAGAGGAATGAATGTCGGGCATGATGCGAGTGGCCATTCATTCCTGTTGGTCGTCAATTCAATGCCTTAGCGGCTGTGGGCAGCGATCCCGCAGAAGTGGGCTTCGTCCCCCAAGGAGAAGACGGAGAATCGTTGGAGTTCTCGCTAGAGTTCGCCCACAGTTTCACCACCTGCGGTGGTACTGAGAGAGCGCCAGGCCGCCTGATCGATGTTGTCACTAAAGAACCTGACGGCTCCATCTCCCATGAGAGAATGCACTCCTCCCGTGTGCCGGCTTCTCGAAGCGATCGTGTTGTTTACAACATCGTCCGGATTGTTTCCGACCTGTGTGCAACCAGGAAGCCCTGTTCCCTGGCCCGTGGTGGGACATCGCCTGGCAATCTCATCGAAGGATCTTGAATTGGGAGTGAAGTAACCGGTGTATCCGGCTCCTCCGGCATAAGGAGCATTCGCCAGCGGGCCTTCCCAGCCGAGGCCATCCGGGGCAATGACTTCACTCATCAGGAGGGTATTGCTGGTTCCATCCTGAAAATCTCGCATTCTGGCCCCACGCTGGAAGCCAAATGGTGCACCTCGGAATGTTTCAGTCCCTTTCGTGCGCTGGCCATAGTCAGTGTTCCCAAAGTTGGCGACATAGTTGACGCGGGCGACGGCCCATCCACCGCCCGGTTCACCGATGACCACGCCATCGCTCGGGCAACCAAAACCAGGGATGTTGGCCTTCTGAGCCTGGTCATTACCGTAGTAGGTGCTTCCAACAGCAGCGACAGTTCCGCCACCAGCGGCGAGGGCAAATCGAAAATCGATGGCGTTGTAAAGGGGCACTTGATCGATATAGGGGAAGATCATGGGATACCAACTGTTGTCGTCCGACCAGTTGACATCCGGGCGACCATTGTTTCCGACATTCATGATTGAGCCGGGTGGCAGAATGTTGTGAGTGTCGTGATAGTTGTGCATGGCTAATCCCAGTTGTTTGAGATTGTTGCGACATTGAGTTCTTCGCGCCGCTTCGCGAGCCTGTTGCACCGCAGGTAGCAAGAGGGCAATCAGAATGGCGATGATTGCAATGACGACGAGGAGCTCAATCAGTGTGAATCCTCGATAGCTGCGTGGGTGCTCTGGAGTCGTGGAAAACGTCAACATGGTACAGTCCTCAAGATCACGAGAGATGAAGTACGCGAACGCGTCAAAGACCAGAATCAGGGCCGAGAAAAGAAAGAGAACAATTGCTGATATTGGAAAACCAGCGCATTGATTTTCCACTTTTGAGCAACGTCACCATCATGGCGGTTCCCACGAACACATCAATGAGAGTTGATGTCTTTTGGTTGAGATCTTTTGTCACATCCTTTTATGTTCTCGCGATCGATGATAAAAACACTATTCATATTCTCTTTGAAGAGTTTTGTATCTTTGGGGTGCATTATTGAGTGGGATGTAAGAGTAATTTCAGTAGGGTGTTAAGTGGTTGCAAGTCTAACTCTACCACGTGAGATCTCCCGGACGAAAAGATCGATATTGGTCGCTGAGATCGTCTGCCTGATGGATTCATCATCCGAATACATGAAGGTTTTCTTGTGATTTCACCGTTGCTGCATGTGGTTCTTTACCAGCCAGACATTCCGCAAAACACGGGGAACATTGGCCGAACTTGTGTGGCTGTGGGTGCCAGATTATGGCTGATCAGACCCTTGGGTTTCGTGCTGGATGCCCGCCATTTGAAGCGGGCCGGGATGGATTACTGGCCATTGCTGGATTATGTCGTCGTCGATTCGTTGCATGATGTACGGGAACAGTTACCAGGCCACGACTTCTGGTATGTGGAGAATCCTGCACCGCGCCGAATCTGGGAGGCTGAATTCAAGCCGGGTAGTGTGCTGGTGTTTGGCAGCGAGTCGCGAGGATTGCCGCCGGCCGTGATTGAAGAATGCCGTGGTCAGATGATTGATCTACCGATGCGGCCTGAAGTTCGCAGCCTGAATCTGGCCAGCACAGTGAATACAGCCGTCTACGAGGCCATCCGGCAGATCGGGCATGTGGGCTTGTAACCAACTTCGCCGCCATAGCTCATTTTCGAGCAGGATTGCGGGAAAAAATTCTGACGCATTGGATTTCTCACGGCAAAAAGTTCTGACGTATCCAAGTTAGGCTTTTTAGTGATGAGTCTTTCGGACTTGCCGTTGAATCCTGCCGAGTTAGCGAGTTTGCCGGTTGACAGTTATTGAGAAACGGGTTGAGAAAATCTTCTCACCCTCGACATGTGAGCTAGGATTGCCACAGACTGAGACCTCATTGAAATCATCATTGCTGGAACATCTGCTGTGAGCATGCTGAGTCATATTCGCAATCTGCTGCCCTCGTTTCTCAGAAGGAAAGGACAAGGTGCTGAGCTTTCCAGGGTTTCCAGCCGCACGTTGCATCGCACAGGAGTGTTTTTGAGTCAGCACCTTTGGGTCTGGCCGATTATGGCCATCGTGCTGCTGATGGTGCTGGGATTTACCGTTCGGGTAGCAGTCGAATCGACCATGATGGCGAGCCTGCGGTCGCAGTTGGAAACATTGCGGGATGTCGAAGCCGAAATGCTTTCGAACTGGCTGGATTCTCAGCATTCACTGGTTCTGACTCAGGCCAATGATCCCCAGCTACGGCAGATGATCTATCAGATTCTGAAGACTCGCCAGGCGGATTCGACGACAGCAGCGAAAGCTCAGGCCTCAATATCTTTGGCCGAACTGCGGGATCAACTGAAGCAGGAACTGCATCCAGCGATGTCGGCACAAAGATACACAATGTTTTCAGTCATCGATGACGAAGGAAAAGTACTCATTTCTTCGCAACCAGAACTAGAAGGGGTTGATGATCTGGTGCCGGATCGATCGGTGATTCGGAAATTGTTCGATGGAAAGACGGTCGTAACGCCCCCGTTTCGAAGCCGTCATTCCTTACGGAATGAATCGGGAGAGAGACTCACCAATCAGCCCACAATTCTGGTGTGTGCGCCCGTGCGTGACGCCAATTTTCAGGTGGTGGCAGCGCTCGTGTTTCGAGTGGACCCACGGGGTGAGTTTACGCGAATTATGCACCTGGGACGTATGGGACGGACCGGTGAGACTTATGCCTTCACAAAAGAAGGGGTCATGGCATCCAGGAGTCGTTTTGATTCTGAACTGATGCTGCTGGGGCTCTTGCCAGATGAGAAAGATGCGGAGTCGCTGCTCTACCTTCAACTCAAGAATCCCGGCGGCGATATGACTCGCGGATTTCGCCCCAAAGTCAGACGCAGCGAATTGCCACTGACCTACGCGGCATCACAGGCCATCGAAGGTCACACATTAAGTAATGTCGATGGGGTTTCCGATTACCGGGGTGTGAGAACTGTAGTCGCGGTGACATGGCTACCGAAGCATGAACTGGGAATCTGCACGAAAATCGATGCTGATGAAGCGTATGGGCCCCTCATTATCCTTCGCTGGACAGCCTGGACTCTTTATGGGCTCTTTGGCTTATCAACGATTGCGATATTCATCTTCACGATCATCGTCGCCAGATTAAATCGCAAGGCTCGTGAAGCAGCCCTCGACGCTAAGCAGATTGGTCAGTATCGACTGGAGGAAAAACTGGGTTCCGGAGGTATGGGAACAGTCTACAAAGGACAGCACGCTCTGTTGAGACGTCCCACAGCCATCAAGATGCTGAGTTTTGAGAAGACGAACGATACTTCGATCGCCCGGTTCGAACGTGAGGTGCAGATTACCTGCCAACTGAATCATCCCAATACAGTGGCGATTTATGATTATGGAAGAACACCCGAAGGGATCTTCTATTATGCCATGGAGTATCTGGATGGCATTGATCTGCAGCATTTAGTTGAACGATATGGGCCACAGCCCGAAGGTCGCGTCGTATCGATTCTCAAGCAGGCATGTGGTTCATTGCAGGAAGCTCATACACAGGGGCTGGTCCATCGTGATATCAAGCCCGCAAATCTGATGTTGAACAGGCGTGGTGGAATTCCTGATTTGCTCAAAGTGCTGGATTTCGGATTGGTAAAGGCCATTGATGAAGACCGCCAGGCGAGTTTGACCGCTCATTCGGCTCTTACAGGGACGCCACTCTATTTATCTCCGGAAGCGATTCAAACACCGAACCTTGTTGACCACCGGACAGATATCTATGCCTTAGGGGCTGTTGGATACTTCCTGTTGACGGGAAAGCCAGTCTTCATGGGAGAAAATCTGGTGGATCTGTGCCGGATGCATATCAGTGAACCACCCGTTCCACCTTCTGAAAAACTGGGGCAGCCGATCGATCAAACACTCGAACTATTGATCATGTCCTGTCTCGAGAAGCAGCCATCAAAGCGGCCCCAGTCCGCTCGGGAAATGTGCGAGAGGCTTGAACGTGTGGTGGCAACGACAGAATGGGCCTTTATTGATGCAGAAACCTGGTGGGCCCGTCATTTAAGAATGACCGGTAAGGAATCGACTGGCGCATCGGCCAATTCAACATCCCAGTTTGGAACCAGCGCATCATCCTCTCAGTATGAGCGGACGATCATTTCCTGAAGTCTCTTCAGATCGTTTGTTTCGAAATGCAAAGACGGTGCGAAGAATGCTGAGTCAGCAACAATTCGCACCATCTGTCTGCAATCGATATTACGAGTTGTAATTTATTGAACCGTAAGTGGGTCTCGCGTCCATTCACCATTCTGCAGTCTCAAAAGACCGAGTGGATTATGGTTCTGAAGGGCTGGAGGGAGCCGGTCGTCGCGGACATTGTCAAAACAATGCAAGGCTGCAAAGCGAGTGATCGATGCCGGCAGTCCGACAGCGGTAAAACCGGGATGTCCCGTCGCTGGGAACGGCCCGCCGTGGTTCATTGCCGGAGAGACGGCAACGCCAGTCGGCATTTTGTCGTTGAGGAGTCGTCCCACTTTCTGGCGGAGAATTCCGGCCAATTGGGTGTAAGCCGCTTCGTCTTCAGTTGATGCGGTTGCCGTATAAATGGCTCCGGTCAGGTTGCCTTCCAGGGATTTCAGGCAGGCGGAAATCTCGGAAAGGTTTTCACACATCACAAAGAGAGCACCGTTGCCGAAGATCTCCGTTTGAAAGCCGGCAGCATTGGCGACGAATTGTTGTCCCGATACTTGCAGCAGCGTGTTCTCGCAAGTGCAGGGGTTTGGCCCCGCATTACCGCCGCATAGAAGTTTGGCACCCAGGCTGGATAACGTTTCGACTCCAGAAAGGAAGCTCCGTTGCACCCCCGGCCCAAGCATCGGTTGCGGAGCATTAGCCGTGAAAGCTTTAACAACATTGGCAACAAACTGATCGGCGGCTGAATCAGAGATCAGGAATACGACACCAGGGTTGGTACAGAACTGGCCCGAACCCATCAGGCAACTGGCAGCATATTCTGTGGCTAAAGCCTCGCCACGTTCTGCGAGGGCACCGGGCAGGAAGACCACAGGGTTCACGCTCGATAGCTCAAGATAGATTGGCTTACCGACGGCATCTGCGGCAGACTTCAGATACAACCCTGCGTGCCGACCACCGGTGTAGCCAATAGCTCCTAAAAGTGGATGAGAAACCAGTTGTGCACCATCCTCGTGGCTGGTTCGATAAATCAATTGAACAAATCCACTGGGCATGTGGGTTTCATCAGCGGCAGCCTGGGCTTCTTCTGCGAAAAGCTGCGTCGTTCGAGGGTGAGACGAATGTCCCTTGGCAATGACAGGGTTCCCTGCGGCAACGGCTGCCGCAAAATCACCCCCTGCGATACTGTTAAAGGCAAATGGGAAATTGTTGGGCCCAAAGACGGCCACCGGTCCAATCGGCGCGAGCGTCGAACGGATGTTGAGTTTGCCATCGATCGTGGGACGCATCCATGAACCTTCTCGTGCCCAGTGTGCAGCCAGCTTGAGCTGACTGATTGTGCGCGGGAGTTCAGCATCCGCGAGACGCGGCTTGACCGGCAACGCAGTCTCGGCATGGGCTGCCGCGATCAGTTCTTCCGATCTTGCCTCAATTCGCTCGGCATAGCGCTCCAGGAATGCGGCAAAACGCTCACCGGGCCATGCCCGACACTCTTGAAAAGCGCGATCCGCAGAATGCAGGGCTTTATCAACTTCAAACCACGGACTGACAGGGAATTTCTCTTCCAAAGTTTCCCCAGTGCGAGGATTCATCGCATGGAATGTGGCGGCTCCTTCACTGGAAATCCAATGTCCGTCAATCAGCACTTTGGCAATTGGCATTCATATCCCTTTAAAGGTCATGAGTGAATTCGGCAAGTTGTCTGGCAGCTGTCGAAA
>VFQR01001210.1_pt1 | contig 21325 bp, 19 predicted proteins | sample 3512321 | NCBI WGS metagenome assembly VFQR01 (sample SAMN10412374, study PRJNA504923) | tailings metagenome | isolation source: Relicate 3 Philex TSF1 revegetated site | place: Philippines: Tuba, Benguet | collected 2017-08-29 | reverse complement strand
GCGATCTTCTTCCACGTCGTGAGCCCGCTCGGCATCGATCCCTACGGCGATGGCGGCACGCTGTTCAAGGAAGCGGTGTTCACCCTCGGCGTCTCGGCACTGCTGATCTGGCTGCATCGGCGCGAGATCCCCGGCTGGCTCGCGCGCCTGCCCGTCATCGGCCGCCGCTTCGCCTGAGCGGCGCGATGTTCGACGCCGCCATCGAGGCGATGCTTGCCCATCGCGCCGAGACGCCGGCGCTGCTCGCCGCCGCGGTCGCGGCGCGGCCCGACGACGCCTTCGGCCACGCGTTCGCCGGCCTCTCCGCCTGCCTGCTGGCGCGGCGCGAGACGCTGGAGGTGGCGCGCGGCCATCTCGCCAACGCTCGCGCGGCCGGTGCCGATGCGCGCGGCGGCGCCTTCCGTGCCGCGCTGGCCGCCTGGGCGGAGCAGGGCGACATGGACACCGCCGCGCTGATCCTCGAAGCGCGGCTCCGCGCCGATCCGCTCGATGCCGCGGCGCTGAAGCTCGCGCAGGGCATCCGCTTCATGATGGGCGATGCGGCGGGCATGCGGCTCGCGGTGGAGCGCGCGCTGCCGGCCTGGGACGCGGCAATGCCGCTGCATGGCTTCATCCTCGGCTGCCACGCCTTCGCGCTGGAGGAGAGCGGCGATCGCCGCGCCGCGGAGCGCATCGGCCGCGCGGCGGTTGCGCAGCGCCCCGACGACGCCTGGGGCGCCCATGCCGTCGCGCATGTGCTGGAAGGCGAGGGCCGCGCGCGCGAGGGCCTCGCCTGGCTCGGCGCGGCGGAGCGGCGGCTGGCGCACTCGCCCTTCGCGCGGCATCTGGTCTGGCATCGCGCGCTCTTCCATCTGCATCTCGGGCAGGGCGAGGCGGCGCTCGGGCTCTACGACGATCGCGTGCGGGCCGAGCGCAGCGAGGACTTTCGGGACGTCGCCAACGCGGCGTCGCTGCTATGGCGACTGGCCGCGCAGGGCGTGCCCGTGGGCGCGCGCTGGGAGGAACTCGCGGATATCGCCGAGAGCCGGATCGGCGACCACAGCCTGGCCTTCGCGGACCTGCATCACGTGCTGAGCCTGGCGGCCGCCGGGCGCCGCACCGCGCTCGCCGCCTTCCTCGCCGGCTTGCGTGGCCGCGCGCTGCGCGACACGGATACGCAGGCGCGCGTCTTCGCCACGGTGGGCCTCGCTGCCGCGCGCGGTATCGCCGCGGCGGCCGGGGGCGAGGCAGCGGAGGCGGCGGACCTGCTCGGTGCCAGCCGGCGCGACCTGCCGCGCCTCGGCGGCAGCCATGCGCAGCGCGACCTGGTCGAACGCATCGCCATCGCCGCGAACCAGGCCGCCGGCCGTCGCCGCGCGGCCGCCGGACTGCTTGCCGAACGGGCCACGCGGCGCGCGCCCGGTGCCTGGGAAGGCGCGCAGGTCGGCGCGCTCGGCCCGCGCGCCTTCCTCCCCGCCGCCCCCACCCTGGAAGAGGCGGCGGCTTGGCGATAAGGGAGGGGATCGCCGCCGGAGATCGCCCACTTGGCCACGTCCGAACTCGCCGCCACGCCCTACACGCCGCAGCGCCCCGACCCCTCGCTGCCGCCGGTGCGGATCAACCTCTACTCCGACACCCAGACGCGCCCGACGCCGGCGATGAAGGAGGCGATGATGCGCGCCGAGGTCGGCGACGAGCAGGCTGGCCTCGACCCCACCGTCCACGAACTGTGCGACCGCATGGCGGCGCTGATGGGCAAGGAGGCGGCGGTCTTCATGCCCTCCGGCACCATGTGCAACATCGCCGCGACGCTGAGCCATTGCCGCCCCGGCGAGGAGATCATCGCGCATGAGACCGCGCATATCCTGACCAGCGAGGGCGGCGCCCATGCCGCGCTGGGCGGCTTCCAGATCCTGCCGCTGCAGGGCGAGCAGGGCATGTACACGCCCGATGCGCTGCGCGCGGCGATCCGCGGCCGCAGCCGCCACACGCCGACGCAGCGCCTGGTGGAGGTGGAGCAGACGGCGAATATCGGCGGCGGCGCGGTGTGGCCGCGCGCGGTGCTGGACGAGATCGTCGCGATCGCGCGGGAGAACGGGCTGGCGACGCATATGGATGGCGCGCGGGTGATGAATGCCTGCGTCGCCTCCGGCATCCCCGCCGATGCGATGGCGGCCGGCTTCGATTCCGTCTGGCTGGATTTCACCAAGGGCCTCGGCGCGCCGCTCGGCGCGGTGCTGTGTGGCAGCGCGGCCTTCATTGACGAGGCGTGGCGCTGGAAGCAGCGGCTGGGCGGGGCGATGCGCCAGGCCGGGCTCTGCGCCGCCGGCTGCCTTTACGCGCTCGACCATCATGTGGAGCGGCTGGCCGAGGACCATGCCAATGCGAAGGCGCTGGCGCGCGGGCTGGCGCAGATGCCGGGCGTGGCGGTGCAGGCACCCGACACGAACCTGGTCTATTTCGATCCCTCCGGCGCCGGCATGCCGGCCGCCGCGCTGGTCACGCGGCTGCGGCGGGAGGGCGTGCACCTCTCCATCCTCGGCGGCCGCATCCGGGCGTGCACGCATCTGGACGTGACGGCCGCGATGATCGAGGAGACGCTCGCCCTCATCCGCGCGACGCTGGCGAAAGCCTGAGAAGCAAGGGGCCAAGGGCCGCGAAGCGGCCCCGCGCACAGACCAACAACAGCGCCCGGCGGTCCAGCGCGTAGGCGCGCAAGCCAAGCGCGCGGAGCGCGCGCCGGCGCCTGAGGCATGAGAATGGCCCCGCGCCCAGACCGGCAACGTCGCCGGGCGGTCCAGCGCGTAGGCGCGCTAGCCAAGCCGCCGGAGGCGGCGCCGGCGCTTGAGGCAAAAAAATGAGAGGGACGGGCCCTCCCCCAAGGCCCGACCCCCTCACCCCCAACCCGATCAATCCGCGATCAGGCGATGATCGCGACATCCGCGACGGCGATCGGCGGTGCGCCGGTGAGCAGCGCGATCAGCACCCACCCCCCTTCGCCCGCGCCATTGGTGTCGAAGAAGACGCGGCCGGTCGTGGTATCGTTCCAGAGGACGATGCCGCTGTCCTCCGGGCCGAGCGCGGCGGCGGATTTGAACACCAGGCTCGCATCCATCCCTGCGACCAGCCCCTGGCCGAAGGCGGAGGCCGAGAACTCGAAGCGGTCCTCGCCCTCCACGTAGTCGGTGATGAGATCGCGCTGGCCGGCCGCGCCGTAGAAGCGGAAGGCATCCGCGCCGGCGCCACCCGTCAGCGTATCGAGGCCCGTGCCGCCGATCAGCGTGTCGTCGCCCGCGCCGCCCTGCAGCAGGTCCGCGCCGCCATTGCCGCGCAGCACGTCGTTGCCGTCGCCGGTGGTGATCGTGTCCGCGCCCGAGCCGAGCGAGATGTCGAAGGCCTCGATCCCGGTCGCCTGCGTGCCCTCGCCGATCAGCGTCGCGTCGCCGCCCGAGACCTCGAAGCGCAGGCTCACGCTGGTGAGCGTGCGGCTCAGCACGAGCATGTCGGCCCCGTCGCCGCCCTCGATCGTGTCGGTGCCCGAGACGCTGGTGAGCGTGTCGGCGCCTTCGCCGCCGCGCAGCAGGTCGTTGCCCGGGTTGAGCCCGCTGGCCTCGTCGTCGGACAGGCTGTCGTGGCCCTCGCCGCCGATCAGCGTGTCGTTGCCGGCGCCGCCGGCGAGGGTGTTGTTGCCCAGCAGGTCGGTCAGGCGGTCGTTGCCGTCATTGCCTTCCAGCGAATCGTTGCCGTTGCCGCCGTTGATGTTGTCGTTGCCGTCCATGCCGAAGAGCTGGTCCTCGCCGTCGCCGCCAGCCAGGAAGTTGCCGAGCGCATTGCCGGTGATGCGGTTGTCGAGGCTGTTGCCGCGCCCGAAATATGCCTCGCCGGTCAGCACGAGCCGCTCGAAGAGCTGGCCCAGGGTCCAGTTGACGGAACTCCGCACCTCGTCGGTGCCGTTGCCGCCCGCCTCGTCCAGCACGTCGGAGAGGTTGTCCACGATGTAGATGTCGTTGCCGAAGCTGCCGCGCATCGTGTCGGCGCCGCTGCCGCCATCGAGGATGTCGTCGCCGATGCCGCCGAACAGCGAGTCCGCGCCGCCGCCCCCCGAGAGCGTGTCGGCCGCGCCGGCGGAGCTCGCGTCATTCGCCTCGCCCATCAGCGTGTCGCTGTCGGCGCCGCCGGTCAGCCGGTCCGCGCCGCGGCCGGCGGTGATGTTGAACCGCTCGACGCCGGTCACGGTGACGCCCGCGCCGGTCAGCGTCGTGACGGACGCGGCCGAGACGAAGTCGAAGGTCATCGCGGCGGTCGCGGTGGAGCGGTTGATCAGCGCCGCATCGCTGCCCGCGCCGCCATCGATCACGTCACCGCCGGCCATCGAGATCAGCGTGTCCGCGCCGTCGCCGCCGAGAAGCGTGTCGGCGCCGATCGCGGCCGCCTGGGTGCTGTCGCCGTCGTTGATCGTGTCGTTGCCCGATCCGCCATCCAGGACGTCGGCGCTGAAGCCGCCATTGATGCTGTCATCGCCGGCCTGGCCGAACAGGCGGTCGCTGCCATTGGCGCCGCTGAGGTTGTCGTTTCCGGCGCCGGCGGTCAGCGTATCGGCGCCGCTGTTGCCGATCAGCGTATCGGCGCCATCGCCGGTGGTCAGCAGGTCATCCGCGCCGCCGCCGGTCAGGAAGAACTGCTCGACTCCCGTGACGCGCGTGCCGTCGCCCACCAGGGTGGTCGTCGTCTCGGCGGAGACGAAGGCGAAGGTCAGCTTGGCGATGACCGGCGCGCGGTTCAGGACCAGCGTGTCGAAGCCCGTGCCACCATCCACCGTGTCGGCGCCCCGATAGCTGACGATGTAGTCGTCGCCCGTGCCGCCGGAGAGCGCGTCGGCGGAGAGGTCGGCGTTCCCGTCGCCATCGGTGATCTGGTCGTTGCCGTCCCCGCCGTTCAGGCTGTCCGCGCCGGCGCCGCCCAGCAGGCTGTCATTGCCTTCGCCACCCAACAGCGTGTCGAGGCCGCTGCCGCCGCGGATGATGTCGCCGCCCCCGCCGCCATCCAGGCTGTCATTGCCGTTGTTGCCGGTGAGACTGTCATTGCCGTCGCCGGTGCGGATGGTGTCGGCGCCGGTGCCGGCGTCGATGATGAAGCGCTCGATGTCCTTCAGCGCCATGTCGGCGCCGTCCATCGTCGCGAAGCTGCCGGCCGCGCCCACGGCGAAGCTGAGATTGGCACCGAGCAGCGCGCGGCCGATCACCACCGTGTCGAAGCCGTCGCCGCCGTCGATCGTGTCGGCGCCGGCCGTGCTCGTGATGCTGTCATTGCCTTCGCCGCCGGCGAGCCATTCGTTGCCGCCCTCGCCGGCGGTGTCGCCATCCGCGATCGTGTCGTTGCCGGCGCTGCCGTCGATGCTGTCGCTGCCCAGGCCGCCATCGAGGCTGTCATTGCCCGCGCCGCCATCAATGCTGTCGTCGCCGCGGCCGCCAAGCACGAGGTCATTCCCCGCATCGGCGAAGATGAGGTCGGCGCCGTCATTGCCGGAGAGCGTGTCGGCGCCTTCGCCCGTGAGGATCAGATCATTGCCGGTGCCCGCGGAGAGGCGGAAGGCCTCGGCGCCCATCACCTGCACGCCGTCGCCTTCGAGCTCGGTCCAGGCATCGGCGCCGACATAGAGGAAGACGAGACCCGTGCTGGCGGAGGAGCGATCGAGCACCGCGAGGTCGAAGCCGTCGCCGCCGCGGAGCCGGTCCGCGCCGGCGGTCGAGATCAGCGTGTCGTTGCCGACACCGCCATCCAGCGTATCGGCGGAGGCGGCGGACAGGTTGTCGCCATCCGTCAACTCGTCATTGCCGGCGCCGCCCAGGATGCTGTCGGCGCCGAGCCCGCCATCGAGGCTGTCGCCGCCATCACCGCCATCGAGCGTGTCATTGCCCTCATTGCCGAAGAGCTCGTCCGCGCCGAGCCCTGTGCCGCCCATCAGCAGGTCGTTGCCCAGCCCGCCCAGCATGCGGTCATTGTCGGTGCCGCCATCGAGGCTGTCATTGCCGTCGCCGCCGTCGAGGAAGTCGGCGTTGCTGCCGCCGCTCAGCGAATCCGCGCCGCCGAAGCCGTAGAGCGCATCGGCGCCGATCTCGCCGGAAAGCGTGTCCGCGCCCTCATCCAAGGATGCGAGCGTGCTCGCGCCGCCGTAGAGGATGTCGTTGGCGAGCGTGCCCAACAGGGAGTCGGCGCCCGCGGTTCCGAACTTGGTTGCCATGATGCCTTCGACGCCCCCGGTGAACGAGATTTGGTGTCGAAATGCATCGGAAATTTTCTGTTACGCGTCAAAACGAGACTTGTTCGGAATTGTCGGACGCGGGCTACATTGTTGCGCTGTGTCGTCATGATGCGTCAGGCGCCGAGGACCGACCGTGTCCACAATGTCGGGGCCGGCGCGGAACCGGCGCGGCGCCGCGCAACGCGATTGCGACGCGGCGGTTACGCGAGCTTCGCCAGCAGCCGCGCATGGCTGCGCGCGCCGCCGTGGAAACAGGCCAGCTCGAACTTCTCGTTCGGGCTGTGCACCTGGTCGTCCTCCAGCCCGAAGCCCATCAGCACCGTGTCGAGGCCGAGAATGTCCTTGAGCTGCGAGACCACCGGGATCGAGCCGCCGCAGCCGATCAGCGCGGCGGGCCTGCCGTATTCGTCGGCGAGCGCCGCCTGCGCCGCGCGGATGTAGCGGCTGCCCATCGGCACCTCGATGCCGGGCGAGGCGGAGAAGACCTGGAACTCGGCCCGCGCATCGGCCGGCAGGCGCGCGCGGACGAAAGCCTTGAAGCTGTCGAAGACCTTGCGATGGTCCTGGCCCGGCACCAGGCGGAAGGAGACCTTGGCATGGGCCTCGGCGGCGATCACGGTCTTGCTGCCGGCGCCCATGTAGCCGCCCCAGATGCCGTTGATATCGGCCGTCGGCCGCGCCCAGAGCCGCTCCAGCGGGCCGCGATCCTTCTCGCCGACCGGCACGGAGAGTCCAATGTTGCCGAGGAAGTCGTGCTCGCTGAAGTTCAGCGCCTGCCAGGCGGCGCGCTGCTCCGCGCTGGTCTCGGCCACCCCCTCGTAGAAGCCGGGCAGCTGGATGCGGCCATGCGCGTCGTGCAGTTCGCCCAGGATGCGCGTGATGAGGTTGAGCGGGTTGAGCGCGGAGCCGCCATACATGCCCGAATGGAGATCGCGGTTGGCGGCGAAGAGATCGAGCTGCACATAGCACATGCCGCGCAGCCGGGTGCTCAGCGCCGGCGTCGCGATGTCCCACATGCCGGTGTCGCTGATGATCGCGACATCGGCCTTCAGCTCCTCCCTGTTGTCCGCCAGGAAGGCCGCGAGGTTGGGCGAGCCGATCTCCTCCTCGCCTTCGATCAGCGCGGTGATGGCGCAAGGCGGGCCGCCATGCACCGCGTGCCACGCGCGCAGCGCCTCGATCCACATCAGCGTCTGGCCCTTGTCGTCCACCGCGCCGCGGGCGCGGATGCGCGGGCCGTGCGGGCCCTCCTCGATGACGGGCTCGAAGGGCGGGCTGGTCCAGAGCTCCAGCGGATCCGCGGGCTGCACGTCGTAATGGCCGTAATACAGGAGATGCGGGGCGTTCTCGCCCGGACCGGGGTGATGCGCCACGACCACGGGATGCCTCGGCGTCTGCCGCAGGCTCGCGCTGAACCCGAGGCCGGTGAGCTGGTCGCGCACCCATTCGGCCGCGCGCACGCAATCGGCGGCATGCTGCGGCTGCGCGCTGATGGAGGGGATGCGCAGCCATTCCATCAGCCGCGCCACGGCGTTCCCGCGGTCGGCGTCGAGCGTGGCGAGCAGCGTGCCGGACAGGTCCATCGTCATGGCTCCAGGAGGGTCGCGCGGATCAGCGCGAAGGCGGCATCCACGGTGGCGGCCCGCACCGCCGCGCGATCGCCGGGAAAGACGTGCCGCTGCACGGTGGCGGGGCCGCCGCGCCGCGCGCAGGCGATGAAGACCAGCCCGACCGGCTTGGTCGCGCTGCCGCCGCCAGGCCCCGCGACGCCGGTGCAGGAGATGGCGATGTCGGCGCCGGAATGGCGCAGTGCGCCGGCGACCATCTCCGCCGCGGTCTCTGCGCTCACCGCGCCATGCGCCTCGAGCGTCGCCGGCTCGACGCCGAGCGTCTCGCGCTTCGCGGCATTGGAATAGGTGACATAGCCGGCGAGGAGCGTCGCGGAGGAGCCGGGGATCGCCGTGACGGCGGCGGAGATCAGCCCGCCGGTGCAGGATTCGGCGGTGGCGAGCGTCAGCGACCGCGCCTGCATCTCCGCCAGCAGGGTCGCCGCCGTCTCCAGCGTCGCCTCGTTCAACATCAGATCGGCACTCCCGCATACCGCAGCGCGACCAGGCTCACCGCCACGTAGGCGCCCGCGAGCAGGTCGTCCAGCATCACGCCGGTCGCGCCCGGGCGGTTGTCCGCCCAGGAGACGGGCCAGGGCTTCAGCCCGTCGAAGGCGCGGAACAGCGCGAGCGCCAGCGCGGCGCCGAGCCAGCTCGGCTGCGCCAGCACGGCCATGCCGAGCAGCATGCCCGCGCCCTCATCGGCGACGAACCAGCGCGGGTCCTCGCCATGCTCCACCACCTGGAAGGCAGACCACCAGCCGATCGCCGTCAGCGCGAGGCCGAGCGCCAGACACGCCCATGGGCCGAGCAGCAGCGCCGGCAGCACGGCGGCCGAGGCCAGCGTCGGCCCCTGCGGCAGCCTTCCGATGCCGCCGAGTGTCGCAACCAGCAGGGCAGGGGTCACGCGATCGCGTCCAGGAAATCATCGAGCACCGGCACCACCTCCGCCTCGTCCAAAGTGGGGCAATGGCCGCTGCCCGCCACGCTGACGGAAACCATGTCTGGCCGCTCGCGTTGCATCCTGGCCGCCGTCGCCTCCGACAGCAGGCCGGAAAGCGCCCCGCGCACGAGCATGAGCGGCCCCTCCGCCAGCGCGTTGAACGGCCCCCAGAGCGGCGGCGGCGGGCCGTTGCTCCCCAGCACCTGGGCGAGACGCGTGTCCCAGCGCGGATGCAGCAGGCCGTCCTCGCCGGTCCGGTAGGTCAGCGCCGCGAAATCCCGCCAGCCGTCCTCGTCGAGCCGCATCGGCGGCAGCCGCGCGCGAAGGTGTTCGGCCGCGGCCTCCAGCGAGGGCAGGGCAGGGTCCTCGCCGACGAAGTCACCGATGTCGCCGAGCGCCTCGCCTTCCATCACGGGCCCGATGTCGTTCAGCACGGCGCCCGCGATGGCGGTGGGCCGGAGCACGGCGAGCACCATGGCGAGCAGACCGCCATAGCTCGTGCCGACGATCACCGCGCGCGGCGCATGCAGCGCGGCCATCGCGTCCAGCACGTCCCGCAGCGAGGATTCGATGCCGTAGCGCCGGATGTCCTCGGGCCGCCCGCTCTCGCCATGGCCGGCGTGTTCGAGCGCGATCACCCGCCGCGTGCCGGCGTGGCGCGCCGCGATGCGGTCGAAATCGCCGGCGCTGCGGGTGAGGCCGGAGAGGCACAGCAGCGGCGTGCGCCCCTCCGGCCCCGGATGCTCCACGGCCGACAGAACCAGCCCGTCGCGGGCGCGGATCGCGATGCGCCTCACCGCCTTCCTTCCAGGAAGCGCTCCAGCGGATGCGGGAGATTCGCCGTGGCAGGATTGCGGGCGCGATAGACCACGACGTTCTCGATCACGCGCTGGACGTAGTTGCGCGTCTCGCCGAAGGGGATCAGCTCGATCCAGTCGCGGATGTCGGGGCTGACCGGCACGCGCGGATCGCCCATCGTGACGAGCCATTCATCCACCCGCCCCGCCCCGGCATTGTAGGCCGCGGCGGCAAGCGGCATCGCGCCGGCATAGCGCCCCATCCGCTCGTTGATGTAGGTCGAGCCCAGCAGGATGTTGTGCGCGGCGTCGCGCGTGAGCATCGCGGTGTTGTGCGCCACGCCGAGCCGCCGCGCGACGGATTGCGCGGTGGAGGGCAGCAGCTGCATCGGCCCGCGCGCATTGGAGGAGGAGACGGCCGTGAGCTCGAAATTGCTCTCCTGCCGCGTGATGGCGTTGATCAGCGCGGGCTCGGCGCTGTCGGACGGCGTGGCGTAGGGCGTCGGCCAGCCATCCTCGAGCAGGATCACGCCATCCGCGCCGGCGCGCCGGGCGATCCAGACGGCATGGTCTGGCCGTCCCATCAGCACCGCGAGCCGCGCAATCAGCCAGCGGTCGGTGGCGTCCGCCGCCATCTCCTCCATCCGCAGCAGGAACAGCCGCGCGCGGTCGGACTGGCCGAGATCGGCGATGGTGACCGCCGCGCGCGCCAGCTCCCGCGTGCCGAAGGCGTGCGCGACCTCGGCCGGCGGCTCGGGCAGGGCGGTGGCGCGGATGCGCTCCGACAGTCGCGCGGGGGATTCGCCGAGCGCGCGGCTGGCGAGCTGGCCGTAGAAGGCGACGGGCAGGGCGGCGGCGGCCTCGAACCGCGCGCGCGCCTGCGCTTCCTGCCCCATGGCGGCGAGTGCCAGCCCTTCCCAATAGGCGCTGCGAGCGCGGGTGATGACGCTGACGCTGTCCTCGCCCACCCTGGCGAAATGGCCGGCGGCGCGGGCGGGATCGTTCAGGCGCCGCAGCGCGATGAAGCCGGCGAGGAACTCGGCCTCCTGCCGCGGCTCGCCGGGCTCCGCCTGGCCGTGATTGGCGACGAGGCGGTAGGCGGCGGCGTTGTCGTTCAGCCGCAGCAGGCGGCGCGCGAGCAATTGCCGCTCCGCCCAGATCGCGCGCGCCGCCTCCGCCGGGATGTCGCGCTGCAGCGGCTCGGCGGCGTTCCAGGTGGCGACCGCCTCGGCATTCTGGTCGCGCCGGCGCTGCAGCCGCGCGCGCTCCACCAGCACGCCGAGATCGCGGATCGCCGTCCCCTCCTCCCGGTCGGCGCGGAGCGCAAGCTGGGCGCTGCCGGCCGCCTGCCGCCGCGCATCGAGCAGCGGCAGGACGCGCGCCGCGGCGGCGGGGTTGGCGAAGGCGAGCCGGTCGAAGCGGCGGGCATGGTCCTCGGGGCGCAGCACGGCGGCGTTGCGCGCGGCGAAGGCGGCCTCGGCGGAGGGCTCGCCGGGCGGGCCCTCGCGCCAGGCATTGCGCACCGCCTCCGCCGCCTCGCGCCCGCGGCCGGCGCGGGTCAGGGCGTCGGCGTGGCGCTGCGCCGCCTCGACACCGCGGGCGGGGTTCAGCGCGAAATGCCGCAGGACCAGCGCGTCATCGGGCTCGAAGGCCAGCGTCTCCTCGGCGCGGATCCCGATCGTGATGGGCAGGGGCCAATCGGGGTTCTCCGCGACCCAGGCGGCGAGTTCCGGCCCGCTCGCCATCCCGCGCTGCTGGAGGCGCAGCCAGGTCACGATCTTGCGCGCAAGCGGGTCGGCGGCCGTGGCGAGGGTGTCGGCCTCGGCGAAGCGATTCTGGCGCGCCGCCTCCAGCGCCTGCCGGCCGGCCTGGCGTTCCGCGTTGCTGGCCCAGGGTTGCGCGAGCGCCGGCCCGGCCAGCAACAGGTGACAAGCCAGCAACACACCTCTAGACAGACCGGATGTCCGCACGCGTCCTGCCTCCGATGCCGTGCCGTTCATGGGTTCGTCCATAGCATGCGCGCCGTCGTCATCGGATTCCCCAAGTCGGGCACCACCACCTTGCAGACCGCCCTGCAGCGTTCCGGGCTGCGGTCGGCGCATTGGCGGTGGAAGGGCGAGCCGATCGGCAAGCTCATCTACGACGGCTGGTTCGAGGATGGCGACCCCTTCGCGCGGCTGCCAGGGCTGGATGTGATCACCCAGATGGATATCTGCGTGCCGAAGGAAGGGCTCAACCACTGGCCCAACCTCGACATCCCGCTGCTGCTGGCGATCCGGGAACGCCACCCGACCTGCCTGCTGATCCTGAATGCGCGGGAGCCGGCCAAGATCGCCGATTCCATCCTGCGCTGGGGCGACCTCGCGCGGCGCCTGGCGCGCGGCGCGCAGCCCGGTCTTCCCGAAGGCCGAGGCACGGAGCGGGCGGAGCTTGAGCGCTGGATCGGCGCGCATCACGCGGCCCTGCGGCGCATCTTCGCGCAGGACCCGCAATTCCTCGATCTCGACATCGCCGCGGAGGACGCGCCGGCGAGGCTGGGGGCGGCGCTCGGCGTGGCGATAAAATGGTGGGGGCGGGCCAACGAAAATCCCCGCCCCGTCGCCGCCTAGCGGCTAAAGTCACCCGCCAGCACACAGACACCGAGGCCACCAACCATGTTCAGGGGATCGCTCGTCGCGCTCATCACGCCCATGCAGGCGGATGGCTCGCTCGACCTCAAGGCCTTCGCCGATTTCGTCGAATGGCAGATCGCCGAGGGCACCCAGGGCCTGATCCCGGTGGGCACCACCGGCGAGAGCCCGACGCTCAGCCACGCGGAGCACCATCAGGTGGTGGAGCAATGCGTCGCCACCGCGAAGGGCCGCGTGCCGATCATCGCGGGCACCGGCAGCAACTCCACCGCCGAGGCGATCGATCTCACGCGCCATGCGAAGCAGGCGGGCGCGGATGCCGCGCTGGTCGTCACGCCCTACTACAACAAGCCGACGCAGGAGGGGCTCTATCGCCACTACATGGCGATCGCCGATGCGGTGGACCTGCCGATCATCATCTACAACATCCCCGGCCGCAGCGTCGTGGACATGTCCGTCGAGACGATGGCGCGGCTCGCGAAGCACCCCCATATCGTCGGCGTGAAGGACGCGACCGCGAACCTGACGCGCCCGCTGCACACGCGCGCCACCTGCGGCCCCGGTTTCTGCCAGCTCTCGGGCGAGGACCACACTGCGGTCTCCTACCTCGCCGCGGGCGGGCATGGCTGCATCAGCGTCACCGCCAATATCGCGCCCCGCCTCTGCCGCATGATGCACGATGCCTGGGCGGCGAAGCGGGTGGACGAGGCGATCGCCATCCAGGATCGGCTGGTGCCGGTGCATGACGCGATGTTCGCCGAGACCTCGCCCGGCCCGGTGAAGTACGCCGCGAGCCTGCTCGGCCGCAGCACGGATTTCTGCCGCCTGCCGATGGCGCCGGTGGCGGAGAGCACGAAGGCGCGTGTCCGCGAGGCGATGGTGGGGGCGGGCCTGCTCAACTAGGCGATGGCGGAACCACGCAAGAAGGGCCTGATCTCGCACGGCATCGCCGCGCAGAACCGCAAGGCCCGCTTCGACTACAAGATCGGCGACACGATCGAGGCCGGCCTGATGCTGGTCGGCCCGGAGGTGAAGTCGCTGCGCGCCGGCCGGGCCACGCTGTCCGAGGCCTGGGCGGGCGAGCGCGACGGCGAGATGTGGCTGTTCAACTGCTACATCCCGGAATGGCAGGCCGGCAGCTTCGTCGCCCGCTTCGAGCCGCGTCGCCCGCGCAAGCTGCTGCTGCATCGCAAGCAGGTGCGCGAGCTGACCGGCCAGATCACGCGGGAGGGCATCACGCTCGTGCCCATGGACATCCACTTCAACGAGCGCGGGCGCGCCAAGATCACGCTCGGCGTCGCCGAGGGCAAGAAGAAGCACGACAAGCGCGCCGCCATCGCCGCGCGCGACTGGCAGCGCGACAAGGCGCGGCTGATGCGGGAGAAGGGCTGAGGCGATGGCGTGGCGCAGGGTCCTGATCGCCCTGGCGCTCCTGGCCGCCTTCGGACGGCCCGCCCTCGCGCAGCAACAGGCACGCATCTCGGCCGGCGAGGAGCTGCGCATCGCGGTGCCGGGGACGGAGGAGCAGCTCGTCGCCCGTCTTTGCCGCCCCGATGGGCCGGCGCCGGCGAGGCTCGTCGTGATCAACCACGGCTCCCCGCTGAACGCCGCGCAGCGGCCCGGCATGCGGCCCATTCCCTGCGGCGCGGAGCCGGTGCGCTGGTTCACCACGCGCGGCTTCGTCGTGCTGCAGCCGATGCGGCGCGGCTATGGCGCGACCGGCGGGCGCTGGGCCGAGCATTACAGCGGCTGCGCCGATGCCGATTTCGTGCGCGCCGGGCGGGAGAGCGCCCGCGACATCGCCGCCGCCGTCGCCTTTGGCCGCGCGCTGTCCGGCGTGCGGCCGGATGGCGTGCTGGTGGTCGGCCAATCCGCCGGCGGCTGGGGCAGCATCGCGACAGCCGCCGCGCCGCCGGAGGGCGTCGTCGCGCTGGTAAACTTCTCTGGCGGCCGCGCCGGCTGGGCCGGTGGCCAGGCCAACACCGTCTGCCGGCGCGACCGGCTCGAACACGCCGCCGGCGTCTTCGGCGCCACGGCGCGGCTGCCGATGCTGTGGGTCTACACCGCCAATGACAGCTACTTCCCGCCCGATCTGCCGGAGACGCTGCACGCCGCCTTCACGGCGGCCGGCGGGCGGGCCGAGCTGGTCCGCCTCGGCGCCTTCGGGGAGGACGGGCACCGCCTGTTCCCGAGCCGCGGCGGCAGCGCGGTGTGGGGGCCGGTGCTGGGCGGGTGGCTCAGCCGGCTGCCGTGACGCCGGCCCTTGCATCCGGGCCGGCCCGGCGCACGTAATGCGCGCATGTCCGACGATCAGAACGTCCCGCTCACCGGCAAGGTCCGCGACAAGCTCGTGGAGCAGAAGCAGGTCTGGGCCCGGGAGGGCCGCCTGCTCACCGGCGCGCATGCCGATCCGGAGGCGGTGCGCCTGCCGCCGGGCCAGCGCCTCGTGCAGGACTGGCCCGTGCTCGATCTCGGCGTGCAGCCCGATGTGACGCCGGCGAATTGGCGCCTTCGCCTCGAAGGCCTGGTCGCCGCGCCGGTGCGGCTGACGCTCAACGAATTCCTCGCGCTGCCCCAGGCGGAGCGGCTGAACGACATCCACTGCGTCACGCAATGGAGCCGCTACGACAACCATTGGGATGGCGTCGCGGTGACCACGCTGCTGGAGATGGCGCGCCCGAAGGACGAAGCCCGCTTCGTCTCCCTCACCTCCTATGACGGCTACACCACCAACCTCGCCATCGCGGATTTCGCCCGGCCCGAGAACCTGTTCGCCCATTCCTGGGAAGGCCAGCCGCTCGAACGGAGGCATGGCGGCCCGGTGCGGCTGGTCGTGCCGCATCTCTACTTCTGGAAGAGCCCGAAATGGGTGACGCGGGTGGAGTTCCTCCGGGATGACCGGCCCGGCTTCTGGGAGGTTCGCGGCTACCACAATCGCGGCAATCCCTGGATGGAGGAGCGGTATGGCTGATGTGCGTCGGAGGACGCTCCTCGCGAGCCCGCTGCTGATGGCGGCCGCGCCCGCGCAAACTGCTTGGGATTTCACGCTCGACGCGCTGGAAGGCGGCGCGCTGCCGCTGGCTGATTTCCGCGGCAAGGCGCTGCTGGTCGTGAACACGGCAAGCTTCTGCGGCTACACGCCGCAATATGCCGCGCTCCAACGCCTGCATGACCGCTTCGAGGCGCGCGGCTTCGCCGTGCTCGGCGTGCCCTCCAACGATTTTCGCCAGGAAAGCACGGACGCCGCGGCGATCCGCGCCTTCTGCGACACGATGTACGGCATCACCTTCCCGCTGGCCGCGCTGACGCGCGTTCGCGGGCCGGACGCGCACCCCTTCTTCGCCTGGCTCGCCGCCCGCGCCGGCGGCCCGCCGCGCTGGAACTTTCACAAGTATCTGGTCGCGCGGGACGGCGTGGGGGTGCGCAGCTTCGCCACCGCGGTCGAGCCGGATGCCATCACGCTGGTGCGGGCGGTGGAGGCGGCGCTGGTCGGCCGCCCCCTCGCCTGAGTCGCCTACAGGGCGATCGCGACACCCTTCTCCGGCACCACCACCTTCGCGCTCGCGCCCTCCATCCCCTTCACGAAGGCGTCGGGCGTCGCCGCGATCATCCCGAAGGTGCCCCAGTGGCAGGGGATCGCCGTCTTCACGCTCGGCAGGAAGCGCCGCACCGCGAGCGCGCCGCGGCGGCCGTCCATGGTGAAGCGGTCGCCGACCGGCACGATCGCGACGGTCGGGGCATGCAGCTCCCCGATCAGCGCCATGTCGGAGAAGATCTCCGTGTCGCCCATGTGATAGACGGTCGGCTCCCGCGAATCCTTCGGCGTGATGACGAGGCCATTCGGCAGGCCGAGGTCGTGGGTGATCCCGTTCTCGTCCATCACCGAGCTCGAATGGAAGGCGATGGTCTGCGTCACGGTGAAGTTGCCCTGGTCGGTCGTGCCGCCGGTGTTCATCGGGTCCATGGCCTTGAGGCCCTTGCGGCCGAGCCACATGCAGATCTCGTAGTTGGAGACGACCTTGGCGCCGGTGCGCTCGCTGATCGCCAGCGCGTCGCCGACATGGTCGGCATGGCCATGCGTGATCAGCACATGCGTCGCCCCGGCGGAGGCGGCGACCGGATCGCCGGTGAACACCGGATTGCCCGTGAGGAAGGGATCGATCAGCACGACGGCATCGCCGAATTCCAGGCGATAGGCCGAATGGCCGAACCAGGTGAGCTTCATGGACAGGGTCTCCCGCAGTTAGTGACGGGGGCTCTCTACCGCACCGGGCCGCGCTTCTCCAACCGCCCCAGCACGCGGCTGGCGGCGGCCAGGGTGGCGGCGATGTCGTCCTCCGTGTGGGCGGCCGAGACATACCAGAGCCCGCGCTCGATCAGGCGCACCCCCTCCCGCAGCATGCCGGCGCAGAAATCGCGATAGGCGGCGCGGTCGTCGCCGGCGAGGTGCCGGTAGGTCTCGGCCTTGGGCAGCGTGGCGAAGGCCATGTGGAACATCGGCCCCGGCCCCTGCGCGCGCACCGCATGCCCATGCCGCGCGCCGGCTTCCGCGAGCCCGTCCCGCAGCGCGGCGCCGAGCTGCGCGATGCGGCGCAGCGCGGCGCGATCGTCGCGTTCCAGCACGGCAAGCGTCGCGGCGGCGGCGGCCACGCAGGCATTGTTGCCGTTCATCGTGCCGGCATGGAAGGCGCGGTTCTCCGCCAGCGGCGCCATCCAGCGGGCGCGGCCACAGATCGCCGCGATCGGGAAGCCGCTGCCAAGCGCCTTGCCGAACAGCGCGAGATCCGGCGTGACGCCATAGTGGCCCTGCGCGCCGTTCAGCGAGAGGCGGAAGCCGGTGATGATCTCGTCGAAGAGCAGCGCCGCGCCGTGCTCGTCGCAGAGCGCGCGCAGCCCTTCCAGGAAGCCGGGCCGCGGTTCGATGCAGCCCTGGTTGCACATCACTGGCTCGGTGATGATCGCGGCGATCTCCCGTCCGTGGCGCGCCATCGCGGCGCCGACGGCGTCGAGGTCGTTCCAGGGCAGCACGATCACATCCTGCGCGGCGCTTGTGGCGATTCCCTCGCACCAGGGCAGCGGTGCCGCGCTTTCGTTGGCGCCGTCGAAGGCCGGCGCGACGCCGAAGGCCAGGCTGTCGAGCCAGCCATGGTAGTGCCCCTCGAACTTGATGACCTTCTGCCGTCCCGTCACCGCGCGGGCGAGGCGGATGCAGGCCTGCGCGGCTTCCGAGCCCGAGGAGGCGAAGCGCACCCGCTCCGCGCAGGGGATCAGGCGTTGCAGCGTCTCCGCCAGCTCGATCTCGGCCAGGTGCTGCCCGGCGAAGAGCTGCGCCTCCGCCACCGCGTGCTGCACGCGGGCAACGACCTCGGGATGCGAATGGCCGAGGATGCAGGGGCCCTGCGAGAGCGTGTAGTCCAGCAGCGCATGGCCATCCGCGTCCCAGACGCGGGCGCCGGCGGCGCGGACATAGGCCATCGGATGCGGCACGCCGAGCGCCCTGAATTGCGAGGAGACGCCGCCCGCCAGCACGCGCTGCGCACGTTCGTGCAGCGCGAGCGAGGCCGGGAAATCGCTCATCGCAGGGCGCTCCAGACGCGTTCGGGCGTCAGCGGCAGGTCGAGGTGCCGGCCGATCGCATCCGCCACCGCATTCGCCACCGCCGCCGGCGCGCCATTGGTCGGCAATTCGCCCATGCCCTTGATGCCGAGCGGATTGTTCGGGCTGGGGCAGGGGATGCTGACCGTCTCGAAGCGCGGCAGGTCGTCGGCGCGCGGCATGGCGTAGTCCATCAGCGTCGCGGTGACGATCTGCCCGGAGTCGTCGTGGCGGATCGCCTCCAGCAGTGCCTGGCCGATGCCGGCGGCGAAGCCGCCATGCAGCTGGCCATCCATCAGCATCGGGTTCACCACGCGCCCCGCATCCACCGCCGCGACGAAGCGGTCGAGCGTGACGGCGCCGGTCTCGGGGTCCAGCTCGACCTCGGCGATGGCGACGCCGGCGGGCCAGGTGGCGACGGTGCCGTCGAACTCCGCCTGTCCGGCGATGGGGGCCTTCGCTGCGACCTCGAACAGGCCGATGCGGCGATCCGTGCCCGCGACGGCGTAGCGCCCGCCCTCCCATTCGATGTCCGCGCGCGCGGCTTCCAGAAGCTCCGCCGCCGCCGCGCGCCCGTTCTCGATCGCATCCTCGGCGGCGCGCGCCAGCGTGGTGCCCGAGACGATGGTGGAGGATGACCCGCCCGTGCCGCCGCCGCGCGGGATCGTCGCGCTGTCGCCCTGCACGATCCGCACGCGGTCCGCGCTGACGCCGAAGGCCGCCGCGATGATCTGCGCATAGGCCGTCGCATGGCCCTGGCCCTGGCTCTGCGTGCCGGTGCGCGCGGTGATGCCATCGGCGGTCACCTCGATCAGCGAGGTCTCGTCGCCCCAGCCGCCTGAGCCGTGCAGGTGGCAGGCGATGCCGCGGCCGCGCCGCTTGCCGCGTGCTTCCGACTCCTTGCGCCGCGCCGCGAAGCCATCCGCATCGGCATCCGCCAGCGCGCCCTCCAGCAGCGCGGCGTAGTCGCCGCTGTCATAGGTGAAGCCGAGCGCGGTGCGGTAGGGGAACGCCGCGCGCGGCACCAGGTTCAGCCGCCGCAGAGCGACGGGATCGCGCCCGGTCTCGCGCGCGGCCTGGTCGAGGGCCGCTTCCAGCAGCACCAGCGCCTCCGGCTTGCCGGCGCCGCGCACGGCATCCACCGGCGTCGTATGGCTGAAGGCGAGCCGCATCCGCACCTGGATCGCCGGGATCGCGTAGAGGCCGGAGATCACCTTGGCGAGCCCGCCGGTCGGGATGGTCGGCGCCACCGTCGAGACATAGGCGCCGAGATTGGCGACCGCCTCGATCCCCAGCGCCGTGATGCGCCCCTCCGCATCCAGCGCCACCGCGATCTCCGCCTCCAGGTCGCGCGCGTGGGTATCGGCCAGGTGGTGTTCCGTCCGGTCGCCCACCCAGCGCACCGGCGCGCGCAGGCGCTCCGCCGCGAAACAGACAAGGGCCTGCTCCGGATAGGGCGGCAGCTTCGGCCCGAAGCCGCCGCCGACTTCCTGCGTGATCACGCGCAGCCGCTCGCGCGGCCAGTGCAGTATGTGGTCGCAGAGGATGCGATGCAGGATGTGTACGCCCTGGGATGGCGTGGTCAGCACGACCTGGCCATCGCGCCATTCCGCGAGCGCTGCGCGCGGCTCGATATAGCCCGCGACGAGGCGCGGCGAGCGCAGCCGCAGCCGCGTGGCATGCGCGGCCTCCGCCATCGCGCGCGCGACCGCCGCCGCATCGCCCTTCGTCCAGTCGCAGCAGAGATTCCCGGGCGCTTCCGCATGCACCAGCGGCGCGCCCGGTTCCAGCGCCGCCGTACCGTCCACGACCGCGTCCAGCGGTTCGTACAGGATCTCGACCGCCTCCGCCGCGTCGCGCGCGGTGGCTAGCCTCGGCGCCACCACCATTGCGACGATCTCGCCGACATGGACGGCGCGGTCGCGCGCCATCACGGGGCGATGCGGCTCGACATGGCGCTTGCCCTGCGCGTCGTGGATCTCCGTCACCGCCGGGTTGTGGCCCAGCGCCGCGACATCGGCTCCCGTCAGCACCGTGACGCCCGGCATCGCGGGCGCCACGATGCCGGCGATCCGCGCATGCGCATGCGGGGAGCGCAGGAAGACCGCGTGGAGGCAGCCCGCCGGCAGCGCATCCGCCGCGAAGCGCCCCCCGCCGGTCAGCAGGCGAGGATCCTCGAGCCGGCGGAGCGGTTCGCCCAATCCGGGCAGCACATCGAAAGCCATGGGGCAAAGCTACCCGCCCGGGTTGCGCCCGTCACGCCACGCATGCTGCACTCCTCCCATCGCGGGGGGACGCATGCGGGATCCGGAAAGCCGCCGGGACGAGCCGCTCCGCGGCATCCCCCTCTTCCTGCTCGCCATCACGCTGTTCTCCGTCTCGGATGCGCTGGCGAAGCTGCTCGGGCAGACCCTGCCAGGGCCGATGATCGCCTGGCTGCGCTACCTCGTCTTCGTCTCGCTCGTGCTGATCCCCTTCATGCGACGCGGCGGGTTCTCGCTGGCGGTGCCGCGCCGGCCGGGGCTGCAGGTGCTGCGCGGCGCGGGCGTCGCGAGTTCCGCGATCCTGTTCATCATGGCGCTGCAATACCTGCCGCTCGCGGAGGCGACGGCGATCAACTTCGTCTCGCCCTTCTTCGTCACGGTGCTGTCGGTGCTGTTCCTGGCGGAGCGCGTCGGCTGGCGGCGCTGGTCGGCGCTGGGCGTCGGGCTGCTCGGCATGCTGATCATCCTGAGGCCGGGCGCGGATGTGTTCGGCTGGGCGGCGCTGCTGCCCGTGTGCTCCTCGGCGGTCTGGGCCGCGGCGGTGGTGGTGACGCGGCGGATCGCCGGCACCGATGCCACGGCGACGACGCTGCTCTGGACCGCCTGCACCGGCTTCGTGCTGATGACGCTGCTGCTGCCCTTCGGCTTCGCCTGGCCGACGGCGGGCGAGTTCGGCATCGGGCTGCTGATCGGGCTGGTCTCGACCGCCGCCCAATGGCTGACGGTCGGCGCCTACCGCCTCGCGCCCGCCTCGGTGCTGGCGCCCTTCTCCTACCTGCAGCTGCTCTATTCCGCGCTGTTCGGCTTCATCCTCTTCGCCGCGCTGCCGGATCGCTGGACCGTGATCGGCGCGGCGGTGATCATCGCGAGCGGCCTCTACACCGCGCATCGGGAACGCGTGCGGATGCGGGAGAGGGCAGGGGGCTAGGCTTTCGCCAACTCGGCCCTGGCCCAGTCCCGCAGCTCCGCCACCGCATCGCCCTCGATCGCGCGTTCGAGAAACACCGTCACATGCCCCGGCCGCGCCCCGCGCACCACGCGATAGGCATGGGTCCAGAGCCCGTGCCGCCGGTGCAGCGCCACCCACAGCCGGGAGTCCTGACATCGCCCGTCCCGGCACCGCCACGGCCCATGCCCGACGTAATGCGCCGAGTCACCCGGCGAGAGCAGGAGATCGAGATCGGGCGCCACGCCCAGCTGGTCCAACATGCGAAACCTCCTCTCCGTGCCGAGAGGGGCAAAGCCGCG
>VFQR01001209.1_pt1 | contig 21352 bp, 18 predicted proteins | sample 3512321 | NCBI WGS metagenome assembly VFQR01 (sample SAMN10412374, study PRJNA504923) | tailings metagenome | isolation source: Relicate 3 Philex TSF1 revegetated site | place: Philippines: Tuba, Benguet | collected 2017-08-29 | reverse complement strand
ACCTTCTTCACGTCGAACTTGTCGGCGTACATCACCACGTCGGCCGCTTCCTTGGCCTTCTTGTCGACGTGGCTAGAGGCGATGATCGCGCCGATCACCGGCATGAACACCAGCGCCGACACGAGCGAGGCCACCATCACCACGATGACGATGATGGGCAGGTAGCTCATGAACTTGCCGATGATGCCCGGCCAGAACAGCAGCGGGAAGAACGCGCCCAGCGTCGTGAAGGTGGCACCCACCACCGGCACGAACATCTTGCGCGCCGCCATGATGAACGCCTCCTTCTTCGAGACGCCCTCCTGCAGCTTTCGTTCGGCGTACTCCACCACCACGATGGGATCGTCCACCAGCACACCCACCGCCAGCACGAGACCGAACATGATCATCATGTTGATGGTCATGCCGAGCATCTGCACGACGAGGAAGGCGATCATGAACGAGATGGGGATCGAGGTGCCGATCATCAGGGCGGGTCGGAGGCCGAGCGTCGCCACGCAAACCGTCATCACCAACGCCACGGCGGTGAGCACCGCCGCTTCGAGCGAGCGGAACAGGTTCTTGGTCGAGTCCGCCTGATCGACGAGGAAGGAGTACTGCACCCCCGCCGGCCAGTTCTGCGTGTACTGGGTGGTCACCTCGCGCACGCGGTCGGACAGGTCGATGACGTTGCTGCCGAGCTCCTTGATCACGCCGAGCGTGATGGCCGGCTGCCCGTTCACATGAGCGTACTCGGTCGCGTCCTCAAAGGTGCGGGTGATGGTCGCCACGTCGCCGAAGGTGACGATGTTGTCGCCATCGGCCTTGAGCGGCAGCGTGAACACGTCCTGCGCCGTGGTGATGAGGCCCGGGACCTCGACGTTGAACGAGCCCTGCCCGGTGTCGAGCGTACCGCCCGCCACCACCATGTTGTTGCGCGCGAGCGCATCGAACAGCTGGTTGGCGGTGAGGTTGTAGGCCTCGAGCCGCTCCATGTCGATGGTCACGGCCAGCATCTCGTCGCGCGAGCCGGAGATGTTGACGCTCTGGGCAATCGGAATGCCTTCCAGCGCCTCCTTCAGCCCCTTGGCGGCCGTCACCAGCGTGCGCTCGGGCACATTGCCATAGACCGCGACGGAGATGGACGGCATGGACGAGAACGAAATCTCGGTCACCGTCGGCTCGTTCGCATCATCGGGCAGCTGCGCCGAGACGCCGTCGAGCTTGGCGCGGATGTCGGCCAGCGCCTTGTCCTTGTCGGCGTTGACGTTGAACTCGAGGAACACCGAGGCGTGCCCGGTGGTCGAGGTGGAGGTGTAGTTCTCCAGCCCCTCGATATCCTTGATGCGATCCTCGACGGGCTTGGCCAGCAGCCGCTCGGCGTCGCTCGGCGAGACGCCGGTCTGGCTGACGGAAATGTAGAAATAGGGGATGTCGACGGCCGGGAAGCTCTCCTTGGGCAGCGTCGTGTAGGCGCCGAAGCCCGCAATGAGCAGCAGCGTCATCACCGTCAGCACCACCCGCGGCATGCGCAGGAGGCGCTCGAGGAAATTCATCATGACGCCACCCCTTCAGCAGCAGCTTCGGCCCCGGCCGAGTTCTGGGTTTCCGTGACATTGGTCGCGTCGACCTGCTGGCCGGGCACGACATATTCCTGACCGATGGTGATCACGTCTGCCCGCGGCGGCAGACCCAGGACCCAAACGCCCTGGCGCGAGTCCGAAATGATGGTGACCGCGTGGAAGGCGACAACGCCGTTCTCCACGGTGCGCACGCCGAGTTCGCCCGTGTCGTTCAGCGTCAGCACCGATTGCGGCAGCTGGTGCGCCGGCACGGTACCAAGGCTGACGGTCGCGGTGGCGGTGACGCCGGACAGGACGCGGCCGTCCGGGTTCGGCATGCGGATTTCGATGGGGAAGGAGCGGGTGGCCTCGTCGGCGAGCGCGGAGATGTAGCTCACCTCGCCCTCGACCGTCTGGCCGGTCACCGTCGTCACATTCGCCTTCAGGCCCAGCTCGGCCCGCGCCACATTGGCTTCGGGCACATTAGCGAGGAACAGCATCGGGTCGAGTTCGACCACGGTCGCGCAGACGCCGCCCGGGCCGATCACCGTGCCGACGGTCGCGATCGGGTCCTGCACGACACCGGCGACCTTGGTGGTCACCTCGGCCCTTTCCAGTTCCTGGCGCGCCTGATCCACAGCCACCTGTGCCTGACGCAATGCCGCCTCGAGCGCCGGCGCGGTGTTGGCCGCCGCGAGCCCGCGCTCGCGCAGTTGCGCGTTGGTGTCGAACGCGCTCTGCGCCTGTGCCAGACCGGCTTCGGCCTGCGCCAGCGCTGCTGCCCGCACCCCAGCGTCCAGCGTGCACAGCACGTCGCCCGCGGCCACCCGCTGGCCCTTGGTGACGTTGACGGCCGTCACGACGCCCTGTGTCTCGGGCGTGACCGCAACGATCGAGGACGCCTTGGTACGGCCGCGCAGCGGCACTTCCAGCGGGAAGGCCTGGACCATGAAGGTCTGCGTGCGCACCGATTGCAGCCGCTCCGTGCCGCCCGACGCCTGCGCCACACGCTCGGCGATGGTCAGGTGCGGATCGATGCCGCCCTCGGCATGGTGCACGCGCCCGTCATTGTCGGGATCGAAGAACGCGATGATCTGCCGCTCGCCATTGCCCGGCCCGTTGCCGCCCGCAACGAATGTTCCGCTGCCCAGCCACAGCGCGCCGATCACCAGGATCGCGCCGGCAGTGCCGTAGGAGTATAGTGCACGCATCGAAAGACCCTCTTATTCAGCCGCCTTGGCCGCGCCGTTGTCCGGCTGCGCCAGGGCGATGAGTTCGCCACGGCGGGTGGCGAGGAAATCGCGCGCGGCCTGCATGCAGCACCGCCCGTATTCGATCACCCAGGCATCCGCCGGTTGTGTGTGTTGTTGTTTCAGCCGGTCGAAATCGGCCAGCTGCGCATCCACCTCGGCCAGCCGCTCGGTCAGCCGCTGTTCGACCAGCGACTGCGGCAGCTCGGTGGCAAAGCGTAGAAAGAGCAGGAACTCGCTGCGGAACTTGTCCTCGCCGAGCTTCTCGAACAGCGATTGCAGGAAAGCCGAGCGACCGGTTTCGGTGATCGAGTAGATCTTCTTGGAGGGCTTGCCCTCCTGCAGCTCCACGCGGGAGACGACCAGCCCCTCCTGCTCCAGCCGGGCCAGAGCAGGGTAAATCGCCCCATAGCTCGCATCGGTGAAATAGGAATACTCGCCCTCGACCGAGAGCTTCCTGATTTCGTATCCGGTGGCCTCGCCATCATAGAGAATGGCGAGACAGATGGTTCTGACGTTCATGTACCCCTATCCGTCCAGCATATTACGGACCAGCATATGCCGGGCCTATATATGGGAGCGGTCGGGCTGGCAACAAGGGGCAGGGGAAGGCTGCCATGCGCCTTCTGCATGCAGCGGCTTTCAGGCCAGCAGGCGCCGCATCTCCGCAGCGGCCGCTTCGGCCAGCGGACGACTGGCGGCGGCGACGAAGAACGGGTTGAGGAAGCCGTTTTCCGGGTGTCCGCAATCGAGCGGCGCGCCGTCGAGCCGCAGCACGACGCCGCCGGCCGCTTCCAGCACGGCCTGGCCGGCGGCAGTGTCCCATTCCGAAGTTGGGGTAAACCGCGGGTAAAGCTGCGCCGCGCCGCAGGCGAGCAGGCAGAACTTGAGCGAGGAGCCGACCGAGACATCCTCGACCACGCCCAGGCGCGCACACAGCGCCTCGAGCGCCGCATGTCCGTGCGAACGGCTCGCGACGACCTTCAGCGGCCCGTCATCGGTGACCGCCAATCGCTCGACGGGGCCGAGCCCATCCATCCCGGCGCGCGCCATGTAGGCTCCGTCGGGGCCGCCCCAGAAGATGTCGCCGGTGACGGGGGCGAGGACCACGCCGCGGCGCGGCCGTCCCTCTTCGCAGAGCGCGATGTTGACCGTGAACTCGCCATTGCGCTTGACGAATTCGCGCGTGCCGTCGAGCGGGTCGACGACGAAGAAGCGGCGCCCCAGTGCCGGAATGCGCCCGGCCGCGACGCTCTCCTCGGCCAGCACGGGAATGCCGGTCGTCTCGAGGGCGGCAAGGATCACCGCCTCCGCCGCCTGGTCGGCCTCGGTCACCGGCGAGCCGTCGGACTTGGCTGCGGCGTCGAAGGGCCGGCCATAGACCGTCATGATGGTTGCCGCCGCGGCAATCGCCGCATCCAGCATCAGGCGCGTCATGGTGTCGGTCGTCATCGGCCTCTCCGCGGCCCCCGTTCGGCCGCGCGCCGATTTAGGGCCGGCGGACCCGAAAGTCCATGCCGGTGACGGCGCGGCGCCGTCTGCTCAGTCCGCCGGCCTTGCCGCTATGGCGTAAAGGTGCCAGGTGGCGTGGCCGAGGACCGGCAGCACCACCAATAGCCCCAGGAACACCGGCGCGAGGGCGATGATGGTCGCGACAGTCACCAGCACGCCCCAGCCCAGCATGGTGACCGGGCTCGCGAGCACGCCCTTCACCGAGGTGATCACCGCGGTGATGAAGTCGATCTCGCTGTCGAGCAGCATCGGCATGGCGAACACCGTCGTTGCGAACAGCACCAGCGCCAGAACGAGGCCGATGGCGCTGCCGACGACGAGAAAGGTCAGCCCGCCCGGCGTCGACACGACCGCACCAAGGAACCGCTCCAGGCTGGCCGAGGCGGAAAAGCCCATGAACAGGGCGATCAGCAGCCGCACCTGGTAGATCCACACCCAGAGGATGAACAGCACCACGAAGGCCATCCACCCCAGTTGTCGCTCGCGCTGCTCGAACACCGTCAGCAGCACCGCCTTCCAGCTCAGTTGTTCGCCTCGCGCAAGGCGCCGGCTGACCTCGTAGCAGCCCGCGGCGACAAAGGGGCCGATCAGCGGAAAGCCGATGGCGATCGGGATGATCATCCACGGCATGTCGAGCACCGTGAGGAACGCGAAGATGGCGAGGCCGCCGAGCGCGTATACCCCGCCAAAGAACAACCCGTAGAGCGGCGCCCGTGCGAAGTCGCGCACGCCGCGCTTCAGCGCCGCGCCGATATCGCCGAACGCCACCGTCCTCAGCTTCGGCACCCGTGGCGCCGTCATCACCACCTGCGACATGTCGCAATCCTCCCCCGGACTCCCCAGTCCGCCTGCAGATTATCTGCTCATTGCGAAGGATTTCCAGTGGGCAGTATGCCTTCAGAAGGGAGAGCAGGCGGCGGGATGCTGCCCGATGGGCCGCCGCCGTTGCGTTTTGCCCCCTTCCACCCCATTGTGTGCCGAAAGTGAGAACAGCCCGGATGAACGGGCAGGGGACTGCATGCACAGGATCATCGAGGCGCTGGAGCAGCGGCGGGCCGAGGCCCGTCTCGGGGGCGGGCAGCGGCGCATCGACGCCCAGCACAGCAAGGGCAAGCTGACGGCGCGCGAGCGGCTGGACGTGCTGCTCGATCCCGGCTCCTTCGAGGAATACGACATGTTCGTCACCCACCGCGCGGTGGATTTCGGCATGGATGAAACCGTGATCCCCGGCGATGGCGTGGTGACCGGCTGGGGCACCATCAATGGCCGGCCGACCTATGTCTTCAGCCAGGACTTCACCGTGTTCGGCGGCTCGCTGTCCGAGACCCACGCCCAGAAGATCTGCAAGATCATGGATTTGGCCATGCAGAACGGCCTGCCGGTGATCGGGCTCAACGATTCCGGCGGCGCCCGAATCCAGGAGGGCGTCGCGGCGCTGGGCGGCTATGCCGAAGTGTTCTGGCGCAATGTGCAGGCCTCGGGCGCGATCCCGCAGATCTCGGTGATCATGGGCCCCACGGCCGGCGGCGCGGTCTATTCGCCGGCCATGACCGACTTCATCTACATGGTGAAGGATACGAGCTTCATGTACGTCACCGGCCCGGATGTGGTGAAGACCGTCACCTCCGAAGTGGTGACGCACGAGGAACTGGGCGGGGCCGGCACGCACACGCGGGTGTCCTCCGTCGCCGACGCCGCCTTCGACAACGACATCGAGACCCTGCTCGAAGTACGACGGCTGTTCGACTTCCTGCCGCTCAGCGCCGCGAAGCGCCCGCCCACAGTGGCGGTGAACGACAGCCCCGACCGGGCCGAACTGAGCCTCGACACGCTCATCCCCGCGAGCGCCAACCAGCCCTACGACATGCGCGAGATCATCGTGAAGCTCGCCGACGAGGGCGATTTTCTCGAGCTGCAGCGGGAGCATGCGGGCAACATCCTCATCGGCTTCATCCGGCTCGACGGCGCGACCGTGGGCGTCGTCGCCAACCAGCCGCTGGTGCTGGCCGGCTGCCTCGACATCAATTCATCCAAGAAAGCCGCGCGTTTCATCCGCTTCTGCGACGCCTTTTCGATTCCCATCCTCACCCTCGTCGACGTGCCCGGATTCCTGCCCGGCGTCGCGCAGGAATATGGCGGCATCATCAAGCACGGCGCGAAGCTGTTGTTTGCCTACGCCGAGGCGACCGTGCCCAAGGTGACGGTGATCACCCGCAAGGCCTATGGCGGCGCCTATGACGTGATGGCGTCCAAGCACATCCGCGCCGACGTCAACTATGCCTGGCCCACCGCCGAAATCGCCGTCATGGGCGCCAAGGGTGCCACCGAAATCCTCTACCGCTCGGAACTGGCCGACAAGGACAAGATCGCCAGGCGCACCGCCGAATACGAATCCCGCTTCGCCAACCCCTTCGTCGCCGCCGAACGCGGCTTCATCGACGACGTCATCATGCCGCGCGAAACGCGGCGGCGCGTGGTGCGGGCCTTCGACATGCTGAAGGACAAGCAGGCCACCACGCCGGTGAAGAAGCACGGGAATATTCCGCTGTGAGGGGACGATGCCGACGGTCATTCGTTGGAAGGGACATCGGCTTTTTCTGGTATCAAGCCGATGGTACCGAGCCGGCGCACGTTCACGTCTGGAACGACGGCAAGGAATGCACGATCTGGCTCGGGACCTCTCGGTCGCCTTTAACCACGGCCACTCGCCCCGCGATATGCAGGCGCTGATCGGAGTAACGGCTACGGAGCAGGCTCGCTTGCTGGAGGTCTGGAATGAACAGTTCGGACGCTGAGATGGATGGTCGCGCTCCAGTCGCTGCCTGGTGTGACGACGCGCACCTGCACGTGAAACTTGCCGATGGTCGGCAGATCGCGACGCCGCTCTGGTGGTACCCCTCTTTGCTCCAGGCCTCGCACACGGAGCGTAACACGCTTGAACTGATGTACACGGGCATCCACTGGCCCGGCCTCGATGAAGACTTGAGCATCGAAGGCATGCTGCGCGGCTGGAAGGCCCGCGATGCCCGCCCACCTGCTGTAGCCGCCGAGTAACCCCTGCAGATGTTCTCCTCCCTCCTCATTGCCAATCGTGGCGAGATCGCCTGCCGCGTCATCCGCACGGCGAAGCGTATGGGCATCCGGACCATCGCGGTCTATTCCGATGCCGATCGGGATGCGCTGCATGTGAAGCTGGCCGATGAGGCGGTGCATATCGGGGGGTCGGCGGCGCGGGAGTCCTATCTGTCGATCGAGCGGATCGTCGCCGCGTGCAAGCAGACCGGCGCCGAGGCGGTGCATCCCGGTTATGGCTTTCTCTCGGAGAACGCGGCCTTCCCGACCGCGCTGGCGAAGGAGGGGATCATCTTCGTCGGCCCGCCGCCTGCCGCCATCGAGGCCATGGGCGACAAGATCACGTCCAAGAAGCTCGCTGCGGAAGCCGGCGTCTCCACCGTTCCCGGCCATATGGGCCTGATCGCCGATGCCGACGAAGCGGTCACCATCTCCCGCTCCATCGGCTATCCGGTGATGATCAAGGCTTCGGCCGGCGGCGGCGGCAAGGGCATGCGCATCGCCTTTTCCGATGCCGAGGCGCGCGAAGGCTTCGAGCGCAGCAAGTCCGAGGCGGCGTCCAGCTTCGGCGATGACCGCATCTTCATCGAGAAATTCGTCACCGAGCCCCGCCACATCGAAATCCAGTTGATCGGTGACCAGCACGGCAATCTGCTCTGGCTCAATGAGCGCGAATGCTCCATCCAGCGCCGCAACCAGAAGGTGATCGAGGAGGCGCCGTCGCCCTTCCTCGACGAAGCGACCCGCATCGCCATGGGCGAACAGGCCGTCGCGCTGGCCAGGGCCGTCGGCTATTTCTCCGCCGGCACCGTGGAGTTCATCGTCGACGGCAGCCGCAATTTCTACTTCCTCGAAATGAACACCCGGCTGCAGGTCGAGCATCCGGTGACCGAACTGATCACCGGGTTGGACCTCGTCGAACTGATGCTGCGCGTGGCTGCCGGCGAGGCCCTGCCGCTCACCCAGGCCGAAGTACGGCGCCATGGCTGGGCCATCGAAAGCCGCATCTATGCCGAGGACCCCTACCGCAACTTCCTGCCCTCGACCGGCCGGCTGACCCGCTACCGCCCGCCGGCCGAGACCGCGGTTCAGAATCCAGTGCTGTCGGTTGCGGATCGCGTGCTGCGCAACGATACCGGCGTGGTCGAGGGCGGCGAGATCTCCACCTTCTACGACCCGATGATCGCCAAGCTCTGCACCTGGGCGCCGGACCGGCTGGCGGCCATCGAGGCCATGCAGCAGGCGCTGGACGAGTTCGAACTCGAGGGCGTGGGCAACAACATCCCGTTCCTTTCCGCCGTCATGGCACAGCCGCGCTTCCGCGAGGGCCGGCTGACGACGGGCTATATCGCCGAGGAATTCCCCAACGGTTTCAGCGGCGTGGAGCATAAGGCGGAATCATTGCGTGACCTCGCCGCGCTCGCCTGCACCTCCGCCTTCGCGCTCGACCGGCGCGCCTGGTCGGATACGCCCGAGCCACGGGCAGTGCTGATCGGCGATCAGCGCTGGGACTTTTCGGTGCGCGCCGACGGCATCGAATACTGGCTGACCGGGCCGGACGGGCGCAAGCTGCTGGTCGAAAGCGGCTGGAAGCCGGGCAACTCGATCTGCATTGCCCGCGTCGACGGCGCACTGCACCATGTGCGCATGGACCGCGTCACCGGCGGCTTCCGCCTGCGCTGGCGCGGCGCCGATCTCGTCGCCCGCGTGCTGCTGCCGCATATCGCCGACCTGATGCCGCTGATGCCGGTGAAGGTCCCACCCGATCTCAGCAAGTTCCTGCTGTGCCCCATGCCGGGACAGGTGGTGCGCATCGACGTCGCCGAGGGCGATATCGTCGAAGACGGCCAGACCCTCGCCATCGTCGAGGCCATGAAGATGGAAAACGTGCTGAAGGCCGAAAAGCGCGCTCGCGTCAGCAAGGTCCGCGCGCAACCCGGTGCCGTGCTGGCCGTGGACGAGGTGATATTGGAGTTCGAGGCGGTATGACTACCGAACTTCCCCTCATCCGTCTCGGCCTTCGGCCTCGCCACCTTCTCCCCCAAGGGGAGAAGGGAACTGCCGAGAGAACGGTGCACAAACCCATATGCGATAGCCCTGCCCAAGGGGCGGAGGACAGAGGTGCTTTGGAGCGGCCTTTGCGGCACTGTTTCCCCTCTCCCCCTGGGGGAGAGGGTGGCCGCGCAGCGGCCGGGTGAGGGGAAGGATGAGCAAGTCTCCTACTTTCGCCGAGTGGGCCCGCCTCGCAGCGCGCGAACTGCGCGACACTCCGGTGGAGTCCCTCACCCGCGACTATGGCGATCTGCCCGTCCGGCCCGTCTACTTCGCGGACGACGCCCCGCCCGATCCCGGCATGCCCGGCGCGGCGCCCTTCACGCGGGGGGTGCGGGCCACCATGTATGCCAACCGGCCCTGGACCATCCGGCAATATGCCGGCTTCTCCACGGCGCGGGAGAGCAATGATTTCTACCGCAAGGCGCTGGCGGCGGGGCAGAAGGGGCTCTCCGTCGCCTTCGATCTCGCCACCCATCGCGGCTATGACAGCGACCATCCGCGGGTCGTCGGCGATGTCGGCAAGGCCGGTGTCGCCATCGACAGTGTCGAGGACATGAAGCTGCTGTTCGACGGCATCCCGCTCGACGAGATGAGTGTGTCGATGACCATGAACGGCGCCGTGCTGCCGGTGCTTGCCATGTTCGTGGTCGCCGCGGAAGAGCAGGGGGTGCGGCCCGATCAGCTCGAAGGGACCATCCAGAACGACATCCTCAAGGAGTTCATGGTCCGCAACACCTATATCTACCCGCCCGAGCCGAGCATGCGGATCGTGGGTGACATCATCGCCCATACGGCCGAGCACATGCCGCGCTTCAACTCGATTTCGATCTCGGGCTACCACATGCACGAGGCCGGAGCGACGGCGGTGCAGGAACTGGCCTATACCCTCGCCGATGGCCGCGAATATGTGCGTGCGGCCCAGGCGCGCGGGCTCGATATCGATGGTTTTGCCGGCCGGCTGAGCTTCTTTTTCGGCATCGGCATGAACTTCTTCCTTGAAGTCGCGAAGCTCCGCGCCGCCCGGACGCTGTGGGCGAAGCTGATGTCGGACCTCGGCGCGAAGGACCCGCGATCGCTGATGCTGCGCACCCATTGCCAGACCTCGGGCGTGTCGTTGACCGAGCAGGACCCGCACAACAACATCGTCCGCACCACCATCGAGGCGCTCGCCGCGGTACTGGGCGGCACGCAGAGCCTCCATACGAACTCCTTCGACGAAGCCATTGCGCTGCCGACGGAATCCTCGGCCCGCATCGCCCGCAATACCCAGCTGATCCTGCAGCATGAGAGCCGCGTCACCGACGTGGTCGATCCGCTCGGCGGCTCCTACTACGTCGAAAGCCTCACGGCCGACCTCGTCGCGAAGGCCGAGGCGGTGATGGCCGAGCTGGAGGCGCAGGGCGGGATGACCGCCGCCGTCGCGGCCGGACTGCCGAAGGCGGAGATCGAGAAGGCGGCGGCCCGTCGCCAGGCGCGGATCGACCGCGGCGACGACGTCATCGTCGGCGTCAACCGCTACCGGCTCGAGAGCGAGCCACCGGTCGAGGTGCGCCAGATCGACAACCGCAAGGTGCGCGAGGAGCAGGTGGCGCGGCTCGCCGAAGTTCGCCGCAGCCGCGACGAGGCCCGCTGCCAGTCGATGCTGGCGGCGCTGCGCGAATTCGCGGCGATGGACGAGGGCAACCTCCTCGCCGCCAGCATCGAGGCGGCCCGCGCCCGCGCGACGCTGGGCGAGATTTCCGCCGCGCTCGAGGATGTGTTCGGCCGCCATGCCGCGACCACCCGGGTCATCTCCGGCGTCTATGCCGAGAGCTATGGCGAAGATCCGCAATATGCCGAGATCCAGCGCCGGCTCGCCGCCTTCGCGGCCCGTGAGCAGCGCCCACCCTCGCTGTTCATCGCCAAGATGGGGCAGGACGGGCACGATCGCGGCGCCAAAATCATCGCCTCGGCCTTCGCCGATCTCGGCTTCGTCGTCCATATGGGCGATCTGTTCGAAACCGCGCCCGAAGTCGCGGCCCATGTGGCCGAACTCGGCGTGGATGCGGTGGGCGTCTCCTCGCTCGCAGCCGGCCACAAGACGCTGGTTCCCGAACTGGTCGCCGAGCTGCATGTGCGGGGGCTGGGCGAGGTGACCATCATCGTCGGCGGCGTCATCCCGGCCGAGGACTATCCGTTCTTGCGCGAAGCCGGCGTCGCCGAGATCTTCGGCCCCGGCACCAATGTGCTGGAAGCGGCCTTCTCGGTGCTGAACCAGATCGAGGGGAGGCTGAGCAATCGATGAAGGAACGTGCGCTGTTGTCCGCTCCATCACCCTTCGCGTGGATTCGCTGCCTCGTTTCGCCGAACAGGAGCAAGGCGGGATCGCGCCCCAGCGGGATCCGCCCCCGTGCAACGGGCAGGGCTATCGCATATGGCACTGGCACCCGCTGTGATCGCCTTCTCCCCTTGAGGGACTTCGAGCCGGTCGCGCAGCGATCATTCGCTCCAGTGGAGCGAATGAAGGTGAAGAAAGTGCCCGAAGGGCGGATGAGGGGTGGGCCGCGAGCGCAAAACCGTCCTCCGCTCCGCTTCGGTCGTCACAATCCTGACGGATTGTGCACCCCCTCATCCGGCGCTGCGCGCCACCTTCTTCACCTTCGGTCGATCCACTGGATCGACCGATCGCTACGCGACCGGCTCGAAGTCCCTCAAGGGGAGAAGGGAACTGCCGAGAGGCCAGTGCCCAATCCCATATGCGATAGCCCTGGTGCAACGGGGGAGGGGGACCAGCGTAGCTGGTGGAGGGGGCGGCGCGGTGCGCCGGGTGCGCCATGATCGGTCGCCTCAACCACGTCGCCATCGCCGTGCCGGACCTTATGGCGGCTGCCGCGCGCTATCGCGAACTGCTCGGCGCCGATGTCGGACCGCCGCAGGCTCTGCCCGAGCATGGCGTCACCGTAGTCTTCGTTGCGCTGGACAACAGCAAGATCGAGCTGCTGCACCCCTTGGGCGAGACCTCGCCGATCGCTAAGTTTCTTGCAGAGCACCCGGCGGGCGGCATGCACCATGTCTGCTTCGAGGTGCCCGACCTCGCCTCGGCGGCGCGGACCCTGGTCGCGGGCGGGGCGCGTATCCTCGGTGACGGCAGGCCGAAGATCGGCGCGCACGGGCTGCCGGTACTGTTCCTCCACCCCAAGGATTTCGACGGCACGCTGATCGAACTCGAAGAGGTGAAGCCCGAGTTGCAGCCCGCCTGAGCCCGTTTGTCCCCGCCCGTCGCGGCGGCCTTATGCTGGGGCATCCGGCATGAGGAGACGAACCGATGAGCAGCAGCCCGCACTTGCACCTGCCCTTTATCCAGCCCGGGCAGGCGCAGAAACACGTGACCCACAACGAGGCGCTCCTCGCGCTCGACAGCCTGACCCAGCTCGCCGTGCTCGACCGGGCGCTCACCGCGCCGCCCGCCGACCCGATAGCCGGCGACCGCTACATCGTCGCCACAGCGCCGACCGGCGACTGGAGCGGGCATGCGGACGCGGTCGCGGCCTTCGACGGCGCCGCGTGGCTGTTTCATGCGCCGCGGCCGGGCTGGCGCGCCTGGGTGGCCGCGGAGGGGACGGTGGTGACCTGGACCGGCAGCGCCTGGTCGGCGACGGGCCGCCTCGCCGGGCTCGGCATCAACACCGCGCCAGACGGCACCAACCGGCTCTCCAGCAAGTCGGACGCCATCCTCTTTTCACATGACGACGTCACCCCCGGCTCCGGCGACATGCGGCTGAAACTCAACAAGCAGGCAACCGTCGACAGCGCCACGCTGCTGTACCAGACGGGATATTCTGGCCGCGTCGAGATCGGGACGGCGGGCGACGATGCGCTGCACGTCAAGGTCAGCGCCGATGGCGCCAGCTGGCAGGAGGCGCTGGTGGTCGACCCTGCGAGCGCCAATGTCGGGATCGGAACGGCCAGTCCCACCACCAAGCTGCAGGTCGCCGGTCCGATCCGCCCCGGCACCACCACCGTCGCCGCTCTGCCCGATGCCGTTGCGAGCGGCGCGGGCGCCATCGTGCATGTCAGCGACGAGAGCGGCGGCGCCGTGCTCGCCTTTTCCGACGGCAGCGTGTGGCGGCGGGTGACGGACCGCGCGATCGTCAGCTGACGGCGATCACATCAGCCCCGTCATCATCATCAGCTTCTGGCGCAGCGTGCCATGCGCCAGCGGCTCGCCGCGCGCGATCAGCATGGCGTGGAATTCGGCATACTCCGCCTCGTCCAGATAGGGCGCGAAGGCGGAGAGTTCGCCCACCTCGTAGATCGAGCGCAACAGCAGGTCGAGCTTGATGATCGGCATGTCGAGATATTGCGTGAACAGCAGCGCGCCCCAGTGAATCTGGCTGCCGCGGAACACGAAGGCGAGCATGTCGCGCTCCATCTCGCGGCGATACTGCGCACTGGCCTCGCGTTGCAGCACCGACGGCTCGACGCCCATGGTGAAGCTCGCACTGTCGATCAGCACCTTGCGCGTCAGCGGCGCCTTCTCGGTAGCGACCTGCGTCGCATCCCGCACCAGCCGACGCAGTGGATTGTGCCCGCCATAGCCCCGGGGCAGGCGGGCGGCGCTTTGCACCAGTTCGGGCCATGGCGCGGCGGCCAGCGCCTTTTCCAGCCGATGCATTGAATAGATGAGATGCGGCTTCACCCCTATGCGCCGCATCACCAGCGTGCTGAGCGCGATCTCGCCCTGCTTGATGACGCGCGGACGGATCTCGGTGCTGCGATAATCCTGCCAGAACTGCCGGAAGCGCGGATCGGCCAGAACGGTCGGCCCGAAGCTCAGCGCATAGCTGCCCACATGGTGATTGCGCTCGTAGTTCTCGCAGGCGCCGATGAAGGGCTGCGGGCCGCAGAGCCCGGCAAAGAACGCATCGAGCCCCCGCCGGGCGTAATAGACGCTGTCATTGAGCAGCAGCAGCCGTTCCGGCTGGTGCGTGTCCAGCACATGCAGCACCCCGCGCCGGTAGCCGCCGAAGTCACGGCCGACATTGCGCCGGACGATGAGGGTGTGCAGATGCGGCTGGATCAGCGCGATGTCGGCCGGCGCGAGTTCGCCATTGCTCACCGCAACGATCCGTACGCCACGGGCCGCCAGCGCGGCGAGGGCCCGCACCACATGGGCGGCCATCCCCCGCGGCTGGTAGAGAATGAAGACGCAGAAGATGCCGCCCTCGGTTTCGGCGTAGCGCTCCGTGTGCACCACGTCGCCATGCTGCCGCTCGATGGCGCGCGCTTTGGCGTCTTCCACCAGCAGGCCCGGCATCAGCAGCAGCCGGATCAGCGCCTGCAGCAGCGGCTGCAGCACATTGGCGACGAAGAAATTCCACACCGGGTGCGGGCTCCATGGCTGGCGGGCATCGCGCCGGGGCGGCCGCAGCCGTCCGGCAGCGTCTGCCGCGGGTCAGAACGTTGCTGCGGCAGCGAGCGGGACGGCGGCCTGGTCCTTCGCCGAAACGATGGGTGCGGTGCCGAGCGGCCAGTCGATGCCGAGCGCCGGGTCATTCCACAGGATCGCCCGTTCGCTCGGGGCATCCCACAGTGCCGTCGTCTTGTACAGCACCTCGGTATCCTCCTCGAGCGCGAGGAAGCCATGGGCAAAGCCTGGGGGCACCCAGAGCTGCCGCCGGTTCGCTGCGGTGAGCTCGACGCCCGCCCAGCGTCCGAAGCTCGCCGATCCGCGTCGGATGTCGACGGCGACGTCGAAGATCGCGCCCCTTACCACCCGCACCAGCTTGCCCTGCGCATGCGGCGGCAGCTGGTAATGCAGCCCGCGCACCACGCCGCGCGCGCTCACCGAATGATTGTCCTGCACGAACGGGGTGGTGACCCCGGTCAGCGCCGCGAAGCGGTCGGCGTTGAAGCTCTCGAAGAAGCAGCCTCGCTCATCGGCGAACACCCGTGGCTCGAGCACCACCAGCCCTTCAAGTTCCAGCGTCAAAGCGTTCATCGGCCACGCGTTTCGTTGAGCATGTTGACGAGGTAGGTGCCGTAGCCGCTGCGCGACAGCGGCTTGGCGAGGCGCAGCAGCGTCTCGTCGTCGATCCAGCCATTGCGCCAGGCGACTTCCTCGGGGCACGCGACCTTCAGCCCCTGCCGTTTTTCCAGCGTGGCGATGAACTGGCCCGCTTCGAGCAGCGAGTCGTGCGTGCCGGTGTCGAGCCAGGCGAGCCCGCGTCCCATGCGCTCGACATTGAGCGCACCGGTTTCGAGATAGAGCCGGTTGATGTCGGTGATCTCCAGCTCGCCCCGGTCGGAGGGCCGCAGCGAGCGGGCGAAATCCACCACCTGCGCATCATAGTAGTAGAGCCCCGTCACGGCGTAGCTCGAGCGCGGCCGCGCCGGCTTTTCCTCGATGCTCACGGCCTTGCCCGTGCCGTCGAACTCCACCACGCCATACCGGCCGGGATCGTTGACGTGATAGGCGAACACCGTCGCGCCCACCTCGCGCTCATGCGCACGCGCCAGCAGCGCTGCCAGATTGTGGCCGAAGAAGATGTTGTCGCCCAGGACCAGCGTCGAGGGCCGGTTGCCGATGAAGTCCGCACCGATGAGAAAGGCCTCGGCCAGTCCGTTGGGCGCGGCCTGCACGCAGTAGGAGAACGACATGCCCCACTGGCTGCCGTCGCCGAGCAGCAGTTCGAAGCGGGGCAGGTCGGTGGGGGTGGAGATGATCAGCACCTCGCGGATGCCGCCCTGCATCAGCGTGGTGAGCGGATAATAGATCATCGGCTTGTCGTAGACCGGCAGCAACTGTTTGGAGACGGTCAGGGTCGCCGGGTGCAGCCGCGTGCCGGCGCCGCCCGCAAGGATGATGCCGCGCCGGTTCATTGTCCGCCCTCCGGCACCATGGCCGCAACGGTGTGCGCCACGTCGTCGGTCCAGTGCGGCAGTGCGATGCCCAGCGCCTCGCGCAACTTCTGCGTTGCAAGCCGCGAGTTCAGCGGCCGTCGGGCCGGGGTGGGCCAGGCGCTGCTGGGCACCGGGTGCACAGTGTCCGCCCGCGCCTTGAGCGGGGCGCCGCGCGCGGCCGCCGTCGCGATGACGTGCCGTGCGAGCCCCGCCCAGCTGGTTTCGCCGGCAGCGGCCAGATGATAGACGCCGGTGGCGATCGGCCGACCGGCCGCATGGCGCGCGATGATCTCGCCGGTCGTTTCGGCGATCAGCCGCGCGCTGGTCGGGGCGCCGATTTGGTCGTCCACCACCTTCAGTTCCTCCCGCTCCGCCGCGAGTTCCAGCATCCGCGTCACGAAGTTCCTGGCGCCCGGCGCATGCACCCAGCTCGTGCGGAGGATCACATGCTGCGCACCGGAGGCTGCAATGGCCGCTTCGCCCATCAGCTTCGTGCGGCCATAGACGCTGAGCGGCCCGGTCGCGTCCGTCTCGGCATAGGGCGCCTGACCCTCGCCCGGAAACACATAATCGGTCGAATAATGCACCAGCAACGCTCCAAGCGCTGCGGCACCCTCGGCTAGAGCCGCAACGGCGGTGGCGTTCACCGCCTCGGCGGTCGCCACGTCGCTCTCGGCCCGGTCGACCGCCGTATAGGCGGCGGCATTGACGATTACATCGGGCCGCGTCGCCGCGATGTGCTCAGTGAGGCGCTGCGGCTGGGTGAAGTCCGCGCCGTCCCGGCCCAGCGCCACCACCGTGCCGAGGCTCGGCAGCAGTTGCGACAGCGCCGTCCCCACCTGGCCGTCGCGTCCGAACAGCAGGATGTTCATGCGTATTGCCTTTCGACCCACTGCCGATAGGCGCCGCTGCTGACCGCTTCCACCCAGCCCGGGTTGGCGAGGTACCAGTCGATGGTGGCCGCGAGCCCGTCGGCAAAGCGCGTCGCCGGCCGCCAGCCCAGCTCGCGGTTGATCTTGCCGATATCGACGGCATAGCGCCGGTCGTGCCCCGGGCGATCGGTGACGTGGCGGATCTGCTGCCGATAGGACTGCCCGTCGGTACGCGGGCGCTTTGCGTCGAGCAGGCGACAGATCTCCTCGACCACGGTGAGGTTGGTGGTCTGGTTGTCGCCGCCGATATTGTAGGTCTCGCCGATCCGCCCATTGGCGAGCACGGTGCGCAGCGCCGTCGCGTGGTCGCCGACATGCAGCCAGTCGCGCACCTGCTGGCCGTCGCCATAGACCGGCAGCGTCTCGCCGCGCAGCGCGCGCAGCAGCACCAGCGGGATCAGCTTTTCCGGAAACTGGAACGGGCCGTAATTGTTCGAGCAATTGGTGATGATCGCGGGCAGCCCATAGGTCTCGCAATAGGCGCGCACCAGATGGTCGGAGGCTGCCTTGCTCGCTGCATAGGGGCTGTTCGGCTTGTAGGGCGTCGTCTCGCTGAACGGCGCATCGTCCGGCTCCAGCGTGCCGTAGACCTCGTCTGTCGACACGTGCAGCAGCCGGAAGGCGGCCTGCGCTGGAGCGGGAAGGGTCGCGAGGTGGTGCCGCACCGCTTCCAGAAGCCCGAGCGTCGCCATCACATTGGTCTCGAAGAACGGGGCAGGGGAGGCGATGGAGCGGTCGACATGGCTCTCGGCCGCGAAGTTCACCACCGCCCGGATCTCGTGCCGCCGCAGCAACTCGCCCACCAGCGCGGCATCGCCGATCGAGCCGTGGACGAACAGGTGCCGCGCATCGCCGTCGAGCGCCGCCAGATTGTCGCGGTTGCCGGCATAGGTCAGCGCGTCGAGGGTGACCACCGGCTCGTCGGCATGCCGGAACCAGTCATGGACGAAGTTGGACCCGATGAAGCCGGCCCCCCCGGCCACGAGTATGCTCATACCTACAACCCTGCGTCTCGGCCGGCGATTTCCGGGTGTTTTCGCTTACAGCTTGCCGAGCAGCCCGGCAACATAGAGCGAGACCTGTCCGGTGGAAGTCTGCCGGTAGACGCCGGAGCGCCAGAGCTTGACCATCCGCTCCAGCGGCCAGCCGCGGCGCGCGGCGCGGAACATGTCGAGCCGGTCCGCCGCCTCCGGCGTCAGCAGGTCGCGGCAGGCGGTGAGGGCCCGCAGATTGTGCTCGTTCCAGTTCGTGAAGCGCCCGCCGATCGCCTGCCGGATGCGGTGCATCCGGGCGGCGAAGCTGGTGTTGGAGCCGACGACGTTGCGCTCGTGCTGCCGGTAGCGCACATGCGGCACCGACGAATAGATCACCGCGCCACCCGCCCCGCTCACCAGCTGGTAGGCGAACCAGTCATGGCTGACGAAATCGGTGCGCCAGGCCGCCTGCCGCAGCAACTCGTGCGCCGGGCGGTTGAACACCATGGTGTTGCCGCCGCCGATGCTCTGTACCACTGCATTGGCGAATTCCGGCGCGCGGCGGAACGGGAAGGACTGGTCGATCTCGCGGTCTTCCGCATCGGTGATGATGGTGCGGCTGCAATAAAGCGCCGGCCGGTCGGCATAGGGCGCGAGCGCGGCGACGGCAAAGTGCGTCTTTTCGGGCAGCCAGATGTCGTCCTGGTCGCAGAACGCGACATAGTCGGCGTCGACCGTCGGGTCGGCGAGCAGGGCGCGGAAATTGTCGGCAAAGCCGAGCCCCGGACCGCTCGCGACGCTGAAGCGGCCCTTGTGCCAGCGCGTCGCCCACTGCTTCAGGCGGCGCTTGGTGTCGTCATCGGAGCCGTCGTCGGATGCATGCACATCGATCGCCGGCCAGTCCTGCCGGTTGACCGAGTTCAGCTGCGCTTCGAGGAACCGGCCACCATTGTAAGTGGCGAGCAGCACTGCAAGTCGGGGCCTCGGCTCCGCACCACCTGCTGCATACGATGTCATGTCTGGCAAAGCGCTCCCGGCAACGCTGGCGCCCGTTGGGGCATGGATCAGACGCCCGCGACGCGGCCTGCTGATCGCGCGGACCATACAGACGCAAATCGCCGGGGCAATGCGAATTCGGCATTGATTGTGGCGATTTGCTGTCGCACCCGCCCGGAGCAGGGGCTGGGACGCACTTCTAGCGCAAAATTAACCATGTGGCGCGACAATGGCGACCGATGGAGGGGCACATGACGACGCTGCTGTGGCTTCTGGTCGTGCCTGTGGTCTGGCTGTTCCTGCTGCCGCGACGGCTGCTCGCCGTGCTGCGCGGTCACCCCGGCCTGTCGGCCGGGGTGCTGGCCTTGGTGCTGCTCGGCATCTGGGGCACGCTGCAATTGCTGCCCTCGGCACCGACCGAGACGTTGGTCAGCTACGCCGAGGGCGATGCGGCGCTCCGTCTGATGCTGGAGTAGCGCCTATTTCTTGACCGGGTTGGACTTCCGCCACTCCAGATATTCTTCCTGCGCGTCGGCGTGCAGCGGGTAGTAGCGCTGCAGCGGCGCGCCTTCCATCAGCTTGATGCGGGAATAGTCTTCCCACTCGTGATGCTCGGAGGCCTTGGCGATGACTTCCTCGGCCAGCGCCACCGGCAGCACCACGGCGCCGTCGTCGTCGGCGACGATGATGTCGCCCGGGATCACCGTCACGCCGCCGCAGGCGATCGGCACGTTCACCGCGAACGGCATCAGGCCGGTCTGGGTGTGGAAGTTCGGCGTCCAGCCCCGCACCCACAGCGGCAGGTCGAGCTTCTTGATGTTGGGGTAATCGCGCAGGCACCCGTCGATCACGATGCCCGCTCCGCCGCGGCCCTTGAAATAGGTCGACATCATGTCGCCGAACACGCCAGCGGTCAGGTCGCCGCGTGCGTCGACCACCACCACGTCGCCGTCCTCGACATGATAGAGCACATGCCGGTGCAGCTGCTTTTCCGGATCGGCGTACTCGCCCTCGCTGTAGAGGTCTTCACGCTTCGGCATCATCTGCAGCGTCAACGCCGGGCCGACGATCGACTTGCCGGGCGTGACGGCAACCGGCCCGGTCATGTGCGGGTTGCGGATGCCCATATGGCCCAGCGTGCCCGCCACCGTGGCGGCGCCGATGCCCTTGAGGGCCTCGATGATTTCCTTGGGCGGTCGTGTGATGCCAGGGGTATGCGTCATGATTGTCTCCTGCGGCCCGCGGGCCCTACCAGTTTGTAACTGAACCGTCTTTGCGCCGCAGATGCGGCGCTTCCCAGAATTTGAAACTCTGCTTGCGGACCATGTCTTCGTTGACCTCCACTCCGAGACCCGGAGCATCGCTCACCACATAGACCGCGCCATCCAGCCGGGGCTGCATGGGGAAGAAGTCCGCATCGTCGAAGCCTAGATGACGTTCGCCCGGCGAAGCACGGGTTTCGAGCCAGGCGAAGTTCGGCACGGCGGCGGAGAAATGAATGGTCGCTGCGGTACAGATCGGCCCCAGCGGGTTGTGCGGCATCATATCGACATAGTGTGCTTCACTCCAGCCGGCGACCTTCATCGCCTCGGTGAAGCCGCCGACATTGCAGATGTCGAGCCGGTTGAACTGATGGATGTCGCGCTCGATGTAGGGCAGGAACTGCCACTTGCTGGCGAATTCCTCCCCGATCGCAAACGGAATGTCGGTCATCCGCCGCAGTGCCTCGTAGGCGCCGGGCGCCTCGTCGCGAATCGGCTCCTCGAGGAAATCGAGCGTCCCGGATGGCATCTTCTGGCAGAAGCTTGCGGCTTCCGCGACGCTCAGCCGGTGGTGGTAGTCGACGCCGAGAATGGCATCGCTGCCCAGCGCCTCGCGCGCCTTGATGCACCATTTGGCCGTCTCCCCGATCGACTCGCGCGGCTCGTAGATGCCGTTGCTCTCATGGCTGTGCGGAGAAAGGCGCATGGCGCGCCAGCCGAGGTCCCACAGTTCCTGGGCCTGCTCCACCATCTCCGGGCCACAGGGGCCGCGGGTGGTGGCGAAGGTCGGGATGTGGTCGCGCTGCTTGCCGCCCAGCAGGTCGTAGACCGGCACGCCGAGCGCCTTGCCCTTGATGTCGTAGAGCGCGATGTCGA
>VFQR01001208.1_pt1:0-20000 | contig 21357 bp, 12 predicted proteins | sample 3512321 | NCBI WGS metagenome assembly VFQR01 (sample SAMN10412374, study PRJNA504923) | tailings metagenome | isolation source: Relicate 3 Philex TSF1 revegetated site | place: Philippines: Tuba, Benguet | collected 2017-08-29 | reverse complement strand
CTATTAAAAAGGTACAAATCATATTATATCGTTTTATACCTCTTTTATTCGGAAAATCTTGTAGGTTTAATACACTCTATTTGACTTATAACCTTATAAAGCTAATATAACCACTACAACTATATTGAGTTGAATTAAAAACAGACCACCCCCAAAAGTTGAGCCTTCAGATTAAAATAAATTAATCTTTCCTTTATACTTTATAGTTTTCAACAGTTAAACACTTTTTTAAGAGAGTTGCAAAACCCTTAGGCCGTACCTACAGATTTGCACATTGATCTATATTTACGATTTTGTTACTCCAACCTATAAGCATTGCCCTGATTTGTTGCTACATTTATTTTGTAATCAGATTTGCCTTTACACACATATAAAGAGTAGATTCAAAAGATTTGGGGGTATTTAAGCTTAGTTAAGCTACATAGTTCAATAAATCTAACTTTTATCGTATTAGATATATTTAATTTGTTTATAGTTGATATATGTGTATAATTTATATATCTAACTCTTTAGTTTTAGATAGATTTAAAAGAATTTGACGGTAAATTCGAATCTCATATTATGATATACTGTCAATTTATATAGATAAATAGGAGAATTTTAAGAATGTCTATATTAGCTTGGATTGAGGACCAAAAACGTTTAAAATTGTTAAACGCTCCAAAATATGTGAATCCTGCTTGTGATTCAAGTAAAGGATTATGGACACGATGTGATAAATGCGGAGTAATCTTATATATAAAGCATTTAAAAGAGAATCAAAGGGTTTGTTTTGGGTGTAGTTATCACCTCCAGATGAGTAGTCAAGAACGAGTAGAGAACATTTTAGACAAAGATAGTTGGAGACCATTAGATGAGACGTTATCACCCTGTGACCCTTTAGAGTTTCAAGATCAAAAAGAGTACACAGATCGCCTTCAAGATGCTCAAGAAAGAACAGGCTTACAAGATGCTATCCAGACAGGTACTGGTATGGTAGATGGCATTCCTGTTGCATTAGGGGTTATGGATTTTGATTTTATGGGTGGTAGCATGGGATCAGTAGTTGGGGAAAAGATAACTAGGCTTATAGAATATGCCACACAAGAAGGGTTACCGCTTCTTCTAGTATCTGCTTCTGGAGGTGCAAGAATGCAAGAGGGTGTGTTTAGTTTAATGCAAATGGCAAAAATATCTAGTGCATTACAGATTTATCAATCTTGTGCAAATCTGCTATATATCTCTATATTAACCTCTCCCACAACTGGTGGAGTAACTGCTAGTTTTGCTATGTTAGGTGATATCATACTAGCTGAACCAAAAGCGTTAATAGCTTTTGCTGGACGTCGAGTGATAGAACAAACCTTGTGTGAAGATTTACCAGATGATTTCCAAACTTCTGAATACATGTTACATCATGGACTGGTAGATCTTATTGTTCCACGACGTTTTTTGAGGCAGGCATTATCCGAAAGTATTAGTCTTTATAAGAATGCACCCTTTAAAAATCGAGGAAGGATCCCTTTTGGTGTTCAAAATCCTATTAACTTTATTACTGAAGAAAAACTGCGTCGACGTTGGAAAAGCATAGCTCCTTCTGAATCAATGATAACAAAAGGGGAATTCGATCGTCCTGAAGACAAGTATAGCTCTACTTTAGTAAAGGATAATAAATTGGATCCTGGGATTCAATCTGATTCCTCATTACAAACGATTGCTGGATTGAATGCTGAGAACACTACACTTTGTTCTACAACTCAATATAGAGAGGTTTTAACTGATTTTCAAACACTTTTTAAACTCTTTTCTAAACAAATTGCAGTTCCTTATTCTCTTGAGAAACCAACAAATATATCTGTGCCAACTTTAAATATATCGACTAGACACTCTCAAGAAAACACTTTATCAAGAAAAGAGTCGAATTCGCAACAAACTAGTATAAATTTATTAGATCAAGCTATTGAGCTAGCTACTACAGAAAGTGTGGAATGGAGAGCTTTTTATCTTCATCAGAAATTTGCTCAAAGAATACCTTTTATTGAAGATTCTTTACAGTCGGAAAATGCAACACCTGAAAATAAAATAAAGTCAACTTCTCAACATACTTTATTTTATAGAGCTATTTGTGCAGATATCTAGCCCCGATATGCAGCTGTTGCATTTAGTTGATCGCCTTATGATCAGTGTATTTACAAAGTAAATGCATCAGGTACCGGCGAGTACTTAATACGAGAAATGCACTAGTAAGTAAATACGATCAATACAACACATGTATAAAGTAGGTGCAACAAATGCAGCGCACCGGTGCGTTGCAAGGCAATAGCAACACGTTTCAGCTTTTTTTACTTAATAAAAAGTTTTATTGCCATTGCATAATTGAGATTTGGTACAAAAGCTTCGCATTCTAAAAACCTCGTTTTCGCACCAAACCACGTTTTTGCACCGGTAAAAAAAACGAGGTTTTTAGAATGCACCGCAACGTACGGGTGTCTTTACAAAATAACGTCAATGTCAAGCTTTTGCAGAAGGATATCATAATCATAATTTTGATTTAGTAAAACAATGACTATTTTAGTGGAAAATGTATCAAAAAAGTTTGGGAATACTCAAGCATTACGTCATATTTTTTTAGAGATACAAAAGGATGCAGTTATTGCGTTAGTTGGGGGATCGGGCTCTGGGAAATCCACATTATTGAGAATGATAGCGGGTTTAGATACTCCAGATTCAGGATCTATCTGGTTAAATGGAAAAAATACAGCTTTTTTATCTATACAAGAACGTGAGATAGGTTTTGTTTCTCAAAACTATGCACTTTTTCCAAATATGACAGTTTATGACAATATTGCTTTTGGGTTACAAATTCAAAAGAAATCGCGTAATCAGATTGACGAAAGAGTCACATACTTATTACATCTTATTGAACTTGAGAATATAGCTACTCATTACCCTATGCAGTTATCCGGAGGACAAAAACAAAGAGTGGCACTCGCCCGTGCTCTTGCGCCAAATCCAAAGGTTTTATTATTGGATGAGCCTTTTGCTGCTTTAGATATGCGAATGAGAAAAGAGTTGCGAGATTGGATCACTACTTTACGTAAAAAATCTTCTGTGACAATTTTGTTGGTCACTCATGATTATAAAGAAGCTTTAGAAATAGCTAATGAAATAATAATGTTAAATAAAGGATCTGTACAACAGACTGGTAAGCCTGAAGATTTTTTCAATTATTTTGTAACAAATAAATTACTTTAATTGGTACGTCTTTTTTAAATCCCAGTAATAATATATAATGGTAATTATTATTATTTAATGGGATTGTTCCGTTAACTTGCATCGACTGGCATCTACTTGATCACGTTCTTATTAGTGCATTGACCTTCTAAATGCAAAGTAGACACATAAGCTACCGGCGATCGTATTTGGTACCTCACGCGCTTGCTTTGACTTTGTCAAAGCACGAGGTAAGACAAGGTCAGTGAATACGATAAAAGGAACAAATCCCCCAAATGCAATAGATGCCAAAGAGATGCATTGGGTCATTGAGATTAGATCTCTAGAATATAAATCTTTTTTATTTTTATTAATTATGCCTATTGGTGTTCCTAAAGTACCCTTTCGAATACCTGGTGAGCCTACAGCTCAGTGGGTAGATTTGTTTAATCGCCTCTATAGAGATCGAGTTCTATTTATGTGTAATGAATTAAAAGATGAACTCGCTAATCAACTAGTAGGCATTATGTTGTTTTTAAATGCAGAAGAAGAGAATAAGCCTGTTTATCTTTATATAAATTCACCTGGCGGCTCTGTAACTTGTGGTATTGCTGTGTATGATTGTATAAATTTTATAGATGCGGAAGTCACTACGGTTTGTGTTGGGACAGCTGCTTCAGTAGCTTCTTTTGTGCTTGCTGGCGGAAGTATTGGTAAAAGAATAGCTTTTCCAAATTCGCGTATTATGATTCATCAACCAGAAGGTGGAAGTCAAGGGCAAGCTTCTGAAATTGTTTTTGAGGCTTCAGAAGTAATTCGCATTAGGAGAGAAATTGCTAAGACTTATGCTGAACGAACAGGACAAACTTTAACAAGAATTAGTCGCGACATGGATAGAGATCAGTATATGTCAGCTGTCGAGGCAAAAGATTATGGTTTAGTAGATCAAGTAGCGATTGAGACATAATTTAAGTCATAAATATCAAGTTGAAGCGTAGGCGTGTTTATATCCCTACCCCTGCTTCTTTTTTATAAGTAAACAGTGGAAATAAATGGTTACATTGCTATTGCTATTGCAATAGCAGTGTAGAACCATAGATAATTGCTTATATCGAATTTTTTATTTATATCTACTCTTAAATTATCATGATATGAAAATAGAAAAAATAAAAGAATAAAAACCTAATACATTTAAAGAAATACCCCTCTTATGTCATTAGCTACAAATCTGAAAGAATTTACAGATCTATTAAGTGATATTTCCACTAACAGAGGTTTTATTGACAATTTTCCAAAAGATGTATTATTACAGCAGCTTTTCTATTTTAGTTTTAAAGCTTTAGGGTCAGGTATTGTTTATCTTTTAACCTTTCAATGGTTACGTGATTTTTCCTATTTGCCTCTAGTAGCACCTGAAATAAATACAGCTTCTTTATTTGGAGAGAATTGGTTAGATAGTCCAACTTCTCATCTGTTTTCTTTTACATCAATTCCAAAACAAGCAACAGATGAGTTGATTGCTGGTTTTATTAATAGTTTTTTTTTTAGTCTTCCTTTCTCATTACCACATTTAATTAGTATCCGTCGTCTGCTATCTCAAGGAACAGTGGCAGCGGCAGCTTCTGTTTTAGGTGTTATCGGGGCACATTCGCTTTTTTTAATTGCTGTGATTTATGGTTTACGTTTTTTAATAGTCCCATATTTTGCTTTAGAATCATTGAATTATGTTATAGCCATTTTGGTTACAGCAGTTATTATTAAAGAAATGGTACAACAAAAAGGAATTAAAATTGTCCCGCTAAGCGATACCACTTCTTTATTGAAAATATTCTTATCTACTTTTTTATTAACTTGGTGTGAAGAGACTACTGTTTTTCATACTTTTAAAAATTTAACATTAAATGCACAAAACACATATCTAGACCTCTATCCGTTTACTAGTGGACTTTATTGGTTTATTACGCATACTACTTATTTCTTAGCTTTTTTAGTAGGTAACTGCGTCTTCTCAATACTTTTTTATTATTTGATATTAACAAGTGTTGAATTTATTCGTTCTTTAACGGGCTTTACCTATCCCAAGATGGTACGTCTACTTAATAAAGTATTAATATGTGGTATTGTTGCTTTTAGTTTATCTTCTTTACCGTACTATGGATTAGATTATATATTTACAAGAATAGCAGGGTTTTTACCTGAAGATACAATATATAAAAATACTGTATTTTCCCCAAATCTTATAAAAACTAAGTTTCCTCATTTTTTTAAGGAGATGCCACCAGCAGAGCGTAATGCTAAAACACCACTTGCTTTAGATGTCAACTATTTTGATAGAGGTCTTTATTTAAATACACTTAAAGATGTGACAACAAATAAAGATGATCCTCAAAGTCTCCCTTTAAGTTTTGAAGAATTAAATTATCAAGATGAGTATGCCTGGATTCTGCGTAGCGATGCTGAGAAAACTTTAACAAAAAAGAGAAATAGCGCATTTTCTCCAATGTTTAAAAAATCCAGAGATCGTTATGCCATATTACGGGCAAAAGCTGATGAGAGACAAGCAGAAGCAGACCGAAAAGCCAATCAAAAAATAGTACCGGGTAAAATAGCTCAATCAAAAGAAGGTATTCTACCTACTGAGAAAGCTCCAGTTTTTATTAAAATTCCTGACTTTCTTGGTACTACTTTCTCTTTACCAAGTCAAGTTGAACGAGAGATGCAACCTTTTGATTTAGATAATACACAAGCTGTCTTACAAAAAAATAAATCTATTGAGTTTTCAGGTAACAATAAGGGGTCTTTTATGACCCCACATCCGCGGGGTCTCCAAGAGCAAGAGGCTACAGATTTTACTTTAATTTCGCCTCACGTACATGATGATGCATTTGCTCCGCAAAAGCAAAGCGTAGTAAGAGAAGCTGGAAAAGATAAAAAGATTGATCCACTTCAAGAAGAATTACAATTTGAGCAGCAAGTGAGCTCTAATTTCTCTAAAGGGTTTGCATCGCCTATTGATTTTGTGTATGAGCGTGCTCGATTACAATTTTTACCAATAAAAAACATTATAAAAAGAAAGTATTTTTTTAATCCTGTTTATAGAGGTTTGTTACAAACTGACATTGATAATTTTTTAGCAAGACAGCCTGCTACTTATAAATTAGCTCCAAACCAAGAATATCATCTTTTTAATAAACGAAAAGTTTTACAACGATATTACAATTGGCTTCGATATTATCAACCTTTTGAAAAAATGATACAACTAAGGTATCAAATACCAGATTCAAAAAGTTTTGTGGATCGTGTCTATCACCAACAATTTAAAGGGACTCTTAAAATAACCCGTCGACTTTTTAAAGTGTCATTTGATGAACAAATAAATCCCGATAAAACAGGTATTCTGTCTTATGATCAATTACTTTACAATGATTTAAATGAGCAAGAAAATCCTTTTCTTCATGAAGAGTTATTAGATACAAGATTAAAGAATACTACATCACAAGAGAATTGGTTAGAAAAACTAGAATTTAATAATTATATTAATGCTGAAAAATCAAATTCACCAGAAAAGTCACCTTTTATTGAAGAAAGTCATTCACCCCCAATTTATGCTGCTTGGGATTCTGAAAAGAGAGGTTTTGTGGTTACAAATCGTTTTACTGTTAAACACATAGACTAATAGTGTTTTATTCCACTTACCCTGTCTTGCATTTATTGCTTGTATCGTATTCACGCAGATCTCAGGATGCAATCGTCAAACTTTTTTTAATCTGACACTGTTGTTATGCTCGTATATCTTGTCTAACCTGATGCGTTTGCTCGATGCATCTAAGTAGTAGATGCAAAACAAATGCAAAGCCGGTATCTGATGTGTTTACAAAGGAGATGCAAAACGTATGCTTGGTATCAGGTAAGAACGACACGAAATACATGCACCGGTACCGAATACCATATTCTTTAGTTATAATTCGAGAGCTATAACTTTTTTAATATGCCTTGGTTATATTCAGTATAGGTTAAATTTGGTATCTAAGATTTATTATTAATGCAAGATTATAAGTTTTAAAAAATCTTAAAAAGTAGATTTCATTTGTGTTAAAATAGAAATAAAAAACTAAATAAAAAATATCAAGTTTTTATAGAAACTAGCCGCTCTTTTTTCTGTATTGCGTTTACTTGATCCCGTTATTACCTGATACATCTATTTTGTAAATGCAAAGCATACGCTTTGCATTTACAAAATAGATGTATCAGGTACCGACAAGTGCATTTACGAAGTAGATGTAAGAAATATTACAAATGCAATACATAACAATTGAAAATAATGGATAAAAGTTAATCTATTTAAAAAAAGTAAGAAAACAAAAATTATGGAAGTTAATATTCTTGGTCTTATAGCTACTGCGCTTTTTATCATCATTCCAACGTCGTTTTTGTTAATTTTGTATGTTAAAACAGCTAGTCAGGAGCAAGAAGCTTAAAATATAGAAGTTATTAATGTATCAAATCAAAATATCTTAAAATTTGCTTGATACAAACTTGTCTTACCTCACTTATCCCACGTGGGATAAGTGAGGTAAGTGCTTATCCCAAGTTTTCAATAAGTCACTCTTAAGACTCTTTTTAATCTTAAGCCCAAATTGATAACTCTAAAAAGATATTGTTGTAAATATTCTAAAAATATATTGAATATTGTTTTATTTATGGGTTTTTATTGTATTCACGACGATCTTGTAAATGCAATCCAAAGTGTTTTTTCTTTTTAACGTCGCTATGGTGGAATGGTAGACACGTGACATTCAAAATGTCATGAGGAATCTCATGTCGGTTCAAGTCCGACTAGCGACATTATGTCTTTTCGCCGATATTGATACCAAAAAGGAAAGATCTATATTCCATTATAAAAAGTCAAGATCTAGATATCTTATAATTATTGTACTCGATTTATTTGTGGCATTTAGCAAGTAAATGCCATAAATGTACTAAAATAAATGGGAATTACAACAACACTTTCTAACGATCAATTTAAGCTCCAAATATTCTACACCCATTGCCTTGACTTTGTAAAAGCCACATAAAATTATAATCTCGAGATAAAACTCTTTTACATTGATTGCATTTACAAAGTCAAGGCAACCAAACACCAGTAGTTAAAAATACACTAGTCTAGCAGCTGCCATATTCGACATACGTGTTGCTTCTCTCGTATTCAGGACTCGTCGGTAGCTTGTGGATCAGGTAAGAATGTAGAACTGTGTTCACGAAAATATGATGCATCTACTCCGTCAATGCAAAGATATGCTGTTGTTTGATTACGTAGAACAATTTGGGGTTGACACTTTCTTGTTGCACTACGTGCAACAAAACAACTGGACTCGACGTATCTATAAAGTAGATGCAAAGCAAATCCAATGCAAGGAGGTCTGTGGGGTAAGCAACTGTGGCCATTGTCTCAATCTATTTATTATATCTTTGCTTATTTTTGTACTTAGAATCATAAGGACAGAAAGATATTGGGTTAAATTTATAGGACATGTAAAAGGAATTGAAATTGTTTTGTTTGTTCTACAGAACAATTGTTTTTAATAAAAACAATGCTGTAAATAATGAGGATAGAGGGACTTGAACCCTCACGATTTAATAAATCAACGGATTTTCACTCGTCTTACCAGTGCCTTTATAAAGTCGTCTTACCTCACGTTTATGAGGTACCGAATACGATAAATACAACACGTACATGGTCACGTACGCGCGTAAGCACACAATGCAATTGTTTTTAGTGGACTCTCTCTTTATCCTTTATACTTATCTTAAACATTTTTTTGTTCAGAAAATAAGGATAGCTCCCGTTAAGTCTCTGCATCTTTTATTAAAGATCTGTCTTAAAAGATTAAGACTATTGTATCTTTAATAACTTGACTCAGGATTGTAAAAAGATCTAAATTTTTCCTGATTTTGAGAGCATACACCTTTCCAATTACTTAAATAGGGCTCAATACTATAAAACAGCCAAAAACGAAAAACCTTTTCTATTAGTTTTTTTCGAATTGACAAGTTTTTATAGAGGTTTTCTAAGTCCGTTGCGTCTACCAATTCCGCCATATCCTCGTTTACTATTCAACACAGTATCAATTTATCTTGTTGTTCTGTATAACAGAACAACAATGCATTTACTTTAGTCAATTTACTTTGGAAATGCAAGAAATGCACTGATTAATTTTTTTTAACTGTATCAATTATTATATCAAACATTTTAGTTATTTACTAGTTGTTTTTTATCCTATTTTCTGGTAGTATATTTTATATCTCTTTAATAAAAAAAATCTTAGCAGACTGGGAGACTTCTTTTTTACACTGCAAAAAGTCTAGTAGAAAAGCATTTACTGCTATTACTGTGTATTTACTAAGTAAATGCAACGCGTTGCGTTGCAAAAGCTTGGCTTTTGCACTCGTCTTGAATACGACAAACCAAGTATTAAATTTATCGAGTAAATTGAAGTCGTTCTAAAAAAAGATCGAGAATAAAAACTTACTTTTGAATAAGAATAAGAAACAATTGCATTCTTATTGGTGTATTTATCGTATTCACTGACCAACGAGGTCAGAGGTACAAACGAGTAAAAAGTATGAAAAAAGGGGTCGATGCCCGAGTGGCTAAAGGGGGCGGATTGTAAATCCGCTGGCATTTGCCTACGTTGGTTCAAATCCAACTCGGCCCAATTGAATCTCTAAATCTTTCGCATTCAATAGCGATGGATTGACTTTGCATCTAGGTTGTTCACTCTATTTGCTTTGCATCTCCTTGATGCACCTCGTAGGTGGAAAATAGACACATCAGGGACTAACTCGCCGCGAATACGGGAGAAAATAAGAAGTAAGACGATAATTTATATTTACTTGTATGAAAATCTAGCCCACTAAAAATAAGAACTTTTGAAAACTTATTATAAAAGTCTTATAAAGACACAAGTTTTGATTTAGATTTTTGCTAAAACAGATATGTGTTAAATGCAAAAGCTTGGCATTGTATTTACTTCGTAAATGCACCATTACATAGTCAATGCGGCACAAACTTGGGGTATAAGAAGAGAACGACTTCTTAAAAAAACAAATATCAAAAGGTATCACACGCTCTAAAATCGTATTGACTAGCCTCGCCGGTACCTGATCCATTGACTTTGTCAATGGACTGATAAAAACGAAATCCACGCCCGTAATCGCGCTCGAGACGAGGAATACGAGATATCAAACGTTTTCCCTAAATGTTGAAGGAATTAGGGTAAAATTAAATATAAAATCAAAACTTATGAGTACTTCAGTAAAAACACAAAATATAGGTCGTATTACACAAATTATTGGCCCGGTATTAGATGTATCCTTTCCAGCTGGAAAAATGCCGAATATCTATAATGCACTTTTAATCAATGGGAAAAATGCTGCAGGTCAAGATATTTCTGTTACTTGTGAGGTTCAACAACTTCTTGGAGACCATTGTGTAAGAGCTATCTCAATGAATGCCACAGATGGACTTATGCGAGGAATGGAAGTAATTGATACAGGTGATGCTTTAACAGTTCCAGTAGGTCAAGTCACTTTAGGCAGAATTTTCAACGTTTTAGGGGATACAGTAGACAACTTAGGGGATGTTTCAGCAAAAGAGGGATTACCTATTCATCGTTCTGCTCCAGCTTTTGTGGATTTAGACACTAAATTAGCTATTTTTGAAACTGGAATTAAAGTTGTAGATTTATTAGCACCGTATAGACGTGGTGGTAAAATCGGTCTATTTGGTGGTGCCGGAGTTGGAAAAACAGTTCTGATTATGGAATTGATCAATAATATTGCAAAGGCACACGGTGGTGTTTCTGTTTTTGGAGGTGTTGGTGAAAGAACTCGTGAAGGAAACGATCTTTATCAAGAAATGAAAGAATCTCGAGTTATTGATGAAAGTAACCTTTCTCAATCCAAAGTAGCTTTAGTGTATGGACAAATGAATGAACCACCAGGAGCTCGAATGAGAGTAGGACTGACAGCTTTAACAATGGCTGAATACTTTAGAGATGTGAGCAAACGTGACGTATTACTATTCATTGATAATATTTTCCGTTTTGTACAAGCTGGTTCGGAGGTTTCCGCTTTACTTGGCCGTATGCCTTCTGCTGTAGGATATCAACCAACACTGGCAACAGAGATGGGTGGATTACAAGAACGTATTACCTCAACAAAAGATGGATCTATTACTTCAATTCAAGCTGTTTATGTACCTGCTGATGACTTAACTGATCCAGCTCCTGCAACAACATTCTCTCATTTAGATGCCACAACTGTATTATCACGTGCTTTAGCTTCTAAAGGCATCTATCCAGCAGTTGATCCATTAGATTCAACTTCCACTATGTTACAACCTTGGATCGTTGGTGAACAGCATTATGAGTGCGCACAAAACGTGAAACAAACGTTACAACGATACAAAGAGCTACAAGACATTATTGCTATTTTAGGTCTAGATGAATTATCTGAGGAAGATAGACTTATTGTAGCACGTGCAAGAAAAGTAGAACGTTTCTTATCTCAACCATTCTTTGTAGCTGAGGTTTTCACAGGTTCGCCAGGTAAATATGTTTCTTTAGCAGAAACAATTCAAGGTTTTAATTCTATTATCTCTGGACAACTAGATGATTTACCAGAACAAGCTTTCTATTTAGTTGGAAACATTGACGAAGCTATCTCTAAAGCAGATTCACTTAAATCTGCTAACTAATCCTGGGGTTGAACGTCGTTCCAATTGTTTGACATATGTCGAACAATAGAATATAAAGATCCAGTGGTTTAAAGATTATAGTTCCGTTTTCAATACCTCACGTGCGTCTTGCTTGTATCGTATTAACTGACCTGCTGCATCTACTTGATGCATCAAGTAGATGCATCTACTTGATGCGTCGAGCCAATATAAGGTCCCTGCAATAGCTGCAATGTTAATCCAAGAGATTGCAATGTGATGACTTCCGACGAGGTAAATATTACGCACATAATACTTTGTGCTACTGGGTATTTAAAGAGAAGTAAGACTAAAGAAAGATTAGAGCTACTACATTTATTAAAACACAAAAGAATTAGTATGACCTTACAAGTTTGTATAATGACCCCTGATAGGGTTTTTTTAAATCAAGATGCGGAGGAGATAATATTACCTACTAATACGGGCCAAATGGGAGTTCTTAAAAATCACGCTCCTTTAGTTACTGCATTAGAAATAGGTGTTATGCTTGTTCGCTTAAAAAGTGAATGGACTTCTTTAGCTTTGATGGGGGGATTTGCTATCGTTAAACAAAATAAAGTTACAGTTTTAGTGAATTCAGCCGAATCTGCTGATACTGTTGATCCGGAACAAGCTGAAAAGAATTTTTTAGATGCACAGAAGCGATTATCGCAACTTTCTGGTCAAAAAGAAAAAGTTGAAGCAAATTTTGCCTTTAAAAGAGCTCGAGCTCGTTACCAATTAGTGAAAAAGAAATAGAAATAGTTACTCGTATTCACGAAGAATCTATTCGTTTCGATATCCGGTCTCGGATATCGAAACGAGTAGTGAATCTAAGTTAGATAATATAAATAATTTAATTTTTGCTTAAAAATATCCTCATATCCTACATTCATTTTATCTCCCTTTAACGGGGGATTGACTCTACATCTATCGGATTGGCGACAACTCGATGCATCGACAGGATGGAGTAGATACAAAGTAGATCTATCGAGTCGTATACCCCACGTATAAGGTCGTATTCGGTACCTCGTGCTTTGACTTTGTCAAAGCACGAGGTAAGATGGGATTAGTTAATAGGGTTTGCGTCAAACCACTAGGTGTTTACACTCTGTTGTTGCACGGAGTGCAACAACTGGATAACCTTTTAATATCTCGGGTTAATGGTATCAATTTGGTAAGTTTTTAACCAATTGACAGCTTCAATGTAATTAGTAGGTGCTAATCGAATCGCTTCTTTCCAATAATCAGCAGCTTTCTCAAAAAGTCGAGTAGCTATTTCAGCTTGTCCGCTTTCAATAGCTTGTTCTGCTCTATAGTGATAAATTACTGCAATATTATTTAATGCTTGTGGCAATGAAGGGTTTCTTTCTAAAGCCTGATAATAATATTCTAAGGCTCTGCCATGCTCCCCATTACTTGTATGAATTAGGGCTATGTTATAAAGAATATAGCTACGATCATATGCATCAGTTTCAAAACGCATGGCTTGATAATAATTCTGCAAAGCTTCTGCATAATCACCTGAAGATTGAGCTGACATTCCATCTCTGTAATAGCTAAACGCCTGTTTTTCACGGTTGGATGTTGGTAACACTTGTAATAAAATGTCTGCTACCACCGTAAAAGTCTTATCTATAAAATTATCATTTCGTTGTGATCTAGGCATACTATATTGTTTTATAAAAGTAGTAGGGTCATAAGACCTTATTGTTATGCTTGATATAACAATTGGATTTTTTAATACTGTGAAGTAGAAGCACAGGATCTCGAGATCTTCCTGAATAGGATAAATGCATAAAGTCATCATCTCACTTACCTTGTTGCATTCGCAACAAGGTACAAGGTTCTCTATTTCTTGCATTTATTTTATAAAAGCATTAGTAAGAACACGGTAGTCGTACTAGTGTTCTTATCATATTCATTTACTAGTGTATTTACTTGATCGCGTTCTTACTAATGCTTTTACTCCTACCCAGTAAAACCTAATAGCAAAGGTGTGCTTTAATCTTGTAAATTATAGATATAATTATAAGATTTTTTCCAGCGCCTTAAAAATTATTATTGGTTTTTTGCGGCAGATAGGATGTGAGTGAGTGCGTTTGGTAGTAAATCTCGAGATTTGTTTTTTCAGAGGCTACCTATTTTATTACTTTTTGTCCTCTTTATATTTTACCAGGTTAGTTAGATCTCTTTTGTATAATAAACTTAGAATTAAATAAAAACCCCAATTGTTATTCGAATCTTGTTCACTTACTTTGTCTTACCAGTGCATTTACTTTGTCGAAGCCTCATGGTATCGACTTTGCATTTGCTCGATGTATCGACTTGATGAATCAAGCAAACGCATCCGGTCAGACGAAGTACATAACAATAGAATCTCGCGATCCTAGAATAACAGTATCTAACCATCATTTATATTTAGAATTATGAAATTAGCTTATTGGATGTATGCCGGACCTGCACATATTGGAACATTACGCGTGGCTAGTTCATTCAAAAATGTACATGCAATTATGCATGCACCTTTAGGAGATGACTATTTTAATGTAATGCGCTCAATGTTAGAGCGTGAAAGAGATTTTACTCCTGTTACAGCAAGCATTGTGGATCGTCATGTTTTAGCACGTGGTTCGCAGAATAAAGTGGTTGAAAACATTGTACGCAAAGATCGAGAAGAAAAACCAGATTTAATTATTTTAACACCAACGTGTACCTCAAGCATTTTACAAGAAGACTTGCAAAATTTTGTAGAGAGAGCAGCTTTAGAATCAAAGAGTGATTTAATTTTGGCTGATGTTAATCACTATCGAGTAAATGAGTTACAAGCAGCAGATCGTACCCTAGAACAAGTTGTTCGATTTTATATAGAAAAAGCAAGAAAACAAGGCCTATTAAATCTAGCAAAAACGAAACAAGTCTCAGCCAATATTATAGGTATTTTTACATTAGGTTTTCACAATCAACATGATTGTCGTGAGCTTGAAAAATTATTGAATGATTTAGGAATCGCTGTTAATTTAGTTATTCCTGAAAATGGATCAGTAACAGAGTTACATAAATTACCACAGGCTTGGTTTAATATAGTTCCGTATCGAGAATATGGATTAATGACAGGTAATTATTTATTAAAAGAATTCAATATGCCATTAATATCCACAACTCCGATGGGTATTGTGGATACAGCCACTTTTATTAGGGAGATTGCTAATGTTATAAATAACCTTTTAGCTAGTCATGAACAGGATACGCAATCTGATAAAACAGATTCATTCTATGGTGTTGAAAAGCCTGTTTCAGAATTTGAAAAAGAAGTCGCAAGTAAAGTAAGTGATCTAAAGTTAGATTCCAAAAATGAAAATCCAATTTTTCCAGTAGATTTTGAAGATTATATTGATAAACAAAGCCGTTTTGTATCTCAAGCTGCTTGGTTCTCACGCTCAATTGACTGTCAAAACTTAACGGGGAAGAAAACTGTTGTTTTTGGTGATAGTACTCACGCTGCTTCTATGACACGCATTTTAACTCGAGAAATGGGTGTTCGTGTTTGTTGTGCAGGAACTTATTGTAAACAAGATGCAGATTGGTTTAGAGAACAAGTACAAGCGTTTTGTGACTCAGTTTTAATCACTGATGACCATACACAAGTTGCTGATATGATAGCTCGTATTGAACCTGCGGCTATTTTCGGGACACAAATGGAACGCCATATCGGAAAACGACTTGATATCCCTTGTGGTGTAATCTCATCTCCAGTGCATATTCAAAATTTCTCATTGGGATATCGACCTTTCCTTGCTTATGAAGGTGCTAATCAAATTGCTGATTTAGTTTATAACTCTTTTACACTTGGTATGGAGGATCATCTTTTAGAGATCTTTGGAGGACATGATACAAAACAAGTTATTACAAAATCATTATCAAATCAAACAGATTTGGATTGGGCACCTGATGCTTTAACTGAACTTAAAAAGATACCTGGATTTGTGAGGGGCAGAATCAAACGAAATACTGAGAAATTTGCTCGAGATCAACAAATAAATACTATTACTGTTTCAGTAATGTATGCCGCTAAAGAAGCTGCTGGAGCTTAAGCTCGTCGTGAGTATCACCACGTTGAGATGTGAGACGAAATTTAACTTGGTCCCATTTATTTTTTACAAAAGCATGGCATTCTAAAAACGTCGGTTTTGCACTTTTATACCCTCGTTGCGAGTACAACATTTACGTGCGGTAGTTATGAGTACACTGCATTTGCTTAGCATTTACTACGTAAATGCTAAGCAAATGCATTAGGTACCTTCGATCGTATTTGTGACCAGGTCAGTAAATAGGATAAGCTTAGTTTTTGTCATGCTTTTGCTTCTCATAACCATTGGATCTTGGAGAATTTATAAACCTAAAAAAGCGGGTAACGCGATTCGAACGCGCGACATTCTCGTTGGCAACGAGATGCTCTACCACTGAGCTATACCCGCTTTAATCTTATTTTACCTTACGTACGTGATCTATTATCTCGTAGACCCAAAGGACCGACGAGGTACTTAACAGGATTTTGTTATTGATTTGATCGTTAAATACTATTGTTATACATAACAATTAGAATTAACTTTATTTAAAAGTTTTTTATATTGATTTTGATTATATAATTACATATACAGATTATACCAAAACTTCATTAATAAATACAAGCATTGTTGTGTATTTATGAGATCAATTGGTTATGTTGCCGTTGCAAAAGCTTGGCATTGTATTTATCGTATTGACGACTCGTCAATACCTGATACATTTACAAAGAAAATGCACTGGTAAGACAACTTGATGGATCTCCTTTGCGTCTCTTTTGCATCTTCTTTGTATCTACAGAGTAGATGCAAAGAAGATGCAAAGCTAAGCTTTTGCAACCATGTGAAAACTTGGTTATTGTAAGGGAATAACCTAACAATTGAAAAAATCAGCTATCAATATCTAGCCAGAAAATTCTTCTGTAAATTCTTTTAAAGCTTCTTTTAATAAATTTTCAGCTTCTGGAGTTAAAGTATTAGTTGATCGAATAATCTCACCATACTGTGCCTTTCTATTAGCTAAGAATTCACGTAAACCTACTAAGAATGCACGAACACTTTCCACCTTAATTTTATCTAGATATCCGTTTGTCCCAGCATAAATAGTAGTCACTTGATCTTCAAGTGAAAGAGGAGACGATTGTGCTTGTTTTAAGAGTTCGCGTAAACGTTGCCCTCGTGCTAATTGATTTTGAGTAGCTTGATCAAGATCTGAAGCGAATTGGGAGAAAGCTTCAAGTTCAGCAAATTGTGCTAATTCTAATTTTAATTTTCCGGCAACTTGTTTCATAGCTTTTGGCTGAGCAGCAGATCCAACTCTCGAAACTGAGATCCCCACATTAATAGCTGGACGAATGCCGGCATTAAAGATATCCCCAGACAAGAAGATTTGTCCATCAGTGATGGAAATAACATTAGTTGGAATATATGCAGAAACATCCCCCTCTTGTGTTTCTACAATAGGAAGAGCAGTCATACTTCCTCCACCAAGTGCATCACTTAATTTAGCAGCACGTTCTAATAGTCGTGAGTGTAAGTAAAAAACGTCTCCTGGGTAAGCTTCACGTCCTGGAGGTCGTCTTAAAAGAAGAGACATCTCGCGATAAGCTTGTGCTTGTTTTGATAAATCATCATAAATTACCAATGTATGCTTGCCATTATACATAAAGTATTCTGCAATAGCTGCTCCTGTGTATGGAGCTAAATATTGTAAACTAGCTGGAGAATCAGCTGGCGCAGCAACAATTATTGTATAATCTAATGCACCACGTTCTTGTAAGCTGTTTACAATTTGAGCGATTGAAGAAGCTTTTTGTCCGATAGCTACATAGACACAAATAACATCTTTTCCTTTTTGATTTAGAATTGTATCTGTTGCAACGGCTGTTTTACCTGTTTGACGATCTCCAATAATAAGTTCACGTTGTCCACGACCAATAGGAATCATCGAATCGATTGCCACTAAACCTGTTTGTAATGGTTCATGAACAGAACGTCGAGAAATAATCCCAGGAGCTCCTGATTCGATTAGTCTTGTGTCAGAAGTTTCAATCGCCCCCTTACCATCAATAGGATGTGCTAATGCGTTAACTACTCGTCCAAGATAACCATCTCCAACCCCAATTTGAGCAATCTTACCAGTTGCACGAACTGAAGAACCTTCTTGAACGGCAAGACCCTCACCCATTAGTACTGCACCCACATTTTTTGTTTCTAAATTTAAAGCAATACCTACAGTACCATCTTCAAAATCTAGTAATTCACCAGACATTACTTTATCTAATCCATAAATACGCGCAATACCATCCCCCACTTGGAAGACTGTTCCCACATTTACTACTTTAACCTCTTTGGTATATTGTTCAATTTGCTGTTTAATAATACTACTAATTTCGTCTGGTCTTATTTTTGTCATTTTTTATTTTCGCAACTTCTGTTAGTTTAGCTTTATTATACCGAAACCAAATATCGATATTTTAACAAAGGCAATAATAAAACTATTTATTGATATATCAATACATTTAGAAAAGCAATTCCACCTACTTGATCGTGTTCGAAACCTCACGTATGTGGTCCTTTTGCACCGCAAATGCAAAGCATTCGGTACCTCACGTACGTGTTGCATCTCTCGTAGTTAAAACCTCACACACGAGAGGTAAGACGACTCGTAAATGCACAGGTAAAACGAGGTAAGACAAGTGCGTTTACTTTGTAAATGCAACAAAAAAATGGAGGTACCACTTAACTGATTCACAGCACAGATTTTTAATGCTTTTTTTATATTCTTATTGTGTTTTGTATTTCGCAAGTAGCACAATTTGTAAATTTATAATAGAAGCATGTGATGTAGAATCTAATCGAGTAGCTAATCTATTTTTCGCTGAACTTATTACACGATTAACTAGTTGTTGATACACTTGAGAAACTGCTTTTTGCTCTTCCACACGAAGTGTTTCTTCTTTTTTATTTGTTAAACGACTAATCTCTTCTTTTTTCTTTAACACTGAATCTTTTTTCTCTTTTTCAGCACTTGAGTTCCCTTGTTCTCGAATTGAACTTGCTCTTTCTTGGGCTGCTTGTAGCTGAGCTTTGGCTTGTGCTAACTCTTGTTTAGCTTCCTCGGCTCGTTTTTCAGCCTGTTGAAGATTATTGGCAATATTTTGTTTTCGATTTTGTAACAAAGATCGCAAAGTATCTCCTCCTAGAGATACCACAATCCCTAAAACCACAGCAAGGTTTAAAATATTTGTTTCTAAAATGTTGCCGTTAAAGCCAAAACCTTCTCCTAAAGGAATACTATTCAAGGGCATTAGATAATTCATAAAAAATCTCCCTTTTTTTAGTGTTTAATTAAAATTGTTGTACTACGTACAACAACAAAGTTTGACGACTTTAGTGGTCTTAGGACCGAGTCGACAAGACCACAATGGTGGCACCACTTGCACATCCTTGTTTTGAACACAACACCATATGGTGTTGTGTTCCCTTTACATCTACTTAGTACCTACTGGATGCATCCAGTAAACACTAAATACGATACATGCACCGGTAAACAAATGCGGCCTAACTATTCTATCTTCTTAAAAGAAGAGTATGCTTGTTTCATTTAAACAATGATTTTGTATTATTCTTGCCTTAGTAAAAATAACTAATTTTTTATCTATTGCCCCCATTGTTTAAGGATGCTTTAGCTTAAACTTATAGATCCATTTCTCTTTCCTTGCATACCTGCTCGCTACCTGATGCATCTACAAACAAAATAAATGCATCAGATAAGAATACTTTGATCTACCTTGCATCTACTAGATGCGTCTACAAGGTAGATGCAAGGTAGATCAAAGCAAATACAGTACCACCTATGTAGGACAGTAAGTCAATGCGGTTAAAACCTTTTCTGCTATCACATAAAAAAGTTTTTTTATCTTTATGATTATAAAAGCCAGCAATTTCATTTATATTTATAAATATAAATGAAATTGCTGGCTTTT
>VFQR01001207.1_pt1 | contig 21360 bp, 18 predicted proteins | sample 3512321 | NCBI WGS metagenome assembly VFQR01 (sample SAMN10412374, study PRJNA504923) | tailings metagenome | isolation source: Relicate 3 Philex TSF1 revegetated site | place: Philippines: Tuba, Benguet | collected 2017-08-29 | reverse complement strand
GCCACACCATGAGCTCCCATTAAGTCTGCAGAAATCGCCTGGAGTTCGTCATGCCGCAAGCGTGGCCTGCCAGTGGCTTCGATAGCCGCTGCGCCACCAGGAGGTGCCAGGATCATGGCTTCCATCCAGGGGAGGTTCGGGAGGTACTTGCTCACGAAAAATCCAAAGATCATCACACCGACCATTGCTGCCGAAATAGTGCCTAACCCATGAGCGATATTGATAGAGGCCCCCCATGCATCGACATGGCGGAACGATTCAATTGCCATGACCAGCGAAGTCAGCACCAGGAGGATCCCGGAGATCCCGGTGACGCCAAACCCTGGAATTACGAATATCTCCATGGCGATCAACACCACCCCCAGAAGGAAGAGTGAAACCTCCAGCCAGCCTGCTGTTCCTCCCAGAAACGCAGCCCAGAAAAACAGTGTAAAGCTCGTGGCGGAAACAATACTCAAAATCCCGGTGAAGAAGTGAGCCTCGAGATAAAGGGCCCCCAGTGCCACCATCAACAGCAACACCTTCATGGGGGTGGTATTCAACACAAAAACCAGTGAATCGACCCAACTGGGTTTGATCGGTTGGAGCCTCATCTCTGCGGAAATTCCCAGCTTTTCTTTGAGGGCATCCAGATTCGGTACAATGCCGTCTGCCATTTTGAGTTCAACAGCGCGTGGTGCCGTGAGCGTGATCACCATTTCGCCGCGAGTCTCTTCCAGTTGCGGCCCTCGTTCCCACAAATCACCAGCGGCTTCAGCCTCTTCCTCCGTCATGAACCACACACGACCCGAAGATTTTTCCCGCATGCGGAAGACTCGCGTTCCCCGGTCAGCCATTGCAGCCGCAATCGCTTCGGGCCGGCCTTTCTGCTTCGCGAGTGCCAGCAAGGTGGCCCTGATGACAGTCATCATTTTGTCGGGTGCACGCTCAAAAGCGCGGCCAGGTCGTGCTTCAACCGGTTGCACATCGCCTATGCGGGCGTTTGGAGCCATGTAGATTTCATCACAACCCAGGGCGACCATGGCCGCACCACTGATTGCCTGACGGGGAATCCACGCCACGGTCCGAATCTTCTCTTCGGAGAGACTCGCCATCAGTTCGGCCAGTTCAGAACTGACGGTTGCCAATCCTTCTGGAGAGTCAATTTCGATAATCAGCAGTTCGACACCCTGGGCCTGATATCTGGCAATCTGCCGACGCAAAAATGACCCATTCATCTGGTTAATGACACCATCCAGACGAATGATCCCCACCTTCTGCTGCTCTTCTGCCGGCCTCATCCGCATGGCTTCTTTGGGCAACTGGTAAAGATCGGCCACTTCGGTCTTGGTCTCGGCTGTCTGCGTGCAAACCATGCCCCAGCTTCGCAAAGTTTCACCGCTGAATCGCCCCACCAGACCGGCTTCTTTGAGCCGCTGAGTTTCCAGAATGACGGCTTGCGATGCCTGGAGCTGTTTGAGTTCTTCCGCATCGACAAAACGGATGTCTGTCCCTTTTTCACCACCAGCACCCGTTTTTTCGACAGTCACCTTCCACAGCACTGCTTCTCGATTGGTAAGGCTCGACAAGACGGCGGAACTCACGCGCGGGTTAACCCGGCGGGAGGCAATCATCTGCAGGAGTTGTTGATCTTCTTCGGGCAATTTCTCACCACGACCTAAGTCTCCCAACTCGGCATCTGGCTTCATGACAACATCCTGACAGGCCAGTGCGACCATCGCCTGCCGACCGGTCACTGTCTGCGGCACCCACGCCACAAATCGCACACGCGGGGTCTGTGCCGAAAGGAGGAAACGAACCAGCCCCTGCACCTGATGCGGCGGACTGACTCCCGGCTCGATTTCGAGCACCATCACCGCTGGGCGATTCTCGGCAATGGCTGTCGCCTGAAGTTTTTGTGCTGTCCCGGTGATCTGATTGAAAACCACATCGTTGATCGGTGCTGTCACACGGACGAACTGCCCCAGTGGTTGACCAGCGACTGGTTGACCAGCCAGAGCTTGACCAGCCAGAGCTTGACCAGCCTGTGGAGCATTTCCATTGGCAATTGATAATCCATCTTTCTCGGCGGGGGCCACACCCTGAGGGATGCCTGGTGCATCTTCACGAGGTGGTGCGCCAGGCACTGGATCGACGGCAGCAAATCCTGCCTTTGGTGCCAACCACAAGCATCCGCACAACATCAACAGCAGCAGGCAGTTCGGCTGCAGAAACCACACTTTCGAGGCTCTGCTTACTGACAGAGTTTCTGGTCGTGGAAGCCTCGCCTGATCCGATGAGATCATTAAGCTGCCGTACGAACTCGCACTCATGGGCACTGCTCCTGCCAATAGTTGTGAAGGGCTGCCAATGCTCATCATTCACTCATGCTGAAAATGCGTCGTCGATTTTCTGATAACAGTCATCCAAAATTATATCCAATTCCAGCAAGCAAAGTGTGAGTGCTTCCAAGATTCATATCGGTTTACGGTCTGACCAGTGAGCATGATGGCTCACCAGGAAATTCTTCGCATCGATTTCCTAGAAAACGAGATAGACCTTCCCGGATTTCTGCGGAGCTTCGGCCGCGACCACAGCCTGATGAACTTCATCGATAGGAAACTGCAATCCCACTTCGGTTCGCAGAATTTTGCGTTCCTGGAGAGAACGGATGATCTTCACGAGAGAAAGTTTCCTCCATAAGTTCATCCTGGCCATCTCAGCACCGAGCCAGAAGCCCCTGACACTGGCTCCGTACGTCATTAATGAACGTGGGGAAAAGCTCATCGGTTCATGCGAAAGTGTCCCGTACAAGACAATCTGGCCAGATTCACCCAGCATTGAAACCAGAGTGGCTGCCAACTCTCCGCCAACAGGATCAATCGCATAACGTATGCGGCCTCCCGGTAAATGCCGCTGAAGCTCTTCTTTCCACAGGCCTGCGTCATCTGTCACGATGACGGCATCGCCACCGGCTTGCTTCACAATCTCGATCGCGCTGGCCGATCTCACCAGATTCATCGTGCGAAAGCCGCAATGCTTTCCGAGAGCACAGACCATCTGCCCGACAGCCGAAGCTGCGGCCGACTGTACGAGCCAGCCACCTTGAGGAATCGACAAGATCTGATTCGTCAACAGCCAGGCGGTGGCGGGATTCACGAAAAAACTGGCCGCTTCGAGGGCATTGAGTTTGGCACCGACGGGGATCACATTTTTGGCTGGCAGCTCAAGTTCTTCGCCCCATGTACCGCCATCGGCAGCAAGCACAGCGACGCGTTTCCCGACCAGCCATCGTCCATACAGACCGGCATTCGCCGCACTCACAATCCCTGCACCTTCATAGCCAATGCGCGCCGGAAGGGGTGGCTGCTTAGTGTACCGGCCACGAATCGTCATCAGATCTGAGGGATTGATTGGTGCTGCTTCCATCCGCACACGCACCATGCCCTTGGCTGGCGACTGAGCAGCGTGGGCCAAAGAAGAACTCGCTCCGGCAGGTGGCTCATGTTTTGGAGTTGATTGAATTTCAATCACTTCTGCGGGTTCACCTGTTCGACGAAAAATCGCAGCCTGCATGGCACCGCCTTATGAATGTTCGAGTGGCTTCAACACGTTTTTATCAGAAGTAGTGTCTGGTCTGCGATGATGGCAGAAATGGATAGCCTTGAGAGACTCGGCAACTGGCTCTTACACCCATCTTTGAGATCAATGACGTGTTGCGTCTTGAAGTATGTGAAGCATACTTGCTCAACTCTCCCCGCGCGATCGTCTTCTACGATAGGTATGGGGAATAATGACGCCCGAAACAAGGTGTGGCCAAAACCTGGACTTTATGCCAAATTGACGCTTACATGCGACATGATCGGTTACGCTACCAGGGCGTTTCCATCATGTTGACAATCCGGCGGGCCAGCCTCGAGGTTGAGTCGGCTGTCGCGGTGGCCAGGGATTGGCCAACTTCAGGTGCGAAATCGGCTTGAGAGGCCATGGCAATCGAACTGGTATCGAGCGGCGCGGTCTCCTTACCGAGAACTTCACCACTGCGAAGATCTTCCCAGGTCACATGCACCATCAGTGAGAATTGCAGTTCGCGAGGATCATCCCAGGTGGTTTCCCCCAGAACATCTTTGCGGATTTCGACAATTTTCCCCGAAAGGCGTGTCTCGGCTTCATCGCCATTCACCAGTTTAAACGGGGTTCGCGTGCGAATCTCACGCTGCACCGCTTCCGTCAACTGGTACTCAATCCCCCGGCGGAAAGTATCGTTTTCGAAAATCGGGACAGTCACTGTTCGAATCTGTGGACTGTAGGCTTTTCCAATCGTGTATCCACAGCCGGTGAAAACCCAGGGCAAGGTCGAGAGCATCGCCAGACAATCTCGCCGCGAAACTTCTTTTGAAGCCCAATATGACTCCCGCGGCGGAGACACTTCCTGACGAAGCTGCTGGTCTCGAGGAGTGGTCATCGCCCCTCCTGAGGTCTTTCACCTGCGGCCTGAATTGTGCGTGGATCAACACCACCTTCGCCGGGAGAACGGCGATCGTCGGGTGTGTCGTCTCCCGGATTTAACAACTCGCGCCCTTCGGATTCCTCGGCAGGAGTCTCTTTGCTGCCGCCCCACCAGCTCCGGGATTTTTCTGTCTTTTCAACAGGTTTGAGTTCGGGTGGTGTGGTAGGAGTTAAACCGGGAATGGGTGGAATCAACGTGGGTTTCGGTTGAGGCGGTGGTGCGATACGGTACTTTTCACCAGTGGCGAATTGTGGCCCGAGCTCATTGAGGATCTGACGGGCCTGAGGAGCATAGTTACTGTTGGGATAGCGATCAATCAGCATGTGACAATACAGACCCACTGCATTGTCGCGGCGTTTTCTCTGATAGAAGCGAATCTGCTCCCAGAGGCGAGCGACTTCTGCTTCTTCAATCGCAGCCAGCTCTTTTTCCAGCCGGGCGCGATCTTCGGCTTCCGGGTAGAGGCGGAGAGCTGTCTCTTTGAGTTGACGAGCTTCTTCGAGGCGGCGGCCATCGTAGCCAGCCCCTTCGTAAGACATCAATTTGACGTGAGAACCCAGCAAAAATGCCTTTTGGACATGCGGACTGTTCGGATACTGTTCTCGTAGAAGTGAGAAATAGTTATCGGCTTCGGCCCATTTGCTGCGTCGCGCAAAATGACTGGCGGCGAGCATCAGAGCGTCATCGGCCAATGGCCCGGCAGGATCATTGAGCCAGATCGCCCGTAAGGCAGCGATTGCATTTCCTTCCGGATCAAAAACCGGCTTCTTCTCATCGAACAGATTGAGTGCGAAGGCGCTTTGTTTCTTATCTTCCACTGGGGAAGGTGGTGGAAGTCGTTCCCCTGGATTTTGCAGATTGGTCTGCTGAATCTCATCGATTTGCACAACCTTGGGATCATTCAACCAGATCCGGGCAATTTCAAAGAGACGTCGTGAGATCGAATCAAGATATCTGGAGGATGGGTACTCCTTGAGCAGCACAGCGACAATGTCATAAGCATCGGCATAGTGCTGTCTCTGGAAAGCAGATTCCGCCTGCATGAAGAGAGCGTCCTCTCGAATCTCGCTCTTTTTGAACTTCTTCGCGATTTTCTTGAATGCACTTTCCGCTTCAGCAAACTTGCCCTCTTTGAATAGTTCTTCAGCCTTGGCGAACTCTTCAGAGCCAGCAATCGGGGCCAGAGAACGCTCGTCTCCGTCCGCAACTTCCGTCGCACTGGCCTGGGTAATCAAGCCGCGGCGCAGACGCCTTTCGGTGGGGCCTTGAACGCCATCAATTTTGGGTTCTTTGAATCCAGAAACGAGAGGCGATTGCCACTTGGTTGCCGCACAACCCGCTCCTGCAAATGCGCAAAGGGCCAGCAGCATTGCCGCAACGACAAAGCGCGCAGCCATCTGATCAGGTCGTGGGAGCGAATTTATTGGGCCGGTTCCAGACATGGTCATCCATGACACTGAGTCGGACGTGCAAAATATCAGTTGGTGGGAGCAATGAAAGGCTTGAAGAGCGGCTTGTAGCAGAAGCTTGAATTTACTGGAAGCGCAGTAGTTTCAAAGTGTTGGGCCGCTTCCCCAAAGTGTGAGTCACGGCGGCCAACATGACTGCCCGAAGTTCCTTAACCTGTTGTGGCGAAGGGATTAACCGCGACCAGGCCGTATTTTCATTGCTCGCCATCCTTCGCAATAATTGAGCCGTCCCCGCGTGAACAGGAATCTGAGAATAGTCTTCCCGCTGGCATGCAGGGCAAATCATGCCCCCTTGCCCGGGCCAGAAACCAAACAGCCGGCCCTCTGTTAACTCGGCTCCACAAGCCATACAGGTCTCGAAATCCGGGAGTTGGCCACACTCCCTGAGCATGATCAATTCAAACCGAGTCAGCTTGATGGACAGGTTTGACGCATCTGCCAGACTCTCAAGCAGCTTCTGGGCTTCATCGTAAATCTCGGGATGGGGATCGTAATCTTCCGTCAGCCCCAGGATGAGCTCCGCGACGTAATAACCGGCATACAGTGCGTTGAGCTGATTCGGCTCAGGACGGAAGCGATGCACCAACCGGGCTTCTGTGAGGAGATCCAGCCCGCTGGAAGCTTTCTTGAGATAGACCACATCACAAGTTGAGAGTAAATCTAGTGACGATTCGAACGGCCCTTTCAAACGCCGGCCACCTTTTGCCAAGGCCGAAAATCGCCCGTGTTCTCGGCTGAACATAACGACAATGCGACTGGTCTCACTGAAGTCTGTGACCCGTAAAATGAGTGCCGTCCCCTTTTCTGCCGCCATTGCCGGGCCTGTTTCCTCTCTGCGGGATGGTCACGCTGAAAAATTAAGGCGTATGCAGAACAAGTGACAGAGAATCGCCCGACACCAAAAGGTAAAACCAGAGACCTAAACCTGGACCTGAAACATGGAAAAGCTCCAGCCAAGCCTCGGTCATGGAGAGATTTTTTTGGGCAGTGGTAATGCCAGCGCTGTCTCCAACTGCATTAGAACATCAGGCGATTCGACATAAACTAGAGGCTTCAGGCTGGTGGTCACTGGAGGCAAGCGATAAAGCTGTTCTGCCCACGGAATTTGAGCCCAGGAGGCTGACCCCTGTGTGACCTGCCAGCCTGTTTCCGTCTTTTGAAGAGGGACAACGAGTCGGGTCTTCGCAGGAAATTTGCTAAACTGGGGGAGTTGAGGTATTTTTTCCGGAGGTTCTCCCTTCCAGCTTTTAACAACTCGATCGAGTGATTGGCCTTGTTCGTTGGCACCCAGTTCGACTGTCACCACCGCATCCGACAGGGAAATCTGCAGTTGATTGACCACGACGGGATTGGCGGTGGTAGCCGCCAGATACGTGAGAATCAAAATCCAGACCACGAGCATGCCTCCGGCCACATATAAGGGCCACTGCTTTGTCGGAAGCAGATCTGGAGGTGAGTTCGAATCTCGCAACTGTGATTCAGCAGACAATATGCCTCGACCTTTCGCTGCCATCCTCAACCGTCATCACAATCTTCAAGAACAGACCTAAGGCACTCAGGAAGGGATGCATTGACTTGGCGTCGCCAGTGGATCAATTCGTCATGGTTGACGAAACGCCTTGGTCGTATCCACCAGATAAGAATTCAGGAAGACTTCATTGAACTCGTAGATACCATCAAAATCCGTCAACTGGTCTTCATCGGTTTTGCGGAGTTCCCCACGCTCGACGAGGTCAAAAACAACCCGGCCAAAATCGTGCGTCGATTCAATCCCCCACAAACGAAACACGGTGGGAGCCATCATGCCGAACATGCGACTCCCGAGAATTCGCACACCTTCGAGCAGTTCTGCGCCGGAAATGTGAGCCGACTCTTCAGATTCATCCAGATTGCGAAGTTTGCCAGCCTGATCCTGGGCCACTTTCAGGGCCTCTGTGACAAACAGGTAGGCCTGAGGTGGAAATTTCATCTTGGGACGAGTTGCACGATCAATCAAACTCATAGTTTCTGATGCCACCGTTAAGATTTGAGGGATGTAAGAAGAATAAAATAGGACAGCCCTCTGGCGTCTCATTGGATGATACACGCTGTGTCGAGCGTTTCGAAAGTCTGAAGTCGCGGGCATTTCCGCAAATTTATGCTCTTTGTTGTCATATTGACAATCACAGTTCCTGAGGTCTCCGGCCAAATCTGATCTCGAATCAAATATCCCAGCCAAAACTACGGAAAGATTGAAGCTCTAGACATCAATCTTTCCCGCAGAAATCACCAGAACGCAGACATGAAAGGCCTGATGGAGGTCTCCGGCTATGTGCGATGCCAGTTCAGCAAAAGCCTGCCAATTCCTGAGCCCCGCTTAGGGAATCGTCCAGATTTTTCGTGGGTCATGAAGGGTTTTTACCGGCACTTGATCAATTCGAGCGACATCGGATTGGCGGCGTAGGGGCTGACGAGCAGAAGGCTTCCTGAACTGTCGGCCAAACCTGCCACCCAACGAGCCCGAAGAGAAACTGCTGGCCGAATCATGGCTTTCAAGGCGATTTTTGGGAGTGGAGCGCAGCACACGCACGAATCTGTTAAACTCTCGGGTTTTGTCGGGTGCAGGTCATTCAAACCAGCGATTCCTTGAACTCTGTCGAGGTCAAGAATCGCCGGTGAATATGACTTGGCCGTGGATGACAATACAGCGATCAACCCCTTTCGAGGTCATTGATCACAGGATCTGTTTCCACGGATGCTTCCCCGGCCGGCTGGTTTTTGTCAGTAACCAGCACCACGGCAGATGAACCACACGATCAGAAGACAACATCACGAACAGCATTTGGAGTTAAAACAGCTCTCGCCAGAGTGATGTTTTGACTCCCAGGCAATTCCAGCGATTGTGAAACGCCTGAATTCACTGCGAACAACTTGAGGGTAACGGTCTATGGGCGCCTTTCTCGGGATCGACATCGGCACAAGCGGCACAAAGACAATCGTCATGCGGGCTGACGGCGAAATTCTAGGCTCAGCCACCGTCGAGTACCCACTTTCCAGCCCGAAACCCGGGTGGTCGGAACAGGACCCCGAAGACTGGTGGAATGCTGTTGTTGAAAGCACCAAGAAGGCCATTAAGTCGGCGAAAATCAAGGCCGATGAAATCAGCGGGATTGGTCTGAGTGGCCAGATGCATGGCAGTGTCTTTCTGGATAAATCCAGCGACGTGCTCCGCCCTGCCATCCTCTGGAACGATCAGCGAACTGCCGCCGAGTGCCTCGACATCGAAAAGAAGGCCGGCGGCCGCGAAAAACTGATTGAAATGGTCGCCAATCCGGCACTCACAGGATTCACCGCTCCCAAGATTATGTGGGTCAAGAAAAATGAACCCAAAATCTTTGACAAGACAGCTCAGATCCTGTTGCCGAAGGACTACATTCGCTTCCGGCTGACCGGGACATATGCCACCGAGGTCAGCGATGCTTCCGGCACCTTGCTGCTCGATGTCAGCCAGCGGGTCTGGTGCAAGCCACTGCTCGACAAGCTCGATATTCCACTTTCTCTGCTCCCGAAAATGCACGAATCGGAAGAGGTCACCGGGACTGTCAGCGCAATTGCTGCCAAACAACTGGGACTCAAAGCCGGAATCGCTGTCGTGGGTGGGGCTGGTGATCAGGCCGCAGGTGCTGTTGGAAACGGCATTGTCAAACGCGGCGTGATTTCGGCCACGATGGGAACCAGCGGCGTGGTCTTCGCTCACTCCGATGAAATGCAGCTTGACCCTCAGGGCCGTGTCCATACGTTCTGCCATGCTGTCAAAGGGAAATGGCACGTCATGGGCTGTGTCCTTTCTGCTGGCGGCAGTCTGCAGTGGTATCGAAATACGCTCGGTCTGGTCGAAGTGGCCGATGCCAAAAAATTGAAAACCGATCCTTACAATCTCATTACCGAACAGGCAGCAGAAGCTCCAGCAGGTTGCGAAGGACTCTTCTTCCTGCCTTACCTGACTGGCGAGCGTACGCCGCATGCCGATCCACTGGCTCGCGGCGCCTGGGTGGGGCTGACGATTCGACATGGTCGGGCACACCTCATTCGAGCCGTAATGGAAGGTGCCACTTATGCAATGCGGGATTGCCTGGAAATCATTAATGAATTGAAGATTCCCATTCGCGAAATCCGTGTTTCTGGTGGTGGGGCACGCAGCCAGTTCTGGCGACAGATGCAGGCAGATGTCTATGGACGCCGCGTGGTCACCATCAATGCGGAAGAAGGTCCAGCTTATGGCGTGGCACTTCTGGCTGCGGCTGGTACCGGCGAGTACAAGAGCGTCGTCGAAGCCTGTACAGCCACAATTCGTGTCAACGGTGCGACCGATCCGAATTCCGAGGCCAAACGCGTTTACAACAAATCGTATCCCATGTTCGGCAAGCTCTATCGATCACTCAAGCCTGACTTCCCGGAACTGGCCAAGCTGGTCGATGTCTAAAGCCGCTGGAGCTGCATCGATCTGGCTCGATGACGAACAATTCCCCTCAAAGAGACAACCATCATGACGGCATTCTTTCTCTCAGAAGGGGACGTTCGATTTGTAGCCGATATGCCTCTGGCATTGGCAGCGGCCGAACAGGCGTTTCAGGAACTGGCGACGGGGTGTGCGGTAAACATTCCCCGTAGTCGGGCAACAATTCCCGGAGTGATTCTCCACAGTATGTCGGCGGCCTCGACCGGGGTGAAGATACTGGGCACAAAGTCGTACACCACGACGAAGCAAGGTGCGCAGTTCCTCGTCACTTTGTGGGATGCCGAAACGGGGAAGCCTTTATGTGTCATGGAGGCGGATTATCTGGGCCAGCTACGCACCGGGGCTGCCTCAGGACTTTCCTGCAGGTTGATGTCGAATCCTGAATCGCGGGTGGTGGGTTGCTTCGGCTCAGGGCTGCAGGCACGAACCCAGTTACAGGCGATCTGTATGAGCCGCCCCATCGAGCGCATTGAAGTCTACTCACGGAACAGTGAGAAGTGTTCGCAGTTTGCCGATGAAGTCTCACAGCTTTGCGATGTCCCGACGATTCCAGTGCATAGCCCTGATGATGCCGCCAGCGAGAAGGACATTGTGGTGTGTGCCACCACCAGTAAAAGCCCGGTGTTTCAAGGCGCTTCGTTAACGCCCGGCACTCACCTGTGTGTGGTGGGGAGTAATCATCTGTCGCGAGCCGAGATCGATCTGGAAACAATCCGCCGCAGTGACTGGATTGCCTGTGATGATCTGGCTGCCTGTCAAAACGAAGCGGGCGATTTTGTCGCAGCGATTGAGGCCGGCTGCCTGGAATGGCAGCGTGTGCAGGAACTGGGTCGAGTGCTGGTGGGTGAACAGACAGGCCGGGCTCACGAAGACGACATCACGCTCTTCAAATCGGTGGGATTGGCGATACAGGACATTATTCTCGGGACACAGGTTTACATCCGCGCCCGCGAAGAAGGCCTGGGTCAACCACTGCCATTCTGAACGACAGATCCGACCAAGAGCGTGCATGTTGGTAAGTGAGCTGAAAGCAACTCTCAAATCGTGCTGTAGAAATATCGCGTGAAATGAAAGAAGAACGGCGCCGCGAAGCAGAAGGAGTCGAGCCGGTCCAGTATTCCGCCATGACCGGCAATGGCCTGCCCCCAGTCTTTAACGCCGCGATCCCGCTTGATGGCAGACATCACGAGACCTCCACCAAAGCCGGCAAGACAAATCGTGAGAGACATTCCTGCTGCAGCTTGTGGAGAAAATGGGGTCACCCACCAGAGTGCAGTCCCCAGACCAACGGTTAATGTCACACCGCCAATCAATCCTTCCCACGTTTTCGAAGGGCTGACCTTGGGGGCGACAGGATGCTTACCGAACAGCTTCCCGCAAACATATTGCAAGACATCGCTCGCCTCACAGATGAGCACAAGGTAGCAGAGAAGTTTGCCGTCGCGTGTCGGATAGCCGGGTATTTCGAGCATTGTCAGGAGTGCCGGGCCATGACTCAGGCAATAAACACAGATCATGAGCCCCCATTGGATAATGGCCGTTCTCGTGAGGAAGTTCTGGACATCTCCAGCAGCCGCACTGCGAATCGGGAGAATGAGGTACACATAGACTGGGATAAAGATCGAGAAAAACGCGTACCAGTGGATTCCAAGAATGATGTACTGAATGGGAAGAACTACAAAAAATGCCCAGAACAACGCGCGATGATCGCCCAGTCGTGTGGGTGTCAGTGTGAGAAATTCACGAAGTCCCAGTAATGAAAGTAATCCAAACAGCACCACCACCACGATCGGGCCTGAAAGTACTGCTCCCAGAAAAACCAGGATCATGAACCACCAGGCCACGATGCGGGAATTGAGATTTTCAATCGTCTTCGTGGGACCGCATTGCCACCGGAGAATCAATCCCACCAGGCTGGCGCAGCCTAATGCCATGAATGTACCGATGATTAACCAGCCGAGTTCGCGATCAGGCCAATTCATTCGCAAAAGCCTCGGCAGAGTGTAAAGGGGTGCTATCCAGAGGTTCCATCAACGTTTGCTGCATGAGCGCGACAATACTTTGCCTGGCGCGATTGAGAAAATCGTGCCTGCCCTCGGATTCGATCCATCCTAATGGTGCTCCAAATGTGGCTCGTGCAATGATGGGTAACGGGATGAACTCACCCTTGGGCAGAATTCGATTGAGGTTTTCGAGGTAAACCGGAATAAACTCCACATGTGGCAAATCGCGGGCGAGATGGTAAAGCCCACTCTTGAATTCCTGAATCTGTCCATCAGGCGAACGCGTTCCTTCTGGAAAAACAATCACTGAAGCACCGTCTTCAATGGCCTGCCGAATGAACGTCACCGGATTGTTGCGAGCCGTGGGAAGTTGACGATCAATCAGAATCGCATTCATCACTCGGCTGGCAATAAATCGCCTGACAGGCCCGGCCGTCCAGTAGTCTTGAGCAGCCACAGGACGAGTCGTTGACCGGCAAATCGAAGGCAGCGAGGCCCAGATTGCAGGGGCATCGAGGTGACTGGTGTGGTTAGCAAAATAGACGCGAGGTTCGGCTGAAGGAAGACAGCCTTGCCATTCAGCGCGAAGTCCAGTCAGCAGTCGCAGGCATGCGGCAGAAATCTTTTGCATGTTTCTACTCTCCTTCCTGCCGTGAGGCTGCGGCTTGAGCATTTGCCTCCGCACCTGGAGTGCTTTCCAGAATCACAGCAATATTTCTCGCCCGACGAAAAATGGTGATCAGGCTCCCCAGAGCGATGATGATCAGTGACCATGTCATGATCCAGCCATGAAGCGAGGTTGCCACAAAAATTGCCTCCCCCACACAGGCTGTCGTCAGTAGCGCCATACGTTGGGGTTTTGCCATGGGGCCTTCAAAGTGCTGACCGGCACCTGTGGAAGCACCGAGAGCCCGGACATAAGCCGTAATAATCGCCAGAGCAGCCGCCAGCCAGCCAACATCGACCACCCAGGGCATTGCCGAAACATAATAGCCAGCCCCGGCGAGTGAGAGGGCATCTGAAAATCGATCCGGGATCTCGTTAAACAGTTCGCCGGATCGCGTCGACTTTCCCCCTTCGACGGCAACCATTCCATCAAAGAGATTGCAGAGCAGCCGACACTGTATTCCCAGTGCTGCCAATAAAAGGCAGGCGATCTGAAGAGACATCATTTCGCTTTGTCCACCGAGAATCAGTGCGAGTGCAGCCAGAACAGAGAAGCCAATGCCTGCGACTGAAATCGTATTCGGTGCAATATTCCACGTGGTCAACAGGTGAGCAAAACGCCCAGCCCAACGCGTCTTGCGAACTTCCAATGGTCTGCGGGAGAGGGGAGGCTCTGTCGGAGTCGATGTGTTCAAAAGACTCTTTCGCCATGCGAGGAACGGTCAATGGTCTCATCAACAGATCACATCATGAGGAGACCACTGATCATTGCACAGTGAGAGTCGCGAATGCAAGCTGGATATTCCATGGTCTTTGCAAGGCCATCGAACTGGCATAGATAATTCGATTATGATTGAGAAGAGGATTGACCATCATTGATGATCTGTTTCAATCCCTGCAGAGATTGATCGAGCTGAATTGTGAGTTCTGGCAGGAGAGCGCAGGAGGTTTCAAAATCTCCTGCAGCAATCAGTTTCTCGATCCTGGAAGCGGTCGCTTCACAGCGCGTGCAGCCAACTGTTGCCACCAGGCCTTTCAGACTATGGGCATGCCGGTGAGCTGATTCGATATCTTCGAGTGCTAGCGAGTTCTTCAGGTGCCCCAGCACAATCGGGGCATCCGTGATTGTCATCGAGGCGAGTTCTTCTGCCAGATCCCAGAGACCACCGAGGCGTTCCATCATCGATTTGAAGTCAATTTCGTGGCGATAATCAGTCACTGGAAATCCTTAAATCATCTGATAAACGAATCAAAGGCAGGAACTCAACGCGGAGGATCGATGGAGACATTCTTGTCGAGATTGATCCCGAAAGCGGCAATTCGATCACGTACTTTACCGCGAGTGATCCCCAGGATTTCAGCCGCTTTGGATTGATTGGCCTGGCTGGCCTGAAGGACACGGGTAAGGAGATACTTCTCCATCATTTCGAGAGCTTCGGCATAAAGATTGGTCGAACCGGCCTGAAGCCTGGCTTCAATCAACTGGCCGATGTCCGAACTGGGCAGGTCGCTCATTCCAGAAGCCTGGGCATGCGTCGGGAGCATCCCATTTGGTACAGGAGCAGCACCCGCACCAGACGAATCCTCCGGAAGTTGCGAAAGAGGTCGCACTCCGGCAGGGGAAGAGGGATCTCGGCTGATCGATACAGGGGAGTTCTCTGGAAAGAAAACCCGGTTCGTCGCTTCTCCACGGGGAACAGCCTGGTAGTCGAGAATCGCTGCAGGCAGAAAATCGGGAACGATCACGGGCCCCGTACATTTGAGAAGGCATTGCCTCACAACACTTTGTAATTCTCGAATGTTCCCCGGCCACGGGTAGGCCATCAGCAGTGCCAGTGCATCAGGTGAGAGACCTTCGACATCTGGCTTATCCAGTTCTCGCCTGGCACGGGAAAAGGAGTATTTGAGGAGCAGTGGAATATCCTCGACACGCTCTCTGAGTGGCGGCAAAGAGATCGTGACCACATTCAGCCGGTAGAACAGATCGGCACGAAAGCGGCCATCCTGCACCATCTGCTCAAGGGGACGATTGGTGGCAGCGACCAGACGGACATTCGTTTCAATGGTGTCGTTGCTGCCAACTCGTTCAAACCGCTGCTCCTGCAGCAAGCGGAGAACTTTGCCCTGCGTTAAGGGAGACATATCGCCCACTTCGTCGAGAAACAACGTACCGCCATTGCACTGTTCGAACTTGCCGATGCGGCGACGATCCGCACTGGTGAAGGCCCCTTTCTCGTGCCCGAAAAGTTCAGATTCCAGCAATGTATCTGGCAAGGCAGCGCAGTTGACGGCCATAAACGGGCGCGTCGAGCGGCTGCCAAATTGATAGATCGCCCGGGCGACGAGTTCTTTCCCGGTACCACTCTCTCCGCGCACCAGGACTGTGACATTCTGTTGAGCGACACGACCAATTTCTTTGAAGACTTCCAGCATCCGCGGGCTGCGACCGACAAAAAAGTCGCCCTGGTCGCCGGCTTTATCATCGTCAGTCACCGAGACCGCGACCGGGACACTCATCAGCCTTCGCGTTTCCAACGCTTTGGAAACAAGCTGCTGCAACTGGGCCAGATGCAATGGCTTGGCCACATAGTCGTACGCCCCCAGGCTGATGGCACCAATCGCCGATTCACTGGCCGCATCAGCCGTAATGAAGATGACTGGTAATCGCCGGTCGAGATCTTTAATGCGCTGGAACAACTCCATGCCCGAAGTTTGCGGGAGCACTAGATCTAGTAGTACGACAGAGGGTTTCAGTGTGCGAATGGCTTCAAGGCCAGCCTGTGCTGTCGTGACTCCCTCGACTTGAACGTCTAACGGTTCCAGCGCACGAGAGATCTGCAACAGAATCGTACGGTCATCATCAATCACCAGCACAGTTGACGTCACTGTTTTCAAACTTTCTATAGCCGGGGTTTTTAGGCCACCTTGAGAATCATGTTCGAGTGGGAACCATCAATTATTCCCGGCAACATGCTTGGTTCAGCAGGGCCCCTGATTCATTTTGATGAGCATATTTCGACTCACTACGGATACGAGAAGATTGTCTTCCCCGTGGGTTGTGACATACCAGTTCCTGATGCTTCCGCAGTAGTTGAAGTCCCTGACGGGAGTGAATTGGACAATCTCTCGGATTGCGGCTGGATAACCTTCAAAGCTCGTTCAATGACTCGAATGTGGATCAAGCTGGCTTTGAAACTTTCGCCATCAGCAGTACATGGCCAGGGTTCTTGAGAGTTGATCGTAACGGATTTTCCACAGCTCGTGTGAATCAACGGATGTTCGGGAACTTCTCCACGGAAGTAACTGGCGGGTAGTGAAACGAGTTCTGTGGGTGGGCCATCGGCAATCGCCAGAAGATTTAATGTTCCATCAAAAGGTGTGGCATTCGCAGCGACCTCCTGGCCACCGCCAGAGTATTTGCCATTCGCCACAAAGAGATTGAGCCACGACTCGCCTGCAATCTTCTGGCCATTAACTTCAATCTGGCCGTGGTAAACCTGCAGATTGACTACGACATCCACGACTCCTCGCAGGTAACACAAGGGACCCCAGCGGGCTTTGATCTCCTCCGTCAGGTTTTCGAGGTACTTTCCGGTATTCCCTGCTGTCAACATGTTCAAAGCCACCCGCGATTGACCATCTGCCTCAAGTTCCAGCAGGTCACAATCGATGAGATCACCATGTTCAATGGCTTCCCAGGCGGCCATCGGTTCAAGTGGTAAATTTAATGTACGCGCAAAATCATTCCCGCTCCCGAGAGGGAGAATTCCAAAGGAGAAAATTCGATCGGGATGAGACTGTTGAGATGCATAAACCCGACCGGCAACCGTACTGGCAGTGCCATCGCCCCCAGCCGCAATCAAACACTGAAAACCATCATCAAATGCCTGCTGGACTAATTGATCCAGAGTTTGCCCGCTAGCGGTGGAGTAGAATCCAATCTGAGAATTCTCTCGAAGCTGCTGTTCCAACTCTCTGGCATGAGCGATGGATCCGGCATGTGCATTCCAGAGCACAGCTTTGCGAGTCGGGATGGGCATGACCATATCTTTTGTCTGGCGGAAGTTCCAAACTTATCGTGTTGCCAGTTTGTGAAGTTCAATGATAAGGCGTCATTCGATCGAAAGTTACCGTTGGCATTTTGTCTTATCGATAGCACACGATATGCAACGAACATGCCAGAGTGACATTTTCAGCAGGAATGAGCCAGAACCTGTCGAATTTGCAGGAGCCACACTATGGCTGGTCGCCGAACGCTCACTCTGGTGGATGATCCGCCAGAGTCCTCTGCAGCACCGCTGATGATTAAGTTTAGCCTTCGTGAATAGAAGGATTCGCAAAATGAGCGCGTGCCTCCTGGCAATCGCGGTGAAGCTGCTCCAGTAACGCTTCTTTATCCGCGAATTTCGTCACCCCGCGAATACGGGCCTGCAGATCGACAGAGAGCATCCGGCCATATAAATCGCCGGTGAAGTCGAGAATATGGACTTCAATCTTTGATTCCTGCTCGCCAAACGTCGGGTTGGGCCCAATGTGAATTGCCGCCGGATAGTTTCGATCGAGGCGAACTCGACCCGAATAAACACCATGCGCAGGAATCAGATTGGGGCATTGCGTGAGATTCGCTGTCGGGAAGCCAATCGTACGACCGCGCTGCATCCCTGTCCCCACGAGACCACTGATTTGATAAGGATGCCCCAGCAGATCGACAGCTTCTTTCATCTGTCCCGCACTGAGGAGTGAGCGAATCACACTGGAACTGACCAGTTGATCCGCCACAAGAATCGGCGGGACAATGTCCAGTGAAAGCCCCGTTTTCTCGCACAATTGTTTCAGGAGCGTGATATTCCCTTCGCGTTCCCTGCCGAAAAAGAAGTTCGGCCCCTCGATCAATCCACGGGCATTCAAGGTTTCGATAATGATCTGCTGAAAAAAGTCACTGGCTGAAAGTCTGAGGAGTTCGTGGGTTGTTCGGCAGACCAGCACTTCATCAGCACCGTAGCGTTTGAGCAATTCGACGCGATGCTGAAGCGTCATCAAACTGGGAGGGGCACCACTGGGTCTGAGAAGTTCCCAGGGATGGGGATCAAATGTCATTGCTAAAGCCCTGCCCCCCAGCTCTCGCGCACGCTGAGCAAGCAATGCCATCATGGCCTGATGCCCGCGATGAACACCATCGAAGTTTCCAATCGCTACAAAACCCCGACGGCATTCTGGAGTGAAAGAGATCAGTTCTGTGGGCAATTGTGGCAAGTTGTTTGCAGCCAAAAGTCGCCTTTCCCTCATGCCGGTCAATCTATGTGCCATGCTTGCAGCTCTGGGCAAGCATGGCTCTACAACCAACAACGCGCCGAGTTTTCCACGGAGAAGTATTAAAGGACAGGTTCAGAACGTGAGCGGTGTTTGAAAAAAGCTGTTGAAGTATGCCTGCTTAGAGCCGCATGCAACCATTCTAGTCACGATGAACTCCAGAGTTGCCGATTTTGTCCAGCGCAAACTATTCCTGAGGAATCAGTACTTCCGTCAAGACACGTCCATCGGTTTGCGGGAGTTTGAGTTTCAACAGATGGGCAATGGTGGGAGCAACATCGACATTTCGAACAATGCCCGGGCTATTTTGCGTGCCAAAACTGGCACCGGCCCGAATACCGCGACCAGCCATCACGAGGATGGCGTTCATTTTCGGATTGGTCGAAAGAAAACCATGCGTACCCAGAGTTGTGTCGCTTTCGACAATCGTTTCATCGCCTGTGGCAACAGCGCTGAAGCCATATCCATCTTTGGCAACAAGAATCAAATCGGCCATGCCGGGATGATCCGCAGGATCTGGCAGACCATAAGCCGCGAAATCCGCAGGTTGCAGAATCGACATGATGCCTTCGGAGTCTTTGAAGAGCTCGACGACTTTCTGCCGGTCGGCAGCTTTGGATTCGGGAACAGTCAGGAAGACCATGGCAATCCCACCTTCAGGGATGGCGTAAGCCCGGGCGGAATCCACCCGGTTTCCGGATGTCGTTAACAGACCGGCCTGTTTCAGTTTGACATTCGGACGGATCGATTGGGGAATCGAAATAAATCCATGGTCAGCGGTGACAATGATCGTCGTATTCCCGGCGTTTCCCGAAGACTCAATCGCATCCAGAATCCGGCCGAGGCAGGTATCGATGTACGCCACAGCGGCATCGCCACCGGGAGTTCTTGGGCCATATTTGTGATGGACGCCATCCACATTCAAGAGATGGATCGTCATGAAATGTGGCATACGGTGGCGAATCACATAGGTCGCGGCAGCCGTCCACATGTCATCGCGGACTGTTCCGCTGTATTTATAAAAATTCTTGATGAGTTCATCAGTGAGTATCTGATTTTGCTTGAGGTCGCTGATCAGCCCCGGAGTCGATGATTCAAAGAACTCGGGAACATCGGGCATGTTGTCGTCGACCGAATCGATATTTCGATTACAAGGCCAGTTAATCCCCGCAGTCGCCAGCCCGGCTTGCTTGGCAAAATCAAACAAAGTCGGCACAGCAACAAGTTCGCGGCCATCTTTTTTAGCTTCGGTCTTTGGTGGCAACCCCAGGCCCGGTCGTTGCAGGACACCATTGAAGAGGACGCCATGAGTTGCCGGGTAAAGGCCGGTGATCAACGTGGTATGGTTGGGCCAGGTGACCGAAGGATTCGCCACGATCATGCCTTCGGCAGCCACTCCCTGCTGAGCCAGCCTTCTCAGATTCGGCAGCGAAACGGCCGGGTCTCTCAGAAATGTGGCGGGTAACCCATCGAGAGTGATCAGGACGACCGAAGGTTGACCTTTGGCCGGTGCCGGTGCTGTTTTCACTTGAGCGATCGGGCCATCAGCCAGCACTTGAGTCGCCAGCTTAGGCAGTAACTGCGAAGCCAGAGCGAGTGCCAGCAGACTCCAGAAGACACTTTTTAAAGCGAGGCCAGTCCCACACAAGTGAAAAGATCTGCTATTGAGTCTCGGCATCGTCTTGAGCTTTACCCTGAAGGATTGGGAAAGACCGGGAAGCAGGCCTTCCTGCAGATTCACCGTCAATAACGATTCTTGCCGTCAATAACGATTCTTGCCGTCAATGAAGATTCTTGCCATCAACAACGATCCTAACGGTGGGCAGGAAAATTGCGGTGAGACTGAATCCGGCTGGTAAGGCCAATCATTGCGGGAGGAGGGACTCGAACCCACACGCCTTGCGGCACCAGATCCTAAGTCTGGCGCGTCTGCCAATTCCGCCACTCCCGCGAGTATGGCTCAAACAGTCTAATTGAATCTTCTTCCCCTGCCAAATCACTTCATTCCCAATCCACCGAACAGCAAGTTCACGGCAGGCAATCGAAAAGCCGTCAAAACTGGCCTCACGCCCCCAATTGGCGGCGCAGATCGTCAAGAGCGTCCTTCAGTGCCGACACCTGTGCTTCCAGGGCACTCAGGCGGCTCTTCATCTCTTCGTGAGACTCCTCCAGTCGATGGATCGCCGAATTCGTAGCCACTGCAGCCGGCACAGGCTGACTGCCACTCTTGTCGCCAATACTGTGGCCGCTGACACTGTGCCCGCCCACACTCGAAGACACTGACTCAACCTTGTTGGTGATCGCTGGTACCGGCAGCTCATCGGCGAGTTGTGCGAGCGGTTCGTGATTTTCGCCCGGTGCGTAAAGATTATGATCGACCTCCACACCACGTCGGTCGAGCGGGCCATTGGCACGAATCCACTGGCGATCTAACAGACCTTTCAGTTGGGCCTTCAATTCGTCTTGAGAATCAATCGCACACATCCGGCTGGCGCGAGTTCTCAACTCTCCCAGTTGCTGGCGTCCGCGCAAAAGAAGTTCCGTCAGGATGGCCAGTTGCGGCTCGCTGATGGAAAGCTTCTGGCGGCAATAGTGCCGATAACGCTCGGTGCGACCCGTTTCCGTTTGAATAAACGCCACCAGCCCCATCTCGCGCAGTTCATCAAGAACCTGATAGACGGCATCTTCCTCGTAGTTGGAAACTGGCTCGCGATTGTTCTTCTGGTTGCATCCAGTCACTGTGGCCTTGAGGGTCAGCGGATACTGTTCTGGAGTCGTAATCCCCTTTTCAATCAGCGTGCCGAGAACTCGTCGCTGCTTTCTCGAAAGCGATTTAAGGGGAAAAACTTCTGTGTGGGAGGTGTCCATGCCGAAAGCCCTGTCCTCTGGATGTACTGATCTGTTGAAGCTCTTTGAGTATTGCTG
>VFQR01001205.1_pt1 | contig 21382 bp, 27 predicted proteins | sample 3512321 | NCBI WGS metagenome assembly VFQR01 (sample SAMN10412374, study PRJNA504923) | tailings metagenome | isolation source: Relicate 3 Philex TSF1 revegetated site | place: Philippines: Tuba, Benguet | collected 2017-08-29 | reverse complement strand
TGTCGTTGGTTGCCTGGGCACGGCCCCGCTCGGCGGGCGCGTATGTGGTGGTCAGCAGCGTCGTGCCGCCGATGTAGAGGAAATTCCAGCCGACCCCGAGCAGGATGAGTGCGCCCGCGAAGGAGCCGAAGCCGGTCCCCGTCAGCGTCATGACGACATGGCCCATGAGGATCAGCACGCCCGACAACATGATCCGGAGTACCCCGAAACGCGCAATCAGCGATCCCGTGAAGAAGGATGGCAGGAACATGCCCAGTACGTGCAGCTGGATCACTGTCGCCGCCGACGACAGGTCGTGGTGATGATGGACCATGGCGAGCGGGGTCGCGGTCATCGCGAGGATCATGACCCCATAGCCGGTAGCCGCCCCGAACAGCGCAACGAGGTAGGCCGGCTGGGACACGATCCGCGACAGCGCACGGGCGGCTGCCATGGCCTCGGTCGCCGCGGCAGCCGGCGGGATACGGAGCGTGAGAAGGATTCCCGCAGCGACGACCGAAACGAGCGCGAGCAGGACGAACGATCCCGCATAGGCCGGACCCACAAGGTCGGCGCCGAGGCGACCCACCATCGGTCCCGCGAAGGCGGCGACGATACCTCCTGCGAGAACCAGAGAAATGGCACGGGGACGGAACGCGTCGTTGGCCACCTCTCCGGCGGCAAAACGGTAGAACTGCGCGAACGCCTGGTAGGAGCCCACCAGGAAGGTGCCGAGCGAAAGCAGAAGGAGCGACCCGGCCCATATGCCCGCTGCCGCCGTTAGTCCGCCGAGCGCACCCACCAGCGCTCCTCCCACGAAGCCCGCGCGTCTGCCGACCCGCGCCATCCACATCGACGCTGGGAACGTTGCCACGGCGGTGCCGAGGAACATCGCCGCGATCGGCATTGTCGCGAGTTCCGACCGCGGCGCGATCAACCCGCCTGCAAGCCCACCGACCGTCATGACCATGACCGAGGCTGTCTGGAACAGCGCCTGTGCGCTCGCCAGCACCAGCACCTGGAGGTGCATGCGCGAGGCCATCAGAACACAAGCACCTTGTCGGCGGCGAGCGTCGCGGCGGCGAGCTCTTCCATCGTGCTGCGGCGGGCACCCTCGACAAGTTCCTGCTCGGTTACGCCGCGGGCGTCCATGCAGGTGCCGCACAGCAGCACCTCGCCCTTGACCGCAAGCAGCCGCTTCAGCATCCGATCAAGGTGGTAGTAGCCATCAGGCGTCTTCTGCCCGGCTTTGGCCACGAGGACAGCATCGGTCATCAGGAAACACTCAGTCCGGCATCGGGATCGGCCTTTGCGAGAGCGTTGGCGAGACGGAGCCCGTTATAGCAACGCCCGGTTCCGTATGGCGGGTCGTTGAGGATCAGCAGCGTGCTGGCTGGCATGACCTTGCTCCTTCAACGGGCCGCGTGGTAGGATTCATTCAATGAATATGTTGAATGACGTAACGAGGCTCTCGGGCGGTGTCAATCTCGAATCCTAAGCAGGCGCTCTACGAGCAGTTCGCACAGGTCGCGAAGGCGTTCGGCAACCCGCAGCGACTCGAACTGGTGGAGCATCTGGCCCAAGGTCCGCGTAGTGTTGAGGCTCTGGCGGCGAAGCTTTCGCTTCCGGTTGCCAACGTCTCGCAGCACCTCCAGGCTATGCGCCGCGCGGGTCTGGTCGCCTCGGAACGGGACGGGAAGTTCGTGAACTACCGCCTGGCCGACGACGGTGTGCTGGACGCCTTCGCCGCCATCCGGTCGGTCGCTGAAAGACACTCCGCTGAAGTCGAGAGGGTCGTGCGCGGCTGGTTCGATCGCCGGGACGACATGGAGCCTATCTCGCGCGAGGAACTGGCGGCCCGGATGAGCGACGGCGTGGTTACCCTGATCGACGTCCGACCGCCGGACGAATATGCCCTCGGCCATCTTCCGGGAGCCATCAACGTCCCGCTATCTCAGCTTGAGGTCAGCGTGGAAGGATTCGACCCAAGGCAGGAAGTTATTGCCTATTGTCGGGGGCCTTGGTGCATAATGTCATTCGAAGCCGTTGCAGCCCTCCGCCGCAAAGGTCTGCACGCACGCAGGCTGGAGGACGGTCTCCCGGAGTGGAAGGCAGCAGGCCACGCCGTCGAAGCTGGCGCTTGATCGCATGTCCGCTCGGCGCCCCTTCCCATCTGGAAGGAGCCGGTCCGGTTTCGGCCCCGATCTTGCCGGAACGAATCCTTTGCAAGCGGCTCACTGGTGACCAGGACTCCGACGCTCGCGCGTCTAAACCTCAACATCTGCAGGAGTGTGTATCGGCGAGGGGTCCGGACGCCGATACGCGTGGCAACCTATTGACGTAACAGTGGGGGAGCGGTCATCCCGAGATGCCGATACACAATCGTCGGGGGGGCCTGTCGGGGCTGATCGCCGCCCGCCGTCGTCATCGCCTCCATGGTCGCGGTCGCACTTTCGGAAACCGCCGAGCCCACCGGATGGAAGCCTCTCCGGCGGCGCGGATTGGTGCTCGCGGTAGCGCGAGCGAGGTCGTGGGCATATCGCTGACAGAATGTTTTTTTCTTTGGTACGCCTTCGGCAGCCTCGACTTCCTGACAGGGCAAGTCATCGGAAAGGGCGGGGCGCTCCTGCCCGCCCTTCCGCTCGTCCACCTGCTGCGGCTGCGCGATCGGCGGACGGGACCTGATGCCGGCCTGCCCCCCGGGCCTTACCTCACCTCGGGATGAACGACGGCAACCTCGCGGCTGCCTGACCGCCAAGCAAAGAAGGCCACGGCAAGAAGCCAAAGCACCAGGAGCGGCGGTGCATTCGACGCGAAGAGACCGGAATAGGCGTAGACAGGATTGAGTGTAGAGAAGCCGGTGAACGCGACGGCAACTCCACGCACCATTACGATCGTCGCAATCGCGATGCCCACGATGCCAAGGATGCGAAACGGACCATCCAGCCGGAGGAGCGCGGCGGCAATTGCTGCATAGGTGGCGCCTTGGAGAAGTCTAAATGTGCTGTTGACCCCGATCTCACTCCACCGTAGTGCCTCGGCCAAACCGAACGCGACTGCTGCTTCCTCAGGTGAACTGGACGCTGCCCAACGGTCGACCGCGAATTTCAGGGCGACGGCATCGATGCCTTGCACCACCGCATAAAGCGCAATGGACGCACCGGCCAACAACGCGGCAACTCGGCCTACGACCTCTCCCATCGCGCCTCTAGCGCCGATTGCCGGAGCCAGTACGCCCAATCCAACGAAGGAGAGGGTGTAGCCAATGAACTGAGCCAAGTGGAGGGCCGTCCAACTTCCGCTCTCCGCGTATTCCAGGAATACCCGCGCATGATCGCTGGGATCTTCCCGTGATGGATGAATGATGCCAGCAACGAAGGCGATCAAGATGCCGGTAGCTATGAAGATTGCGCCGACACGCAGGCTGGCGTCCGAGTTGGTCTCTCTCCCACGCATAGTCCAACGAGCCTCCCCACAAGATGATACGACGAACAGAAATCTCCTCTGAATCGAGCCTTGTCACAACGACAAAGTGACCTCCCGTAATGTCCGCGATTCAAAGACGGCGGCTGGATGCTGCCGGTGCGTTGACGGCCCCTGAGTTGCCCTGGCCTGGTCGATACGCTCGCCGTCCATTGCCCGGGCCAATCGCTGCACCAGTGGGCCAAAGTAGATGGCTATCCATTTCGACCGGCCTACCACCTTCCCAGGGGCATCGGGCGGGGGCCTTACCTAGAGATCCACCCGCCGAAGAAGCTGGGCGTTGAGGGCGACGATGATCGTGCTTGCCGACATCAAGATGGCACCCACCGCAGGCGCGAGGATGATCCCCGCCCACGCGAGGACACCCGCCGCCAGCGGGATGGCGACGATGTTGTAGCCGGCGGCGAGCCACAGGTTCTGGAGCATCTTGCGATAGCTGGCGCGGCTGAGCGAGACGATGCGCGGCACGTCGCGCGGGTCGGAGCGCACCAGAACCACGTCGCCCGCCTCGACGGCCACGTCGGTGCCCGCGCCGATGGCGATGCCGATATCGGCGGTGACGAGGGCCGGCGCGTCGTTGACGCCGTCGCCAACCATGGCGACCTTCTTGCCCTGCGCCTGGAGTTCCTCGATCCGCCGCGCCTTGTCCTCGGGCAGCACCTGGGCGAGCACTGTGTCGATGCCCAGCTCACGAGCGACGGTATCGGCGACGGCCTGTGAATCGCCGGTCAGCATGGCGACCTCGATGCCGGCATCATGCAGGCGCCTGACCGCCTCGACGGATTCGGGGCGGATCGCGTCCGCCACGGCGAAGACCGCCAGCACGCGCTCGTTCTCGACCAGATAGATGGCCGCCTGTCCGGCCTCGCCGAAGCGGCGGGCGGCAGCCGCGATCGCCTCGTCGGGCACGATGCCCAGCTTGCTCAAGAGGGCCGGTCCGCCGACCTTCAGCTCGCGGCCCCCGACCTCGGCCTCCACGCCCTGTCCGGCGACCGCGGCAAAACCTTCGGCGTGGGGGACCTTGATCTCCTTCTCTTGCGCGCTCTTGAGCAGGGCGCGAGCGATCGGATGCTCCGAATCCCGCTCGACGGCTGCCGCAAGACGCAGCGCCTCGTCCGCCTCCACGCCAGAAGCCGTCGCTATCTCCACCACCCGGTGCTCGCCGAGGGTCAGTGTGCCGGTCTTGTCGAAGACGACGATGTCGAGCTCGCGCGCCTCCTCGAGGCCGCGCCGGTCGCGCACCAGCAACCCGTTGCGGGCGCCGAGCGTGGTCGAGATCGCGATCACCAGCGGAATGGCGAGCCCCAGCGCATGCGGACAGGCGATCACGAGCACCGTGACGACGCGGGTGATGGTGAAGTCGAGCGTGGCGCCCACGGCGAGCCAGGCGACGAGGGTCACCACGCCGGCCACGAGTGCGGTGACGGTAAGGAAGAAGGCGGCGCGGTCGGCAAGCGCCTGCGCGCGCGAGCGCGACGACTGCGCCTGCTCGACGAGCCGCATGATGCCGGCGAGCGCCGTGCCTTCGCCGGTCTGCGTCACCTCGACCCGCAGCGAACCCTGGCCGTTCACCGTGCCGGCGATGACCTTGTCGCTGTCCCGCTTCTCGACGGGCACGGATTCGCCCGTGATCATCGCCTCGTTGACGGAGCTCCTGCCGCTCCTGACCACACCATCGGCCGGGATGCCGGCGCCCGGCCGGATCAGGAGAAGGTCGCCGGCGCGCAGGTGGTCGACGGTGACTTCTTCGGTTCGATCGCCGTCGGTGAGCCGCAGGGCGGTGTCGGGCAGCAGCCGGGCCAGCTCCTTCAGCGCGCCTTGCGCCTGGAAGATCGAACGCATCTCGATCCAGTGGCCGAGCAACATGATGGTGACCAGCGTGGCGAGTTCCCACCAGAGCGCGTGGCCGTGGAAGCCGACGAGCACGGCGAGGCTGTAGAGGAAGGCGACGGTGATCGCGAGCGAGATCAGCGTCATCATGCCCGGCAGGCGAGCCCGTAGCTCGTCCCATGCGCCCTGCAGGAACACCCGCCCGCCATAGACGAAGACCGCAATGCCGAAGATCGCCGGTATGTAGGCCGAGCCCGCGAAGACCGGCGCAGAATATCCGAACCATTCCTGCAGCATGGGTTCCCATATCAACGCCGGGATGGTCAGCAGCAGCGAGATCCAGAACCGGTCGCGGAACATCTCGACACTGTGACCGGCATGCTTGTCGTGGCCGGCATGGACGGTGCTGGAATGGGCCACACCATGCGCCTTGCCGTCGCCAGCGCCGTCCGCTTCGTGCCGATGGTGCGCATGGGATCCGTGGTTCATCGTCCTGCCTCCGTCTGCTGTCGTCAGAATGGGCAAGGCCCACAGCTAGGTCTTCCAGCAACTGGAAGGTCAAGCATCCAGCTGCCTTATGGGCAATGCGAAGGCCGCCGTGTTTGATATTCATCAATGTCGCAACAGCCTGGGCGCGCTAAGTTGAGCATGTTGACGGCACGGTGCAGCATTTTGAGCGGAGTTCTCTCCCCCACTGTCACGCTGAAGGGCTCGGTCTCGTGCCCAACGATCAGGCTTGGGCTGTTACTCCTGATCGCGTTCGCCCTGGCGCTGCTGCCGGTAGTCGCCGGAGACCATCACGGGGCGACGCATGGCGTGCACGCCAGCGTCGAACATACCCACTCCACCGATCTCGAACCCTGCATGCCGGATCATGGCGTCGCCGGCGAGTGTGCGGCGGCGAGCGGCTGTGCCTTCTGCGGGGTGCGTCATCACGATACCGGCGCCACAGTCGTGCAAGATCGCCCCGCTTTCGCCTTCTTCCTGATCGTCTCAGAGCGGGGACAAAGACCCGTGCCCGACATCCATCCGCCCCGTCCTTCCGTCGCCGTCTGAGCGCCCGCGCCTTCACCGGCCGGGCGTTCCGCATGCCGGTACAGGCCGGCAATTCGAGCGAACAGAGGACAAGACGATGAATGTGACATCTATATCCCGCCGCCAGCTTCTGGCGATGACGGCCGCGCTCGGCCTCGCCACTTCCGTTCGGCTTCCGACCGCCGCCGCCCATGGCGAGCCGGAGGCGTTGCGCCGATCGGTAAAGGGCCTCCCCCGGGGGCTCACCGGCCATATCTTCACCGCAGACGAGCACGGCAGCTCGATCAGCATGATCGACATAGGCAAGGGCGAGGTGGTGACGGTGCCGATCTCGATCGCCCCGCACAATGTCGACCTGACGCCCGACCGCCGGCTCCTTCTGGCCGTCGGCGAGCCGTCCGACGGAGAACATGGCCACGGTGAGGCGCACGCCCACGGCAACGAGGCCAAGGGCAGGCTCCTCGTCTTCGATCCGTTACGCATCGCGGACGGGCCGATGGCCGAGATCGCGGTCGGCGACCATCCTGCCCATGTCGTGGCGAGCAGGGATTCGCGTTTCGCCTTCGTCACCAATGCCGGGGACGACACGGTTTCCGTGATCGATCTCGCGGCGCGGGAGGTGGTGGCCAGCGTGGGGACCGGCCGCTATCCGCACGGCCTGCGCCTGAGCCCGGACGGAAGCGAGTTCCATGTCGCCAATGTGCTGGACGGCAGCGTCTCCGTCATCGATGTGGAAGAGCGGCGGGAGGTGGCGCGCATTCCCGTCGGCAAGGCGCCGGTGCAGGTCGGCTTCCTGCCCGACGGCAGCCGGGTCTATGTCTCGCTGAGGGACGAGGACAGCGTCGCCGTCATCGACACGGCGAAGCGGGAGGTCGTCGCCAGGGTCAGGGTCGGTAGCGGCCCGATCCAGGTCCACGCCACGCCAGACGGCAAGCTGGTCTATGCCGCCAATGAAGGCAGCCGCGAGAATCCCTCCGACACCGTCTCGGTGATCGAGGTGGCGACCGGGACCGTGGTCGACACCATCCGCACCGGAAGCGGGGCGCATGGCGTCTCGGTGAGCGAAAACGGCGACTGGGTGTTCGTGACCAACATCGTCGCCGGCACCGTGTCGATCCTCGACCGCCGCCGGGGAACGGCGACGGTCGATATCTCGGTCGGGCGCGGGCCGAACGGCATAGCGTTCTGCGCGCTCGAAGCCTGATGCGAAGGGCGGCGGCGCGGTTCGGTCGCGCCGCCACTCCCTACTCCTGAAACCGAAGCACCCATGGAGGATATCCAGATGAAGACGACATATGCAGCGATCACCGCGCTCTCTTTGCTCCTGGCCATTGGCACGGCATCGCCGTCCTGGGCCCAGACGGAGGATGAGCATGACGCCCATCACCCCGAGGCGAGCGAGGTCGTGCCGGAGGCCGGCGAGGCGGGTTCGCCCGGCACTTCGCCGGGTGGCATGATGGGCGGAATGATGCCCGGCATGATGATGCGCGGCCAGATGCCCGGCATGATGGGCGGCGAGAGGCAAGGCATGCAGGGCGAGGAAGGGACGCCGGGCATGGCACGGGGCCAGATGATGCAGGGCGGCATGATGGACATGTGCCCGATGATGCAGGGAATGATGCAAGGCCAGGGCATGATGGGCCAGGGCACGATGCGTGGTCCCGGAGCCGGCCAGGGCGGATTGCTCTACGGCATTCCCGGCGGGCAGCCGGCCGAAACGACGCCGGTGACGGCCCGCTCCTGGCTGGAGCGGCAGCTCGAAGAGCACGGCAACCCCCGGCTTCGCATCGGCTCCGTCGAGCGGCAGGAGGACGGATCGGTGATCGCCGAGATCGAGACCGTTGACGGCTCGCTCGTCCAGCGTCTGGCCTTCAACCGCTATCCCGGCTTCGTGCGCCAGGCGGATGACTGACGCAGGCGGTGGCGTGGGGCTTCCAGCCGCTTGACCTTTCTGCGGCTGGAATCCCTATCTCTCGGCGAAGGAGAAGAGCGATGATGCAGGATGGCGCGATGATGGGCGGCTGGATGGGTCTCGGCTGGTTCTGGATGCTCGTAATCGGGCTGCTCGTGGTTCTGGCGATCGCTGCCCTGATCAAATACCTCGTGAAGTGATCGCGCCGATGGCCAGCCCGGCGGACGGCCTTTGGCCTCATCTTCGCATGACGCTGCTCGTGGGGCTAGCGGGGCTGACGGTTCATCTCGCGTTGATGACCGCGAAGGACAGTCTGGGCATCCTGCCAGAGTTCCAGCCCTATCGCGATCTGCAGGCGCTGCTCGACGGGCTGTTGCCGGGAAAGCTGGGCTGGGCCGTGCCCTATGTGACCGGGGCCCTAATCTGGGGTCTTGTCTATGCGCGCCTGCACGCTTTTCTGCCTGGTCGGACGGCACTGGCGAAGGCGGCGGTCTTCGCCACCTTCGCCTGGCTGGTGATGGCGACCGTCTTCTTCAGCCTCGCCGGCCATGGCCTGTTCGGGCTCGGACTGGGGCGGGGGCTGCTGCCGGCGCTGTTCATGCTGCCCATGCTCTTCGCCTTCAGCCTCGTGCTTGCGGTGGCGCATACTAGGCTGCGAACCATTCCCTTGCCCGATCCGCGCGCCGCCTCCGCGCCAGAGACCACAGACGAAAGGAACGTCAAATGATCAGACTGAGCATCCCCGACATGAGCTGCGGTCACTGCGAGAAGACGATCCGCGAGGCGGTGAAGGAAGTGGACCGGGACGCCCGGGTCACGGTCGACCTCAATTCCCGCACCGTCGACATCGAAACGGCGCGGCCGCGCGATGACGTGTCCGGGGCCATCGCCAAAGCCGGCTATACTATCAGCCCGCTGACATAGAGAAAACCGGTCCTCCGGCGGGGCCAGGTGAGACCGCCGGCCGGGACGAAGCAGAGGAATGCCGAGATGAAAAGACAGTTTCCAATCGCGCTCGTTGGGGTCTGGGCTCTGGCCTTCGTCGCGATGCACTCCCAGGCCGTGGCAAGCGAAGTCCTGCCGGTGCACGAGCTGCACGAGCATACCCACATCCACGGCCTGGCCGTCGATCGCACTCACGAAGGCCATCTGCTGATCGCCACTCATCACGGCCTGTTCCGGGCCGATCCCGAAGGGAGGGCGAAGCGCATCTCGCCCGTGAAGGATTTCATGGGCTTCACCGCGCATCCGGACGAGCCCGATACTTTCTTTGGCAGCGGCCATCCGCCCCAGGGCGGCAATCTCGGCTTCATCGTCTCGAGCGATGGCGGCGCGACCTGGGAGCAGCGCTCTCCGGGGGTGAACGGGCCTGTAGACTTCCACCAGATGACCGTGAGCCCGGTCGATCCGGATGTCATCTTCGGCGCTTACGGGTCGCTGCAACGCAGCGTGGACGGCGGGCACAACTGGTCGATCGTCGGGTCGTTGCCGGCCGACCTGATCTCGCTTGCCGCCTCCGCGCAGGATGTCGATACGCTTTATGCCGGAACCCGCAGCGGCCTTCAGATCAGCCGCGATGGCGGCCAAAGCTGGGAGGCAGTTCTCGCAGGCTTCGCCGTCAGCCTGGTGGCGGTGCAGGGCGAAGGCGGCCTCCACGCCTTTGTCCCCGGCCACGGTCTTGTGCGTGCAGACGAGACGACGCTGGAGTTCGCCACGCTCGCCCAGGAATGGGAGGATCACCTCCTGCTCCACATGGCCTTCGATCCCGACGATCCGAGCCGCATCTTCGCAGCCTCCCATCTGAGCGCGGTGTTCGTCTCGGAGGATGGCGGGCGGAACTGGTCGATGTTTACGGGAGCAGCGGATTGAGGGCGCCTCGTCGCCTCTATGCCTCGCTGGCGGCGGCCGCGTTCGTGGCCGCCCTGGGTGTGACGGTTTATCTCTGGTGGCCTGCGGGGCAGGTCGAGGCCGGGCTGTTCCGGCCGGACGACGCCCGGACGGTTCGGCTCGGCGAAAGCCTCTACCGGGATCATTGCGCCGCCTGCCACGGGGCCAATCTGGAGGGCGAGACGCCCGACTGGCAGACCCGCGACGAGGACGGCTATCTGCCCGGCCCGCCCCATGACGAGACCGGCCACACCTGGCACCATCCCGACCAGCTTCTCTTCGACATCACCAAATATGGCGTTGCCGAAGCGGCGAACCTGCCAGACTACTCCACCCGCATGCCCGCCTACGAGCACATCCTGGAAGACGAGGAGATCATTGCCATCCTCTCCTTCATCAAATCCCGTTGGCCTCAGGAAATGCGTGAGCGTCACGACGAAATGAACAGACGGTTCCGAATGCAGCGGGAAGGCGGCGAGTGAGGGCCGGGGACGCGGAAGAACCGCTTAGGTTCGATCCTGATTGCCTCTTGCCCTCTCAACTCCCCCGGAAGAAGCCCGCGCGTCACGACTGTCCGGGTCACGCAGGCCGAATGGCGTCGCGCCCTTCGGCTTGTACATGCCGAGCGCCATCGCCCAGATGAGTACCGCCAGCCCGCCGGCCGCATGGCCGAGGATCGAAAGCCGCAATCCGCGCATGTCGGCAGGGGCCAGCGGGGTCTCGGCCGCGATCCTTGCCATCTGGACGATCGGCCCGGTCTTCAGGAGCAGCATGAAGGTGGCGGTGACGATGATCAGGAACTTGAACAGCACCCAGTAATGGCGGATCAGCCCCCAGGGTGTGCCGAGCGTCTGGACGATGCCGGTCGCAAGCGAAAGCAGGGCCGCCGGCACGATGACGAAGCGGTTGATCGTGTCCATGGCCAGATAGGCGGAACGAACCGTCAGCGCGTCCTGGCTGATCAGGCCCGTGGTAGCAAGGGCCAGAAAGCCGGCAAGCGCGCCGATCCAGCCGATCGAGACCGAGACATGCGCGGTCAGCACGAATTTGCGCAGGCCGGGAGACATCAGCATCAATGCCCCCTCATATGCTGCTGGTCGTCCGAGGGCGTGCCGTGGTTGGGACCATGTTCGCCGAGGAAGCCGGTGGACATTGCGGCGACGGCGAGGATCAGGAGCACGACGAAGGCGCCTTGCACCTTCACCCAGAGCGGTGTCCGGACGATCGGGTCGTTCCGGTCGCTCGCCATCCCTGTCCTCCGGCTCCCTTGTCGTGGCTGGTCTGCGAATCCTTTAGCAGACACACTGTCCAAAATCCTCGCTGACGGACGGACAGGTCGGCCCCGCTGTCCAGTATCGAACAGAGGCCCGGAAACGAGTGGCAGGTGAGGCGCGGAAATATGGAAAGGGCCGGGATGGATCGTCGGGTTGCGCGGACGCGAATGGCACTGAAGCACGCCCTGCTCACGCTGATCATGCGCAAGGGCTACGACGCGATCACCGTCGAGGATATCTGCGCGGCGGCCAATGTCGGACGGTCGACCTTCTATCTGCACTATGCCAGCAAGGACGCACTGAAAGTCAGCGGGCTCGAGCATCTGCGCGAGCAACTCGCGGCAAGACAGCAGGAGACGCTGGCCTCCGCCGCGAAAGGCGAAGGTCTCGGCTTCGGTCTCGCCCTCTTCCAGCACGCGCGCGAGCATGTCGATCTCTACCGGGCGCTGATCGGGGGCAGGGGCGAAGGGATCGCGCTTGATGGAATTCGGCGGATTCTCGCCGACCTGGTGCGCAAGGAACTGGAAGCGACGGCGGATGGCGGTTGCCGCGAGGCGATCGCCCGTGAAGTAGCCGTCCAGTATACCGTCGGCGCCTATATGGCGGTGTTGACCTGGTGGCTGGAGCGAGGCGCCGAGCCTTCACCGGAGCGGGTGAACGAGATGTTGCGATGGCTGACCGCGAGGGGTATGGGCGGGCTGAGCGCGGTAGTGGCCGGCCAGCCCGTGTGAAACCTCATTCCAACGTCCCGGCTTGACCTTCCACCAACTGGAAGATTCATTCTGTCGTGACAGTTTTCAATGGCATTCGGGAGCAGCCGTGTCTCGATCTCACACGTCTCCCATCGCTTGATCGAGGTCAAGGAACGTTGTCCGGCGGCATGCAAGCATGAACATCGACGCCTAGGCTTCCGGTGGAACGAGGATCATGGTGCTTCGAAAGGCACAGCGGAGTAGCGGTCGCGCGAGAGGACGCTTCCTGTCGCTGGCGACCGCTTTTCTGCTGGCCTTTTCAATGATCGTCATGGGTGGCGTTCATGCCCACGTTCCGCAGGCGGATGCCGGCATCCATATGCCGGCCATGCAGGACGGGCAGGTTCCTTCCTGCGACAAGGGGGGAGCGAACACGCAGGCGGACGAGGCGTGCTGCATTGCCGCCGCCGGTTGCGGCCTGTCCGTGGCGAGGGAGACCGGGGTCTTGTCCGTCTCGCTCCTGGAGGGCGTGCCTGACATCACGCCGACGACCTTCCTTCACTCCGCAATGCTCTTTCCGGACTATCCGCCTCCCAGGCCCGTGCTCACCTGAGCACGAGCAATCCCGCTCGTGCTCGTCTTCATCGGCCGGCCGGCGCAATCCGGCCGAAGCAAAGAGCATGAGAGAGAAGTATCATGAGCATGATTTCACGCCGCCAGCTTCTGGCAACGGGTGCCGCCTGCGCGACCGGCGCGCTGGTGCCCCTGAACATCGCCGGCCCATCCTGGGCCGGCAGCCCCGCGGTGACGATCGGCGCGTCGACGCGTGTCCTCGACGTCGAAGGACGCGCGGCATCCGTTCTCGGTCTGGCCAATGAAGCGGGCGGCCAGGGGCTCATCCTCGATCCCGGCCAACGGTTTCGGGTGCAGCTAGAGAACCGGCTCGACGAAGACACCATCATCCACTGGCATGGGCAGATACCGCCGCACGCGCAGGATGGTGTCCCCGGCGCGCCGCTGCCCGCCTTGCGGCCGGGCGAAGCGCGCGACTACGACTTCGAGCCGCTGCCGGGCACGTTCTGGATGCACAGCCACATACCCCAGCAGGAAATGCGGCTGCTCGCAGCACCCCTGATCGTGCGCAGCGCCGAGGATCTTGTGGCGGACCGCCAGGAGGTGGTCGCCATCTTCCATGACTTCTCCTTCGCCTCGCCGGACGAACTCATGGCCGGCATTGAGCACGAGCCGGATGGCGGCGGCATGGATCACGGCGCGATGGGGCACGGTGGCATGGATCATGGCGCGATGGGCGGTCAGGGCATGGATCATGGTGGCATGTCGGGAATGCCCGGCATGCGGGGTATGGAGATGGATCTCAACGACATCGATTTCGATGCCTATCTCTCCAATGACCGCACCCTTGCCGACCCGGAAGTGGTGCGGGTGGAACGCGGCGGCCGGGTGCGGCTGCGCCTGATCAACGGAGCCTCGGCAACCGTGTTCTGGATCGACACCGGCGCGGTCGAAGGCAGGCTCGTTGCAGTGGACGGTCACGATATCGAGCCGGTCAGCGGAAATCGCTTCGGCTTCGCGATGGGCCAGAGGCTGGATATCGAGCTCGACCTGCCCGCGGGCGAGGGGGTCTATCCCATATTCGCATTGCGCGAGGGCGAACGCGACCGCACCGGGATCATACTCGCCACGCCGGGGGCGCGGGTCGAACGCCTGGATCGGCTTTCCGAAGAGGCAAGTCCCGCCTTCGATTACGATCTCGCGCAGGAGACCCGCCTGCGCGCGGCACGGCCGCTGGCCGCGCGAGAGCTGGCGGGCATGAAGATGATCATGCTGGGCGGGACCATGTCGCCCTATCGCTGGACGATCAACGACCGCGTCTGGGGCGAGCATATCCCGATCAGGGCCACGAGCGGCGAGCGGGTCGAACTCATGTTCCACAACATGTCGATGATGGCCCATCCGATGCATCTGCACGGGCATGTCTTCCAGGTCGTCGGCGTCGGCAACAGGCGCATCGCGGGTGCGTTGCGCGACACGGTGCACATCCCGCCAATGTCGATGGTGACGATCGCGCTCGACGGCGGCGAGGCGGCCAACTGGATGCTCCACTGCCATCACATGCCGCATCTGATCACCGGCATGATGACGGAATTCGTCGTCGCGGCCTGACGCGGTCCGGACGGCGCCCGAAACCGGTCGGGCGCCGTCCTTCACAATCGATGCCAGCCATTGCAGCGCGAAAGGGTGGATCATGACCACGACCGCACATAAGGGAAGGCCGCCTGACACACGCGGCGAACTCGAGCACGGGCCCGCCGAACCGAAGGGCCGGGGGAGCTTCTGGACCTCGCGCGTGGGCCTTGTCGCCATCGCCTTCCTCGCGATCGCCGGCTTCTTCCTCGCGCTGGAGCACAGGGCGCACCTGCTCGGCTATCTGCCGCTGCTGATCCTGCTCCTGTGTCCGCTCCTGCATATCTTCATGCATCGCGGCCATGGACACGGCGGGCACGGAAGCCCCGGCCGCCACCGTCACGATGGGGAGGCATGATCATGGACGCCGCAGCGCCCGCCTACGGACTCTGGGCTTTGGTGGCCATCAATTCGGCCGTCTTCATCATCTTCGCGTTCAGCTTCTTTCGGCCGAGGACGCGTCGGGACTGGACGTCGTTCGGTGCATTCAGCGGGTTCCTGATCGCGCTGTTCGTGGAGATGTACGGCTTCCCGGTGACGATCTATCTTCTGGCCGGCTGGCTGCAGAGCCGCTATCCGGCCGTGGACTGGTTCAGCCACGATGCCGGCCATCTGCTCGAAATGGCATTCGGCTGGCAGGCCAATCCGCATTTCGGGCCTTTCCATCTGCTCAGCTTCGTTTTCATCGGTGGCGGCTTCCTGCTGATTGCCGCGGCTTGGCGCATCCTGTTCGATGCCCAGGCGCGCGGAGAACTCGCGACCACCGGTCCCTACGCTTATGTCCGCCACCCGCAATATGTCGGCTTCGTCCTCGTCCTCTCCGGCTTCCTGGTGCAATGGCCGACGCTTCTGACGCTGGCCATGTTCCCGGTGCTGGTGGTCATGTATGTCCGCCTCGCCCGCAGGGAGGAAGTGGAGGTCAGAGCCGAATTCGGTTCTGTGTATGATCACTATTCGGCGGCAGTTCCGGCGTTCATTCCCCGCTGGAGCAGCCTGACCGGGCGGAGGGCTGCGCCATGAGCGTCGCGCTTTCCTTCCTCGGCGGGGTCGGCACGGTCACCGGTTCGCGCTTCCTCCTGGAACATGATGGGCACCGCCTGCTCATCGATTGCGGCCTGTTCCAAGGGCTGAAGCAGCTCAGGCTCAGGAACTGGGACCGTTTTCCGGTCGAGCCGCGGTCGATCGACGCCGTCCTGCTGACCCATGCCCATCTCGACCACTCCGGCTATTTGCCCGCGCTGGTGCGCGACGGATTCGCCGGATCCATCCACTGCTCGCATGCCACCGCGGAACTATGCGCAATCCTCCTGCGCGACAGCGGGTTCCTTCAGGAAAAGGATGCGCAATACGCCAACCGGCACGGCTTTTCAAAGCACAAGCCGGCATTGCCGCTCTATACCGCCAAGGATGCCGAAGCCGTGCTTCCGCTTCTGGCGCCGCTGCCGTTTCATCGCGAGCAGCGACTTCCACTCGGCGCGGCGGTCCGCTTCAGACGTGCCGGCCACATCCTCGGTGCGGCATCGATCGACGTCGAATGGGGCGGCAGACGGATCGTCTTTTCCGGCGACCTGGGCCGGACGAACGACCCGACGATGGTCGATCCGGAGCCTGTTCCCGAGGCCGACTATCTCGTGGTCGAATCCACTTATGGCAACCGCGCGCATGACAGTCGCGACCCGCAGGACGAGCTCGAAGCGGTCGTTTCGAGGACCGTGGCGCGGGGCGGAACGGTGGTCATTCCGGCCTTCGCCGTCGGTCGCGCCCAGTCGCTGCTCTACCACCTGGAGAAACTCTCGTCGTCGGGCAGGATAACGAATGTGCCGGTGTTTCTGGATAGCCCCATGGCCATCAACGCCAGCGATCTGCTCTGCAGCCATCTCGACGATCACAGGCTCTCGTCGGGCGAGTGCCGGCGGGCGTGCGGGATCGCCCAGTATGTGCGCGGCGTGGAGGAGTCGAAGGCGCTCACCGTCAATCCGATGCCCAAAATCATCATCTCGGCAAGCGGGATGGCGACCGGAGGCAGGGTGCTGCACCACCTCAAGCGCTACGTCACCGATCCGCGAAGCACCATCCTCTTCAGCGGGTTCCAGGCAGCCGGGACGCGGGGCGCAGCCATGGTGGCGGGCGCCGACCGGATCAAGATCCACGGCGAATACTATCCCGTGCGGGCGGAGATTGGGAATCTGCCGATGCTCTCGGCCCACGCGGATGCCGACGAGATCCTGGCATGGCTCGGCCATTTCCGGCGCCCGCCCAGGATGACCTTCATATCGCACGGCGAACCCGATGCCTCCGACCAGCTCCGGCACCGCATCGAGGAAGAGCTCGGCTGGCCGTGCCGGGTTCCCGAGCATCTGGAAAAGGCGAGCTTGTCATGAACCGCGTCCGGGACAGCACTTCGGCGGATCATGGGGGGCGGCCCGCCCCGCTACGAGCGCGTCGCATGGGCGTCCACACCCAGCACGAGGCCGTAGTCTTCATGCGCACCGACTGCCATGTCTGCCGCTCGGAGGGATTGACCGCCAGTTCCAGGGTGCTCCTGCGGTCGGGCGGTCGGGAATGCCTTGCCACCCTCTATCAGGTATCGACCGACATTCTCGATCATGACGAGGCGGGGCTGTCGGAATCGGCCTGGGAACGGCTGCGGGTGGCGGACGGGGCGGCACTGGAGGTCAGCCATCCCGAGCCGGTCGAATCCTTCCGCAATGTCAGAAGCCGCATTTACGGCAACAGGCTGGGCGGCGAGGCATACAGGTCGATCCTGGCCGATGTGGCGACTGGGCGTTATTCCGACATCGAGCTTTCCGCCTTCATCACCGGTGGTTCCGCCCTGCCTCTCGACCACGCGGAGACGGTGGCGTTGACCGGCGCGATGGTGGAGATCGGCCAGCGCCTCTCCTGGTCGCGAGGCCCCGTCGTCGACAAGCATTGCGTCGGCGGGCTGCCGGGCAACAGGACGACGCCGATTGTCGTCGCCATCGTCGCCGCCCACGGGCTCGTCATTCCCAAAACCTCATCGCGCGCGATCACCTCGCCGGCGGGCACCGCCGACACGATGGAGACGATGGCGCCGGTGGATCTCGGCCTGGACGACATCCGCCGCGTCGTGGATGCCGAAGGCGGCTGCGTCGCCTGGGGTGGCGCGGTGCATCTCAGCCCGGCCGATGACGTCCTGGTGCGGATCGAGCGGGCGCTTGACCTCGATTCGGAAGGACAACTTGTCGCTTCGGTCATGTCCAAGAAGATCGCCGCCGGATCGTCCCATCTGGTGATCGATATGCCAGTCGGTCCGACGGCCAAGGTCAGGAGCGAAGCGGCTGCCGATATTCTCGAAGACCGGATCATGGCCGTCGCGACGGAATTCGGTCTGGCAACCCGCGTTATCCGTTCGGACGGCTCGCAACCCGTCGGAAGAGGCATCGGCCCTGCGCTGGAAGCGCATGACGTGCTTTCGGTGCTGAGACGGGACGAATCCGCGCCGGACGACCTTCGCATCCGCTCATGCCAACTGGCTGGCGCCGTCCTCGACCTGGCCGGCAAGATCCGGCTCGGGCAAGGCTTCGAACTCGCCCAATCCATTCTCGCCGACGGCAGGGCATGGGCGAAGTTCCAGCGCATCTGCGATGCCCAGGGCGGCATGAGAGAACCGCCGACCTCGCACCAACGGGCGGAGCTTCTCGCGCCCTTCGCGGGCGATCTCCGCGCCATAGACAATCGGCGACTGGCCAGGCTGGCAAAGCTCGCCGGCGCGCCCGAAGTCAAGGCCGCCGGCGTCGAATTGCTCGTCCGCGTCGGCGCGCGTGTGTCCTCGGGAGAGCCGCTCTGCATCCTGCATGCACAGACGAGCGGCGAGCTTGAATACGCGCTCGACTACGCGCGGCACACCGAGAGCATCTTTCACATCGAACGCAGCTGAGTTGATCGGGACCGGAGAGGGGCATGACAAGTCCAGGAAAGATACGCGTGGCGGTGAACGGTTATGGCGTGATCGGCAAGCGCGTCGCCGGCGCGGTCGCCCTGCAGGACGACATGGAGCTTGCCGGAGTGGCGGATGTCGCTGCGGACTGGCGGATGCAGGTGGCGTCGGCCAAAAGGTTGCCGGTATTCGCGGCCGTTCCGGATGCCGCGAAGGCCATGAAGGGCAATGGCATCGAGGTTGCCGGAACGCTGACGGACCTGCTTGCGGATGCCGACGTCGTCGTGGACTGCACGCCGAAGAAGGTGGCCGCGGGCAACATCGAGACGTACCGGAAGGCGTCGCGAAAGTTCATCCTGCATGGCGGAGAGAAGCACGGGGCGGCCGGCCATTCCTTCGTGGCCGAGTGTTCCTATGAGAGCGCGTTTGGGCGGGAGGCGACGCGCGTCGTCTCGTGCAACACCACATCGATCGTGAGGACGCTCTCCGCGCTGAAGCGAGCGGGCCTCCTGGGCAAGGCGCGCGGCACCCTGCTGCGGCGTGCGACCGACCCTTGGGAAAGCCATATGGGCGGCATCATGAACACGCTGGTGCCGGAGGTGGCCATACCGAGCCATCAGGGTCCGGACGCGAAGACCGTCGATCCCGATCTCGACGTCGTCACCATGGCGGTGAAAGTGCCCGAAACGCTTGCGCACCTGCACTACTGGAGCGTCGAGCTCACAAGGCCGGCGGAGAAGGAGGAGGTTTTGGACGCGCTCCGCCAGTCTTCGCGTATCGCGCTGGTGCGGATGGACCGGGGGCTGGAAGCCATCAACGCGATCAAGGAGTGGATGCTGGATATCGGCAGGCCGCAAGGCGACCTCTACGAGGTAGCGCTCTGGGAGGATATGCTGACGGTCCAGGGGCGCGAACTGTTCTACGCCTACATGGTGGACAACCAGGCGATCGTCATACCGGAGACGATCGATGCGTTACGGGCGCTCGTCGGAATCGAGCGAGATGGAGCGGCCTCGATGGCGCGGACCGATGCCGCGCTCGGGATCGGAGCGCTTGCCGGGCGGAGCGTCACATGAGCCGTCCTGTCCTCTATGCGCTTCCCGGCAACGAGGCCATGGCCGCGCTTCTGCGCGAAAGGCTCGATGCCGAGGAGGGGCGGCTCGAGACGAGGCAGTTTCCTGACGGCGAATCCTATGTCCGCTTCGCCACCGATCCGCGGGGCAGGGATACCGTGCTCGTCTGCACGCTCGACCGGCCGGACGAGAAGTTCCTGCGCTTAGCCTTCGCGGCCAGCGCGGCGAGGGATCTAGGAGCCTCAAGCGTGGGTCTGGTGGCCCCCTATCTCTGCTATCTGCGCCAGGACACCCGGTTCAAGCCGGGAGAGGCTGTTACCTCGGCGACATTCGCAAGGCTGCTTTCCTCGCAGGTCGACTGGCTCGTGACTGCCGATCCACATCTGCATCGCTATTCCAGCCTGGCAGATGTGTACACCGTGCCTGCAAGGACCGTTCATGCGGCGCCGCTGGTGTCGCGATGGATAGACGAGAACGTCGAATACCCCCTTCTAATCGGTCCGGACGTGGAAAGCGAGCAATGGGTGGCCGAGGTCGCTGAAGTGATCGGAGCGCCCTATCACGTGCTCGACAAGACGCGCCGCGGCGACAGGGATGTTGATATCGTTCTTCCGGACCTGCGGGAAAGTGGACGTGGCCGCACAGCTGTTCTGGTCGACGACATCGTTTCGAGCGCGCGCACGATGACCGCGACCGCGCGTCTTCTTGCTGAGCAAGGCTTGCCCAAGCCTATGGCGGTCGCGGTGCATGGCCTCTTCGCGGAGGGGGCGTGGGAGGAACTGAGTCCGCATACGGCAAGGATCGCAACGACAAATACGGTGTTGCACGCGAGTAATGCCATCGATGTCTCCGCTGCCTTGGCTCTCGCGGCAAACGACGCGCTTCGTCATGGACGGGGGAACTGTGGAAATGACTGAAGACGAGACCGGTTTCGTGGAAACAGCCTCTGGCGAAGTCGAGGCTCATCCAGAAGAGCTATTCGACTTCCTGGACAACCCGCGCAATCTCGGCGCGCATATGAACGAGTCGTCCTGGATGATGGCAGGTTCAAGCATGCGGTACCGCTTCGATGACGGCGGAGGTCGCGATATCGGCTCCGTGTTCGGCTTCGAAGGCAGCTTTCTGGGCTTGCGTCTCCAGGTAGAGGAGGTTGTCACTCAGAAGACGCCGCCTCTCTCAAAAACGTGGAAGACACGCGGTACTCCCAAGCTGCTCGTCATGGGGGCCTACGAGATGGGATTCGTCATCCAGCCGAAGGGGGGTGAATCGATTCTCGAGGTCTGGATCAGATACCGACATCCCCCCGGCTTTGCAGGAGCAATCCTGGGCCGGCTTCTAGGCGGGATATATGCCCGCTGGTGTACCCGAAGCATGCTGGGCGACGCTCGCCGGAACTTCGAGGAGACTTCTACGTGACCATACCCGGGCCCATGGGCTTCCCCGGACCTGCCGCTTTCCCAGAGGGGTTGGTAGCGTTGTTTTCCCTCCTGCTTCATTTCGTTTGGGAGATGTTGCAGGTGCCTCTGTTCGCGGGAGTAGCCGAGATGGCGCACTGGGATGGGATCAGGTTCTGCCTCTCGGCCACTGTCGGCGATGCAGGCATCGCCATAGGCGCCTACTGGACGACGGCTCTCGTGGCAGGTTCGCGCCAGTGGCTGCTACACCCAAGCGCATACGAAGCGACGGTCTTCATCCTTGCGGGCCTTCTCGCCACGATGGTTCTTGAATACTACCACACCAACATCAGCCTGCGCTGGAGCTATTCCGAGCTCATGCCGCTAGTTCCGCCTTTCGGCATCGGTCTGAGCCCGCTCCTGCAGTGGGTCGTGGTTCCGACGCTTGTGATGTGGCTGACGTCCCGGCATCTGCGGAATGATGGCTCTGAGTCCTCGGGATGACTTTCCGGGCGTAGCGTCCTCATCGTAGGCGGCGCCGGGTCCATGGGAAGGCAGGTCTGCAGGATGCCCGCGCGGGTGTTTGAAGTTGTCTTGGCTGCCCATCGCGGAAGCAAGACGAGGACCGGCGTCGACCACCTCAGCGCAGCCTCGAGGCGATCCGTTCCATCTGCTCGATCTCCTCGCGCTGAGCTTCCG
>VFQR01001204.1_pt1 | contig 21390 bp, 16 predicted proteins | sample 3512321 | NCBI WGS metagenome assembly VFQR01 (sample SAMN10412374, study PRJNA504923) | tailings metagenome | isolation source: Relicate 3 Philex TSF1 revegetated site | place: Philippines: Tuba, Benguet | collected 2017-08-29 | reverse complement strand
ACAACCGGAACTATCTCGCGCACGAGTTCTTCAACGCGGATTGGCATCCGATGCCATTCTCGGAGGCAGCGGAATATCTCGCGCAGGCGAAGCTGTCGTTCGCGGCCTCGTCCAACCTCGTCTCGCATATCGATACGCTGCATCTGACGCCGCAACAGCAGCAGCTGCTTGCCTCGATCTCGCATCCGGTGCTGCGCGAATCCGTGCGCGACTACTGCGAGAACCAGCAGTTCCGCCGTGACGTGTTCGTCAAAGGGCCGCGCGGGCTGACGCCTCAGCGCCAGATCGAGCTGCTGCAAAGCCATCGGTTCGTGCTGCAGGCCGCAGAAGGCGATATCGCGCTCAAGCTCAACGGCCCGGCGGGCGAAGCGCATCTTCAGGCCGAGGTCTATCGTCCAGTTGCGGCAGCGCTGGCGGAGCGGGCGCACACGCCCAAGAGCTTCGCGGAGCTTTCGGCGCATCCGTTGCTCAAGTCCATTTCGGCGAGCCAGCTCGCGCAGGCGCTGTTCGTCCTGACCGGGCTCAACTACGCGAGCGCGGCGCAAGACGACGAGCAGATCGCGGCGGTGCGGGGAACGTCGCAGGCGCTCAACCGGCACATCCTCGAACGCGCGGTGTTCTCGAACGAAGTTTCGTTCCTGGCGAGCCCAGTGATGGGTGCGGGCGTTCCGTTGGGGCGCATCCAGCAGTTGTTCCTGCGCGCGATTTCGCGCGGAAAGCGGACGCCGCAGGACTGGGCGCTCGATATCTGGCCGCTGATGGAAGCGCAGGGGCAGCGCTTGATCCGTGATGGGAAGCCGATGCAGACAGCGGCCGAGAACATCAGCGAGCTGTCCACCATGGGCCAGGATTTCGCTCAGAAGCGGTTGCCGATGCTCGAAACGCTCGGCGTGACGGTGCCGCCGGGGCCAGCGCCTTCGGTATTGCCGGGTTTGAGCATTGCGGCGGCGTGAGCACATAACCGCCGTCAACGTGCGCTCGCGAGCGCGGACGCCATAGTTTCGGGCCGGGCTGGGCTCTATTGGTTAGGCAAGACATCGGAGGCGTGCGATGGCTCGCTCTAAATTTCTCGCGATTACGTCGGTGCTGATATTGGGGATGGCGGGAGCGGCTTGGGCGCAGGCCGCGCCGCCAGCTGCTTCTCAGGCGGCACCGGCGATGTCGTCCGGGCTTTCGCCGGAAAGTGACGCCGGTTCTCAATCACAGTCGGCTTCCGACGCAAATGCTACTGAGGCCGCGAAAGATGCGGCGCCGGCCGAGGGGGCTGCGGCTCCTGCGGCGAGCGCTGCGGTGGTCGAACCGACGACGCCGGTCGGTACTGCGCTCAAGGCGCACCTCGCGGCAATTCCCGACGACGGCTCTGACGAGGAGAAGAAGGAGCGCGCTGCGCTCGCCGCGTTCTACGGAGCGCGAGGCTATGCGCCGTTGTGGGTCGAGGCGAAGGGCTTCAACGCGGACGCGCGCGCCATCGAGGACACCTTCAACACTGCGGCGCCTTGGGGGCTCGACAGCGGCGATTTCGCATTTCCGAAGCTGGACACCCCCGGCGAAGGCGCCGAGGTTGCGGCCGAAGCGCAGGCCGTGGCGGAAGCTGAGCTGTCGCGCTCGGTGCTGAAGTACGCCCGCTTCGCGCGGGGTGGCCGCATCATGCGACCGTCCGAGCAACTGAATTCCAATCTGGATCGCAAGCCGCAGCTTCTCGATCCGGCTGTTGTGCTCGACGGGCTCGTGGCGGCGCCCGACAAAGGCGCTTATCTCGTCGGCACGCATCCGCAGCATCCTCAGTTCCAGCGGCTCAAGGAAAAGTATGCCGAGGCGATCGCCAAGACCGGCGGTAAGCCGAACGCAGCGGCCAAGAAGATCCTCGCCAACATGGAGATGTGGCGCTGGATGTGGGCCGATCTCGGCGATCTCCACCTGATGGCCAATGTTCCGAGCTACATGATCGATGTGGTCAAGGGAGGCGAGACGATCCACACCGAACGGGTCGTGGTCGGGGAGATCGGCAAGCAAAGCTCGATCTTTACGCGCAGGCTTCGCGACATCACTTTCCGGCCGATGTGGCGCGTACCCGAGAGCATCAAGGTCAACGAGCTGTGGCCGAGCCTGCTGCGCGGCGGCGGATTGATGCGCCAATACGCGCTCGAAGTGGAGACCAAGGACGGGCGGCGGCTCGACTGGCGCACGATGGATTGGCGCACCCTCGACATCCGCGACTACGAGGTGGTGCAGCCGCCGACGCGCAACAGCGCGATGGGCGTCGTGAAATTCTCGTTTCCGAGTCAGCACACGATCTTCATGCACGACACGCCGGACAAGTGGATGTTCAACTCCAAGCAGCGAACGCTTTCACACGGCTGCCTCCGGCTGCGCAATCCGCTGCGCGTCGCCGAATTGGTTCTGGAGCACGACAAGGGCTGGGATGCGGCCAAGGTGCAAGAGCTTGCCAAGAGCGGCCCGCTCAACAACGAGGTGCTGATCGAGAAGCGGATCCCGATGCACATCGCCTATTTTACCGCGTGGGTCGACGATGCCGGCGCGCTCAAGACCTATTCCGACATCTACGGCCACGAGAAGCGCGTGACGCAGGCGCTCGATGGCAAGTGGCAGCAGATCGCCAAGGGCCGCGATCATCTGGCGCCGGTGGTGCCGAACAAGGCGCACCTCGAAGACAAGCCGGTGAAGCAGGCTGCGACCGGCGGCAAGAGCGCGAACGACGATTTCCTCGGCTCGTTCTTCGGCGGTGGGTATTAGCCCGTAGCGGCGGCGCGCTGCTCCATCAGGCGGCGGGCGCGATCGAGGGTGTCGGCCTCCTGAGGCGGCTTGTCCCAGCGGATGCGATGAACGCGCGGGAAGCGCATCGCGAGCCCCGACTTGTGACGCGACGATGCGAAGATCGCATCGAAGGCGACTTCGAGCACCAAGCGCGGCTCGACGGCGCGCACGGGTCCGAACTGCTCGACAGTGTGGTTCCGAACGAAGCGGTCGATTTCAATAAGCTCCGCATCGGTAAACCCCGAGTAGGCTTTGCCGATCGGAACCAGTTCGTGCCCCGGATAGGTGTCGCCGCGCGGCGTGCCCTCCGGCGCGGGGGACGCGAGTTCGCGCCAGACGCCGAACGTGTAATCGGAATAGTACGACGAGCGTTTGCCTGAGCCGCGCTGGGCATACATGAGCACGCAATCGAGGGTGAGCGCGGCGCGCTTCCATTTGAACCAGTGGCCACGTGGACGGCCGGAGAGATAGGGGCTCGACCAGCGCTTCAGCATCAGGCCTTCGATACCGGTTTCGCGCGCGTCTCCCCAGAGCGCGTCCAACTCCTCCCGGGTCGCGAACGGAACCAGCGGGCTGATATCGGCAAGCGGCGGGCGCTTGGCCGCGACCCAGGCTTCGAGGCGTTTGCGGCGATCGCGGAAACTCATTTCGCGCAGGTCTTCGGTGCCATCGATCAGGAGATCGTAGAGGCGTACGTGGGCCGGATGGTCCTTCAACATGCGGCCGGTCACAGCCTTCCGGTTGAGCCGCTGTTGCAGATCGTTGAAGGGGGCAACGAGGCCGTCGCGCGCAACCAGCAATTCGCCGTCGAGCAGCACCTCGCGCCCCAGGAACGCGGAGACGATTTCGGGGAACGAGCGCGAGATGTCGTCGCCGGTGCGCGAGAAAATGCGCACGTGCTCGCCATGGGCCGCGATCTGCACGCGGATGCCGTCCCATTTCCATTCGGCGGCGAAATCTTCCGGCGCAAAACTTGACCAATCCTGGTCCTCGATGGCGTGGGCGAGCATCAGCGGGCGAAACACCGGCTTGCCGCCGGCGTCCGGCCGGTCGCCGCTGCCAGTGAGCCAAAGGAAAAGATCGGTGTATGGCGGCTCCAGGGAATGCCAGATTTCCTCGATCTCGGACACGGCATGTCCGCTCATCTCGGCGAGCGCGGTCTTGGCGAGGCGCGCCGAGACGCCGACGCGGGGAGCGCCGCCGACGAGCTTCAGCAGCGCCCAGCGTCCGCGTACGTCAAGTCGATCGAGGAGGTCGCCAAGGATGGGCGCCACTTCGGTCGGCGACGCGTCGGCAAGGCGGGCCACGACCTCTGAAAGAGTTGGAAAGCGTCCGCGCTCGGCGGCCTCGTGTGTTGTTGGGGCTGGCCACATCAGCGCGACGGTTTCGGCGGTGTCGCCGACATAGTCGCGGGAGAGCGCGTAGAGAACAGGGTCGACGCGCGTTTCGAGCAGCGTCGCCAGGCTGCGGCGGAGGGGAAGGCGCGGAAACAATCCGTCGGTCAGCGCGGCGAGGGCAAAGCCACGGTCGGGATCGGGGGCTGAGCGGAAGTAATCGACAAGGAGAGCGAGCTTGCCTTTGCGCGAGGGCGTTGTCGTCAGCGTATCGAGCAGGAGCGCAAAGGCGTGCATGAGCGCTACTCGCCTTCGTCTTCGAAGCCGACGAGCGCGAGCGCGCGCGCCTTGAGGCCGCGGCGCGTCAACTCATAGACGAGCGCATCGTCACGGCCGTGCGTGACCCAGACATCCTCGGCCTGGGTTTCGAGTACGGTGTCGATCAGCTCCGGCCAATCCGCGTGATCGGAGATCACCAGCGGCAGCTCCACTCCGCTCTGGCGCACGCGCCCTTTGATGCGCATCCATCCCGAGGCGAACGCGGTCACGGGATCGGGGAAGCGTCGCGACCAACGATCCGAAACGGCCGATGGCGGGCAGAGGACAAGAGCGCCCGCGAGTTCTGCTGGTTTCGTGTCGACGACGGCACGAATTTCGCCGAGTGCGATACCGTGCTGCTGATAGAGGCTCGTCACGGCCATGTGAGCGCCGTGCAGATAGATCGGCGCGTCGTAGCCCGCATCGCGCGCGAGACGGATCACACGCTGGCATTTGCCGAGGCCGTACGCGCCGACGAGATGCGCGCGATCCGGGTTGCGGCGTAGGGAGGCCAGCAGGCGCGCCACCTCGCTCACCGCGGGTTCGTGGCGAAACACCGGCAGCGCGAACGTCGCTTCCGTCACGAACACATCGCAGAGGATCGGCTCGAAGGGGAGGCAGGTGGGATCAGTGCTGCGCTTGTAGTCTCCGGACACGACGGCACGCTGGCCGTTCCATTCGAGCACGACCTGCGCCGAGCCCAGAATATGGCCCGCAGGCACGAGACGGACAGAGACGCCGCCGATGGGGATCACCGCGCCGAGAGGCGCGGCCTCGAAGCGTCCGGCGGCCTCTTCGCCGAGGCGCACCTTCATGATCGCGACGGTTTCGGCCGTCGCAAGCACCGCGCCATGGCCGGGGCGGGCATGGTCGCTGTGGCCGTGGGTGATGATGGCGCGGTCAACGGCGGACGCCGGATCGATGTACGCGTTGGCTGGCTCGCAGTATAGGCCGCGAGGGGTTGGGTAGAGCCAGCGATCAATGCCGTCCGAGCGCATCTCGGGCAAGTCCTCTCTCCGCCAGGATGTGGGACGCGGTAAAGGCCATCGTCATCATCACGACGCATGAATGCAAATGCGGATCGCAGAGGGCCGGTTTCATCGCCGGACAAGGACGGGTGAGCGGGATGCTGTTTCGAAGGTCGGGCCGCGCAGCCGCGTTCGCTTACGCGATGATGTCGGGCAAGAGCTGATCTTCGACTTTCGTGATCTGGTCCTTGAGCGCGAGCTTGCGCTTTTTCAGCCTGCGGATCGTGAGCTGGTCTGAAGCTCCGGCGATCTCGAGAGCCAGGATCTCGTCGTCGAGCAAGCGGTGCTCGGAGCGAAGTTTAACCAACTCCTCCCGAAGCTCCCTATCGTTCTGCCGCTGCATGTCGTTGCTCGTTCGAACTCCGGCTCGCAATCCTGTTGGTTGCCCACAGAGCAGAGCTGGCGGGACTATCGTCTCATTTCTTGCGCTGTGCAAGCAAGTCAGTAAGCGCGCCTTATAAAGGGCTGGATAAACCGATGCTTAGTGAGTCGTTAAGAGGTTCTGGATCGTGCAACGGACTTTTTGTTAAGCCTTCTGTTCTCGTGGACATCGCGTGGCATATCTGTAACAATGCTTCGGTCTTCAACTCTGAAAAGGAGGTCAGGATGGCGCTATCGGCTCATCTTCAGGAACTCTCAGAGAAGCACCGGCAACTCGAGCGTCGGATTGAAGAGGAGGCGTTAAGACCCGGTTCGGACGACACGACGATCCGCCGGCTCAAGCAAGAAAAACTAAAACTGAAGGACGAAATCGTCAGGCTCGGCACATCACCCACCCGACACTGACGCCCAAGCGGAGCTGCGAGTGCAGCTGTCGCACAGCTGCTTTCGCATCTCCCAACCCTACATAGCGTCATTCGATGTTCCGCCTCACTCGTTGTGAGTGAATGGTCGCGTTTGCGGCATTGCCTGCCGCGCGCTCACCGTTCACTTGCGCAGAGCGATTGATGGTGCGCGTTTGCCTGCGTTTTTCGTGGGTGTGCGGTGAATGTCGGATGGCGAGATCAGATGCGGATCGCACCGCGGATTGCCCCGTGTTCTCGTTGTCAGAACGCGTGGTGGTGCGATTGCACGTCGCGTGACGAGCGCTTGGCCGCAAGCGTGGCCCTGCCGCGGCGGCTGCGCGCGCCTATCCTTTGGCGAGATTGCTTTGAGCGAGGTTGGCGGCTGCCTCAGGCGTCCTTCGCCAGTTCCCGCAACTTGAACTTCTGAACCTTTCCGGTCGAGGTTTTTGGAACCTCGATGAACACGATGCGGCGCGGCGCCTTGAAGCGGGCCATGCGCTCGCGGCACCAGTCGATCAGCTCTGGCTCGTCAGCGGTGGTGCCGGGCTTCAACTCGACGAAGGCGCACGGTGTTTCGCCCCATTTCTCGTCGGGCTTCGCGACCACCGCGCAAACCGCGACCGACGGATGCTTATAGAGTACGTCCTCGACCTCGATCGATGAAATGTTCTCGCCGCCAGAGATGATCACATCCTTCGACCGGTCCTTGAGCTGGATGTAGCCATCGGGGTGCAGGACGCCCAAATCTCCCGAGTGGAACCAGCCGCCCGCGAAGGCTTCGGCGGTTGCCTCCGGGTTCTTGAGATAGCCCTTCATGACGATGTTGCCGCGGAACATGACCTCGCCGATGGTTTCGCCGTCGGCCGGCACCTGGAGCATTGTCAGCGGGTCCATCACCGTCAGCCCGTCGAGGACCGGATAGCGCACGCCCTGGCGCAACCGGCGCTCGTCTTTTTCGGGCTTCGGCAGGTCGTTCCAGGCGCTGTGCCATTCATTGAGCGTTGCCGGGCCGTAGGTTTCGGTAAGGCCGTATAGGTGAGTCAGCGCGAAGCCTGCGTCGTTCATGCGGGCCATCACCTCCTGCGGCGGCGGAGCGGCGGCGTGGTTGAAGGCGACGCGATGAGTGATTTCGCGGCGTTCCTCCGGCGCGGCGTTGAGCAGCGTCGACATCACGATGGGTGCGCCAGAGAGATGGGTCACCTTGTGATCGACGATGGCATCGTACATCGCCTTGGCCCGCACCCACCTCAGGCAGACGTGCGTGCCGGCCACCGTCGACAGGCTCCACGGGAAGCACCAGCCGTTGCAATGGAACATCGGCAGCGTCCAGAGATAGACGGGATGCTTGCCCATGCCGGTCGCGATGGTGTTCCCGTAGCACATGAGGGCTGCGCCGCGGTGGTGATACACGACGCCCTTCGGATTGCCGGTGGTGCCGGAAGTGTAGTTGAGGCTGATCGCGTCCCATTCGTCGTCTGGGATGCGCCAGTGAAATTCGGGATCGCCGCTCTGAACGACGTCCTCGTAATCGAGGTCGGAAAGGGCGGGGCCGGCGCAGGCCGGAAACTCGGTGTCGTAATAGTCGATGACGAGAGGCTTCACGCGCGCGATCGCGAGCGAATCCTTTACCAGCGCCGAAAATTCGCGGTCGGTGATCAAGAGCTTCGAATTGGCGTGGTCGAGCTGGAAAGCGACGATCGGCGCATCGAGGCGGGTATTGAGGCAGTGCAGTACGGCACCCAGCATGGGCACGGCGTAGTGAGCTTCGAGCATGGCGGGCGTATTTGCGAACATCACCGAGACGGTGTCTCCCGGTCCGATGCCGCGGCTTTGAAGCGCGGACGCGAGGCGGCGCGCGCGCGCGTAGAATTCCGCGTAGGAAATCCGCTTCGTGCCGTGAATGATCGCGGTGTGGCCCGGGTAGACCGCGGCCGCGCGCTCGAGCAGACCGACGGGAGAAAGAGGCTGATAGTTGGCCGGGTTCTTGTCGAGGCCGGTTGCATAGGGATTGTCGCTCATCAGGCTGTCGGCTCTTGCTTCGGTTGGATTTGTCCAACGCTAGCGAAGCCTGCAGGCGGCGGCAATGGTGATCCGCCGGTATTAGACTCATTGCCCGGACGGACCCGATCCGTGCCGAAGACTTGAGCAATTTGCCTGTGTGTTCGGTCGGTTGCGCCTTGAAACGTGTTCTCGGCGTTGTACCATCCCGGAGTGTCGTCAGGTCCTCTTTGCAAGGGAGGTGGCAATGACGGAACTGAAGCTCGAAAGCCTGCTGTTGTGGGTGGTTGCGGTGCTGCTGATGATGGCGCCCTGGGCTCTGCTCTGAGCCGCCATTTCATACGGCATCTGGGGCGTCTCGCGTAGATGCCGGGCTTGCTCGTGGGCGTCGATCGGTTTGCCCAAAAGGTTACGGCGCGGAAAGGTCCCCCTTTTACCCGCGCCGGCCCCGCTTGACCCTGTAAACTTCTGAGCAGCCGTCTTGAGCGGCCATAGATGCAATTTGACATAGCAAGTTGGATATCCTCTTAAAAAATCTCCTTAACAACGGATAATTTTCCGCCCCATTTGCGGTTTCGTGGCTGCTCGGAGCCGGAATACTGCGAAAAAGTCGCGGGCTCGTGAGGGGCTTGCCGGTCTTGAACGTCCCGGGTGGATAAGGCAGGACAGAAGGGGTGACGTGCTCCCGGGGGGTACGGCGAATGGGGAGAGGACACCAGCGAATGAGCGCCAAAAGCGAAAGTGCACCGAAGCAGCTTCTCCATCTCGTATTTGGCGGTGAGCTTAGCGATTTGGATGGCGTCGAGTTCCGGGACCTTGGAGGTCTCGATATCGTCGGTATTTTCCCGAACTATGCCGAAGCGCTCGTGGCCTGGAAGGCGGCTTCTCAGCGGTCGGTGGACAATGCGGCGATGCGCTATTTCATCGTCCACATGCATCGCCTGCTGGAGCCGGCCCAGGGCGATGCCTAGCTAGATCAGGCAACGACACGAACAGAGCATGATTGCCCCCAAGGCGGCGTTGGCTTAAAGGCGAGGGCCGGGCCGGCGGCGTTCGACGCACCGCTAACGCTCGTTTGATCAGGAGCCTCGCAGCTTATGGCGACCGCAACAGGAGAGAGCCCGGACAAGGCGCGGGTCCGCTCGAAAAAATCGAACGCGGTCTTCGATGCGCGCTCGCGGGATCTCTTGTCCCGTTTTATCGCCGATTGGATCAAGCCGCGCTGGCGGGAGCTGCTTGTCGCGCTGGCGCTGACCGCAGGCCTCGCGGCCGCCACCGGCGCCTACCCGATGGTCATCAAGTTCTCGTTCGACAACCTCCTTGCCGGCGACGTGAGCTGGCTGCCCTGGGTGCTCGGCGGGATCATCGTCATTACGCTCGCCCGCAGCGTGCTGCTCTATATGCAGACGGTTGCGACGCAGCGGATCGTGCTGCGGCTCACGGCCGACATGCAAAGCGCTACCTTCTCCCATTTGATCAATTCCGACTACGCGCGCCTCACGCGTGACACGCCCGGCCGGATGATGTCGAAGCTCACCAACGACATCCAGTTCATCCAGCAGGCGACGCTGGCGTCGATGAACTCGCTCATGCGCGACAGCCTTTCGGTCATCGCGCTGGTCGGTTCGATGTTCTACCTCGACTGGCTGATCTCGCTGGTGGTGCTTGGCGTCTATCCGTTCGCGGTGGTGCCGATCGTGACCATTGCGCGACGTGTCCGGCGCAACGCGACACGGACTCAAGCAGGCCTCGGCGGCATGACCTCGTTGCTTGCCGAAAAACTCGGCGCCACCCGCCTGATCAAAACCTTCGGGCTCGAGAAATATGCCTCGGAGCGCGTTAATCGCAGTTTCGAGGAGGTGTTTACGCTGAGGCTCAAGGGCGTGTCGGTGAAGGCGCGCCTCGAATCGATGCTCGAAGCGCTGGGCGGGGCGGCGGTGGCCGGTGTTATCTGGGTCGCCTATTGGCGGATATCGAGCGGGGCCTCGACGGTCGGTGATTTCATGGGGCTGACGGCGGCGCTCTTGATGGCGGCGCAGCCGCTGAGGGCAGTCGGCGGCTTGATGGCGCGGGTTCAGGAAGGCCTCGCCGCGATCGAAAGCGTGTACGAAATCCTCGACGACAAACCGAAGATCAAGGAATTGCCCGGTGCCAAACCGCTGGTGCTCGACCGCGGTACGGTGAGCTTCGAAAACGTCGCGTTCCATTACGGTGACGAGCAGATCGTCGCGATCCGGGATTTCAATCTCGTAGCCGAGGGCGGCAAGACGGTTGCGCTCGTCGGGCGGTCGGGTGCCGGTAAATCGACCATCGTCAATCTCGTCCCGCGCCTGTTCGACGTGACGAGCGGGTCGATCCGTATCGATGGGCAGGACATCCGGGAGGTGACGATTGCCTCACTGCGCGATTCCATCGCGCTCGTGAGCCAGGAGGTCACGCTGTTCGATGACACGATCCGCGCCAACATTGCGCTCGGGAAGCTCGGCGCGAGCGACGAAGAGGTCATCGCGGCGGCCAAGTCGGCGGCAGCGCACGAATTCATCCTCGCCCAGCCGCAGGGCTACGATACGATCATCGGCGATCGCGGTGTGCGGCTGTCGGGTGGACAGCGTCAGCGGCTTGCGCTCGCGTCCGCGATCCTGAGGAACGCGCCGCTCCTGCTGCTCGACGAAGCCACGAGCGCGCTCGACACGCAGTCCGAGCGTCTGGTGCAGCAGGCGCTCGCGGATTTTACGCGGGGACGCACAACGATCGTGATCGCGCATCGTCTCTCGACGGTGCAGAACGCGGACCTGATCTGCGTGATGGAGGCCGGGACGATTGTCGAGCAGGGGACGCACTCGGGGCTCATCGCGCAGGGCGGCGCTTACGCGCGGCTGGTCAGGGCGCAGCTACTTTCGGATCCCGAAGCAGACAATCCGCCGCCCGGCGTGGTGTTGAACTAGAGACGGCGAGACACCGGCATAGGGCAGGAAGCTGGCGTGTGGAGCAGCGGCGCCTGGCGGGTTTTTCGGCTACTCGCGACGGAAGACCGTATCGACGATCCGATTGGCCCAGCGGTTCGAATGGAGTTGCCGGGTGATGTCGGCCGGATTGTAAACGGTTTCGATCCAATCGTAGAAGGCGATCGGGGTCTTGGCCGCGTACGCGAGGTAGGCATCGAAAACGTGGTCCAGGATGCCGGTGTCGGCTTGGCGGATATGGCCATACCGGAGCGAGAGCTGGTGGCGGGCCTGCTCGATCGGCACGTTGTGCCGAGTGTGCAAATAGAGCGCGCTCATGATGCCGACCCGGTCGGCGCCCGATTTGCAATGAAATAGCACTGGGTATTCCAAGGTGGCGAACAGATCGCGGGCGGCCAGCACTTCGGCGCGGGTCGGTGCTGCGCGCGAGCGAATGCGGAAATCGACAAGTTTGAGGCCGGCTTCGCGGCAGGCCGCTTCTTCGTAAGCGTAGGTCGAGGAGCCGGGCTGGCCTCTGAGGTTCACGACCGTTTTCACGCCGCGGCGCGCGATGTCGTGGATCTGATGCGGCAACGGCTGGGCGGCGCGCCAGGCTTCGGGCGAGAGGCGGTGGCGGTTCGGAAAAAATAGCCGGAAGATCAGATGATCCAGCAGCAGCATGTCGAGATAGCGGGCGTAGGGCTCGGCTCGCTTACGCCAGGAGGTGGGAAGCGACGCGTTCGCGGCCCTCACCCCCGCCCACGCCGAGCGGCGAAGTGCGCGCCTTGCCCGTTTCGTGAGGGATGACATCTGCTTCTGAAATTCCCGTGCGATCTAGAGCGTGAGTGGCCGCGTCCGGTGGCCGCAGTGCCCGCGTCTGGCCTGCAGAAAGCCCGGATCATGGGCTCCCTAGCACTATCCTGCGCGCTCTGTCGAACGCCTTGTTGACACTGGCGCGTCCGATTGCCTTTGTTTGAATCGCGATCAGGTTGTAGCCCTCTGATCGGCCGCGTGATTCGTGCGTGGGTGCGCCGGGCTCGGTGTGATCACGCCCTGGGGCTTGCAGTTGCACGCAGCCTATATTCCCTATAGGAAATTGAGCGGGATTGGCGCGGGGGATCTTCACATTCCACGATATGGGCGCGACGTCCGCAACTTAGACACGGCTCGGGCAAGATAGGCGAGAGAGGCCGATCGATGGCACAATCGCCACGGCAAGAGTCGAGACTTGGCAGGTTCGCCGGCAAGCTCGGGGCCCGCTACACGCGTTTCGTGCGCTCCTCGTCGACGGTCGTTCTCGAACCGCCCGACGCGAAAGAGCGCGTCTTTGCGGTGCACCCTTTCATTCTCGCAATGTGGCACGGGCAGTTCATCCTGCAGCCGACGCTGCACGAGGGCGCGTTCAAGGTCTCAGCGATTGCGGCTCGGCATGGTGATGCAACGCTGATCCGCGTGCTGCTCGGCGAATTCGACATCGATGTCGTCCAGGGCGCGGGTGCGCAGGGCCGCAAGCGAGATCGCGGTGGGGCCACCGCGCTCAGAACGGCGGTGCGGCTTCTGAAGGGTGGCAGTACATTCTCGATGACGGCCGATATCCCGCCTGGACCGGCGCGGATCGCAGGCACCGGCATCGTTACGATTGCCCGTTATGCCGGCCGCCCCATCGTGCCGTTCGCGGTCGCCACGTCTCGCTTCTTCGTGTTGCCGACCTGGAGCCGGATGACGATCAACCTGCCGTTCTCCAAGATCGCCTATGTTATCGGGGATCCGATTTGGGTTCCGGCGGACGCAGACGAAACCGTTCTCGAGGCGCGGCGCCTGGAGGTAGAGGTCGCGCTTAACCGGGTGACGGAGCGCGCCTATTCGCTGGTTGGCGCGGACATCGCGCGGGTGACGCCGCCGTCGGCGTCCGCTCCGCCGACCGAGCCGGTTCAGGAGGGGCTGACGCTCAAAATCTATCGCGCCGGCACGCGGGCCTTCGGTTTCGCAGCGCCGCTGCTGCTTGCGCTGCGCAGCTGGCAAGGCAAAGAGGATTCGTCGCGTCGCAACGAGCGCTATGGCAAGGCCGGGCTGCCGCGCCCTGATGGGCCGCTGGTTTGGGTGCACGCGGCAAGCGTCGGCGAAACCAATGCCGTGCTGCCGGTCATCGAGCGGCTTCTGGCGGAGCGCGAAGATCTTTCGGTGCTGCTGACCACCGGGACGCTGACTTCGGCGGCGCTCGCCAAACGGCGTCTTGGGCCGAGGGCGTTTCATCAGTACATCGCGCTCGACGTGCCGGAGTACGTCCGGACGTTTCTTGACTACTGGAAGCCCGATCTGGCGGTGTTCGCAGAGAGCGAAATCTGGCCGAACCTCATTCTCGAATCTTCGCGCCGTTCAATCCCGATCGCGCTCGTCAACGCGCGCATGTCGGGTCGGAGCGCGCGACGCTGGAAGCGTTTGAAAGGGATTTCGCTGCCGCTGTTCTCGCGGTTCGATGTCGTGCTGGCACAGAACGAGTTGCTCGCCCGCGCCTTCAAGGGGCTTGGTGCGCGGGGTGTGCAGGCGGTCGGTAATCTCAAGATCGACGCGCCGCCGCCGTTGGCGGATGCCGACGAGCTGGATCGATTGAAGCAGGCTCTGGGGAACCGCCCGGTGCTTGTCGCGGCGAGCACGCACGATCCCGAGGAAGAGATCGTCGCGCGGGCGCACGGGCTCATCGCGAAGCGCCTTCCCGGGTTCTGCACGATCATCGCGCCGCGCCATCCGCAGCGGGGCAAGGCCGTCGCCGACATGATCGCGGCGAAGGGGTTCAAGGTAAAGCTGCGTTCGGCGGGCGAGCTTCCGGACAGCGATACCGAGATCTACGTCGCCGACACCATCGGCGAGCTCGGAACCTTCTACGCGCTCTCCAAGGTCGCATTCGTCGGTGGCTCGCTGATCGCGCACGGTGGACAGAACCCGGTCGAGGCCATCGGACACGGCGCTGTGGTGCTGACGGGACCGCACTGGACCAACTTCCGCGATCTCTACCGGGCGCTGCTTCGGCGCAAGGGCGTCCGCGAGGTCAAGTCGGCGGAGGAGCTTGCCGAGGCTGCCGAGCAGATCCTGACCCAGGACGACGAGCTGCAGCGCATGAGAGGCGGGGCGAAGCTGGCGCTTTCGGCTTTGGCGGGCGCGCTCGACCGAACGGTTTCGGCGCTTCTCGATATGTTGCCGCAGTCGCGTGTGCGCCGTGCCTCTTGAGGAGCCGCGCTGGTGGTACGATGCGGGCGGTTCGCGTCTCGCAGAGAAACTTCTGGCGCCCGTCAGTGAAATTTATGGGCGCGTGGTCGAAAGCCGCTTCAAGGCGGCCCAACCCTATCGCTCCCACATCCCAGTCATTTGCGTCGGCAACTTTACTGCGGGTGGCACCGGCAAGACGCCGCTGACCCGCTTTCTCGTCGGTCTGCTTGCCGAGCAAGGCGTCGAACCGGTGTGTCTGACGCGCGGCTATGGCGGCTCTCTGGCCGGGCCGGTCTGGGTCGATGCAGCCACGCATCGTGCGGAGGAGGTTGGCGACGAGCCGCTTCTGATCGCCAACACCGCCCGCGTTGTCGTCTCGCGCGATCGCAAGGCGGGGCTACAAACCATTGTGGATGAGGGGCGCGCAGGCGCCGTCATCATGGACGATGGATTGCAGAACCCGAGCCTCTCCAAAGCGATGTCGATCGCCGTCGTCGATGCCACGCGCGGCTTCGGCAATGGGCGGGTTATTCCGGCCGGTCCGTTGCGGGCGCGGTTCGATTTTCAGCTCGGTCTCGTCGATTGCATCGTCGTTATGGGAGCCGACCCGCCGAGTGGTTCGTCGCCTGTTTTCGAAACGCTCAAAAAGCGCTTTCCGGGCCCGGTGCTGCGCGGCGCCGTCTCGCCCTCGGGCGACGCGGGATGGATCGCGGGGCAAACGGTGCTTGCCTATGCGGGGATCGCCAATCCAGGGCGCTTCTTCCGGCTCATCGACAGCCTCGGTGCCGCTGCCGTCGTTGAACGCGCGTTTCCCGATCACCATGCATTCACCGATGCGGAGGCGGTCCAGCTTGTTGCGGAGGCTGAGCGGGCTGGGGCGCACCTGGTGACGACAGAGAAGGATCTGGCACGTCTCGCGGGTGCGAAAGGGGCGCGCGCACGACTTGCAAGCCTGTCTCGGACGTTGCCGATAGAAGTTCGCTTCGAAGAGCGTGATCTGGTGCGGCTGCGGGCACTGGTGGACGGAGCCCTGAAGTCAGCTCCGGGGCCGAGCAAGGACTAGCCGGCGATCAGTCAGTCGCGGCGTCTGCTTTGCGCTTGCCGACGGCTTCGAGATAGCGGGCGAGCGAGATTTCCGACGAGGCGTAGGCTTCCTGCAGCTCAACGCTCCAGTACCGCAGATCCGCAAGGTCGATCTTCTGCCCAGTGACGGCACAGCGCACGAAATCACCCGGCGAAACGACCTGGAATTCGCCGTCGAGGTAGCGCACCTGGGCTTCGCCCCGAATGCCAAACAGCTTGTCGAAGCGGTTCATGAAACCTCTGCTCTACGATCCTGGATGCCTCGGACGATTGCCCGCAGGACTGATTTGACCGTTGAAATTGCCAATCGGAGGGGCGGCGTCAAGGCGCGAGACGCGAAATTGTTATCAGAAAAGCGTGCCTTGGTCTTTGGCGGGGCGTTTCGACGCGCTCGATGCCGCCTTTTCCGGGGCTTTTCGCGGTTCGCTCCGGGGGGCGGACCCGCCGATAGGCGGCGGCGAGCTGGTGCCGGCCTCAGCCGAGACACGGCCATCCGCGAACTCGATTTCGAGGCTCTGTCCTGCGGCTACGGCATGGGCAGAGCGCACCATCCCGCCGTTTGCGTCGCGCACGAGCGCGAAACCGCGCGCGAGCACGCTGTGGTACCCAAGCGAGGCGAGCAGTTTGGCTTGTCCGTCCAGGGCGCGGCGATGCTGGGCAAGGCTGCCGACGAGCGCCCTCTGGATGCGGCGCGTCAACGTATCGAGCCGTTCGGCGCAACGCTCGACGCGATGGCGGATCGGCGCGGGCTGGAGTCGGCCGGATGCGCGTTCGAGGCGCGCGCGGCGTACAGCAGCCGTGCGGCCAAGGCCGTCGCGGGCGCGCCGTTCGAGTGCTTCAAGCCGGTCGCTTGCGCGTGTCAGGCGGATATCGAGCAGGCGAGGGGCGAGGCGAGACGCGATGCGGACGTGGCGCGTGTGATGCGCCTGCGTGTTGGCGGACAAGGCGCGGCCGAGGCGGATGGCCGTGGCGTCGATGCGCTGACGGTGATGCGTCACGAGCGTGCGCGGGCCCGGCAATCTTCCTGCAACTTGCGCGAAGCGCGTGTGGCAGCGCTGAACACGGGCCTTCAGCGCGCCATCGAGGCGATGGGCGATGGTGTCGAGGCGCTGGCGCGGGAGCGCGGCAAGATCCTCAGCGCGAGGCAAGCCGCGTGCAGCCGATTTGAGATCGCGGCGGAGAGCCTCAAGCACGCGGCGGACGGAAACCTGCAGCCGGAGCGTGAGCTTGCCGGTTTCGGCCAGCAGGTCCGAATGTTTGGGTACCGCCCATTCGGCGGCCTTGGTGGGCGTCGGCGCGCGGGCATCGGCTACGAGATCGATCAATGTCCAGTCGGTCTCGTGGCCGACAGCGGAAATGACGGGGATGGTGCTCGCCGCTACGGCGCGGACGACGGCTTCGTCGTTGAAGCCCCAGAGATCTTCGAGGCTGCCGCCGCCGCGCGCGACGATCAGCACGTCCGGACGGGGAATGGTGCCGCCCGGTGCAATCGCGTTGAAGCTGCGAATGGCGGCTGCGACCTCGGCCGCGCTGCCTTCACCCTGGACGCGGACCGGCCAGACGACGACCCGGGTCGGAAAGCGTTCGCGGAAGCCGTGCAGCATGTCGCGAATGACGGCGCCAGTCGGGCTCGTCACGATGCCGACGATCTTGGGCAGGAACGGGAGCGGCTTTTTGCGCTCGTCGGCGAACAGGCCTTCGGCGGCGAAGCGACGTTTGCGCTCTTCGAGCTGGGCCATCAGCGCGCCGAGGCCGGCGGGCTCTAAGCTCTCGATCACGATCTGATATTTGGACGAGCCGGGGAACGACGAGATCTTGCCGGTGGCAATGACCTCCATGCCTTCCTCGGGCTTGAAACGCAGCTTGCTCCAGGCGCCCCGCCACACGACGGCGTCGATCTTGGCCTTGTCGTCTTTCAACGAGAAATAGCAATGGCCGGAGGCATGGGGGCCGCGATAGCCCGAAACCTCGCCGCGGAGCCGCACGTGGCCGAAGCCTTCCTCCAGCGCGCGCTTGACGGCGTTGGAGAGCTCCGAAACCGTGAATTCGGCAACGTTGTTGCCGGCGGGCGATGTGGGTGCAGGGGGATTGGCCAACGAATCGTCTCTGTTGTCTGTTGAGCAATTAATGATACAGGGTGGACGAAAGATCGTCCAAATCGCATCGCTTTCTAGAACTCTCATCCACCACTAAGGCTCTGACATCATGAACGTTCTCCTGATCGGTAGCGGCGGGCGCGAGCACGCGCTGGCCTGGGCTTTGAGCGCCAGTCCGCTGCTGACCAAGCTCTATGCCGCGCCGGGAAATGCCGGGGTCGCGGAGCTGGCGGAGTGCGTCAAGCTCGATGCCGCCGATCATGCAGCGGTGCTGGAGTTCATTCGCGCGAATGCGATCGGCTTCGTGGTGATCGGCCCCGAGGCGCCGCTGGTCGGCGGATTGAGCGATGCGCTGGCGGCTGCCGGCATCAAGCATTTCGGACCGTCGAAAGCCGCAAGCCAACTCGAAGGCTCGAAGGGGTTCACGAAGGATCTCTGCCGGGAGGCCGGGATTCCGACTGGCGCCTATGGGCGTTTCAAAGACGCCGCCTCGGCTCACGCTTATCTCGCGACGCAGCCGGTGCCGATCGTCGTCAAGGCGGACGGGCTCGCGGCCGGAAAAGGCGTGGTCGTCGCAATGACCCGGGCCGAGGCCGAAGCCGCAATCGATGCTTGCTTTACGGGTGCGTTCGGGGCCGCGGGCGCTGAGGTCGTGATCGAGGACTTTCTCGACGGCGAGGAAGCGAGCTTCTTTGCCTTGTGCGATGGGAAAACCGCGCTTCCGCTCGCGACGGCGCAGGATCACAAGCGTGTCGGCGATGACGACACCGGGCCGAACACCGGCGGCATGGGCGCCTATTCGCCGGCGCCGGTCATGACGCCCGATCTTGTCGAGCGGACGATGGACGAAATCATCCGGCCGACGGTCGCGGCGATGGCGGCGCGTGGCACGCCGTTCAAGGGCGTATTGTTCGCCGGGCTCATGATCACCAAAAGCGGGCCGCAGTTGATCGAGTACAACGTGCGCTTCGGTGATCCCGAGACGCAGGTGCTGATGATGCGGCTGCAGTCGGATCTCCTGGCCGCGATGGTGGCGACGGCAGATGGCGTGCTCGACCATTTCGATCTGCGCTGGCGGCCGGACGCGGCGCTGACGGTTGTGCTGGCTGCGAAGGGGTATCCCGGCACGCCCGAGAAGGGCACGGAGATCCGTGGGCTCGAGGTGGCCCGGCAGTGCGCAGGTGTCGAGATCTTTCATGCGGGCACGCGGCGCGCCGACGATGGGCGTCTCCTGGCCAATGGAGGTCGGGTGCTCAACGTGACGGCTCTGGGTGCCACTGTCGGCGAAGCCCAGGAGCGCGCCTACGCGGCAATCAAGAAGATCGACTGGCCTGGCGGCTTCTGCCGCAGCGATATCGGTTGGCGTGCGGTCGTGCGCGAAAAGGCGGACGGTTGATGCGTCACGGGTTGTTGACTTTGGCGCTGCTCTTGGTTTCGGCGGTTTCCGTCGCGATGGACGCGCGGGCCGACAAGCTGCCGACCGATGAGATCGTGCGTGCCGAGATGAAGACCATTCGCGATCTCACGCTCAATGCGCATACGCTCGTGACGCATCGGCGGCTGCCGCCGGCGGATGCGAAGACGTTTCACGCTCGCGTCAAGGCGGCGGTCGAGCGGCTTCGGAGCGGGACGACGCTGGATGGTGGGGTGCGCGACGAACTCGAAAACCTGACCCGCGATATTCTCGTCGGCGCGGAGGCGATCGCGCGATCACCCTCATCGATGGAGGCTATCGATGGCATCGTTTCGATCGACGATGCGCTGGTCCGCTACGCGACGGGCTTCGATCATCCGGGCTGGCAGCCGTTGCGATAATGTGCAGCCGGCGCGTTCTCTATTGCCGCCGGTCTCGTCAAAGCTTGCCGGAAAAAACCTCGCGATCGCGAAACTTGTGGCTGCGTGCGTTGGGATCGAATGACGTGCGCGCCCAGCCCTCGACGGTCTCCTTGAGATACTTGTCGTCTGCGTCGGCGGTTCCGCGCTGAATGCTGTTGATGAAGTCCCGGCTTTTGTAGTGGTCGAACATGCGCATGAATTCGGTGGTCATGACCGATATGATGCGCCGGTCGCCGCGGATCAGCAGATTGTTTTCATCGTTTCTGCGGCAGGACTCGTCGCTGTGATTGGAGGAACCGACCAGCAAGGCCGGGTTCGCGCCCCATGGATCGACGATCACGAGCTTGCTGTGGATCTTGTGCTGGCCGAAGGCTTTCGCGTCCCATTTGCGTCCCATGTAGGTCTCGAGAATCGAGGGCGTGATGAAGCGCGTAGATCGACGCTTCAATCCGTCGATCTTCTTTTTGGCCGTGGCGTTGACGAGGCCGTATTCGAGAATTCGAGTTTCGTTCTTGCCGATCGCGTCCACGATCGGTTTCTCCATCGCAAACGGAGCGCTCACGAAAACAGCCGACTGCGCGGAGCGCAGCAACTCGATTGTCGCGTCGATCACGTGATCGCTGCGAACGGGTGAAAATAGAACCTGCGCGTCGAATGTCGCGGGTGGCGCAAAGCTCGTGTTTATCGCCTCGATCTGGTCTTGAGCCCATTGCTGACCTTGCGTGGCCCTGGCGAGCTTGGGATCCTCGCGCAACACCTGGAAATAGTCTTCGTAGATGCGCGCGATTTCGGGGTATGGCAGCTCAAGCGCATTGTTGGTTTGAAAGTAGAATGCGTTTTCGCTGAAGTTAGAGGAGCCGGTCCAGACAGCGCGTGGCTCTTCCCCGGTGAGCAACACGACAAACTTGTTGTGGCTTATGTTGCCGGCCTTCTTGCGAAGTTTAGCATGGGCTTCGAGCCCGTGCTCCTTCAGCATCGCTACATTGAGCTTGGTGGCTTTGTCGCCGGTGGCGTGCGCGACGATCTCGACCTTCGCTTTCTGTTTGGTGATCGCGCGTTTCAATGCAGCCGCGATGTCGGGATCGTGAAACTCATAAATCGCGACGTGAAGCGTGTCTCCGCGCTCGGCGCGGGCGATGAACGCCAGGAGCGACTCCTTGAGGCCGCGTGACAGCCAAGTGTAGGCCGCGTCGTCGGGCACCTGATCGGGGCGCGCCCCTTTGAACCGGTCGAGATAGGCCTGGGCCGATGTCACGCCTCGATTGAAAAAGATTCCGATCTCGTCGACGGTTTCGGCTGTGGGCCGAAACGGCAACTTGAGCGGCTGCTCGAGTTTCAAGTCGCAAGGGTCACCAAACGCCGGATAGACTTCGTAGACGTACGATTTTTCGCTATCCAATGCGTAGTCGTTCCAATGAAATCGCTGGAATGGCGCGTCCTTAGATTTTACATCGACGCCCGCGTCTCGGTCGCACTTGAAGCGCTTCTGGCCATTCAACCATGTCGCGCTCAGCAGTTTTTCGGTCTTCGGATCGTAGTCGAGACGCCGGATTGCAAAGCCAAGCAAACCTTCGCGGTCCGCTTCAGGATCGATGTCCCAACCAATGATCGCCGAGTGGGTTCCGACGAGCGCGGTTGCCGTGAAGGGACCGATGGGCTTGGCATGGACAAGGGGACGATAGGATTTGGCGATCTCGACGCTCATCGACTTGCTCCCATAATCTCATTGTTTGAAACGTTCAGAATGGAGCGGTGAAGCGGCTATCAACGAAGTACTGGGAGAATAATCTGTGGACGGTCAAACTACCATCGAATCCTCTGCGTGTAACTGCAGGATGATGGCTACGGCGTCGGCGAGGAACGTCCACGCCCGGCGTGGGAGCGAAGCCGTTCGGTGGCAAGGCGCACAAACTCCCGTACGCGCGGGTTGTTCGAGCGCGTCGGACGGTAGACGAGATGGACTGGGATCTCGGTATCCTCGAAGCGTTCGA
>VFQR01001203.1_pt1 | contig 21391 bp, 20 predicted proteins | sample 3512321 | NCBI WGS metagenome assembly VFQR01 (sample SAMN10412374, study PRJNA504923) | tailings metagenome | isolation source: Relicate 3 Philex TSF1 revegetated site | place: Philippines: Tuba, Benguet | collected 2017-08-29 | reverse complement strand
TAATTGCAATTAGTGGGGGCATTATCCCGTACACTTTCTTGTTGACCACTAAATTAAAAATTTAGTGGTGGCTTTAACCCATTTAATTATGAATTATGAATTATGAATTAGTAATTATTTGGTAAACTGTTGCTAATGCGATATGCAAAGCATCATTAGAGGCATAACCACTTAATTGTGGATATCATGCAGAATAATTCCAAATATCACCTTTAAAAATTCGCACAGGCGTAGCCCGTCGGAGACATCGCTTCCACACCACAAATTACCCCGCCATCAAATCCTGATTAATTATGAGTGATGAAAAAATTTTTTCACTGCATATTTTTACACTGAATGCTGGTGGAGGTCATTATGCCACCCTCAAAGCCTTAAGTGCGATCGCCATTCAACAAAAACGACCTTGGCAAATCACTGTTACAGATATCGGCGAATTATCAGAATCGATAGATCCCTATAAAAAATTGTTCGGTGCCGACGGTAATGAACTCTATAACGAAATGATTGGTGCAGACTGGACATGGCTACATCCAGTCATGATGTTTTTTGATAAATTCTTCATTCGTGTGTTGCATCCCATTGCGGTGAAATTGGGCGAACAACATTGGCGAAAGCAACCTCCTATCGATTTAGTCATTTCTTTAATTCCCCTCTATAATCGACCAATTTGGGAGAGTCTACAACGAGTCAAACCTAACACACCAATGGTGACAATCATGACGGATTTTGCCGATGTTCCTCCGCATTTTTGGGTAGAACCGAAAACTAAAAGTTACTTGATTTGTGGAAGCGATCGCGCCACGAACCAAGCGCGTTCTTTAGGTGTCCTAAAAGAATACATTGTGCAAACTTCAGGAATGATTGTCCATCCCCATTTCTATCAAACGATGTCAATCGACCGCCGCGTTGAAAGACAGCGTTTAGGATTAGAAAAAGACCGAGTAACGGGAATCGTTTTGTTTGGAGCTAAAGGTTCTGCAACAATGGTTGATATTGCCAAGTCTTTAGATTGTATTAGCAAGCGCGTACAGTTAATTTTTCTGTGCGGTTCCAATCAAAAACTTGCACAAACATTACAAGAACGTCCAACTCAATTACGCCAACACGTGCAAGGTTTTACTGATGAAGTGCCATATTTTATGAGTTTGGCTGATTTTTTTATTGGCAAACCGGGTTCTATTAGTATCAGTGAAGCGATGGTGATGAATTTGCCTGTGATTATCGAATACAATTCCTCAACACTCATCAATGAAAAATACAATGCTGAGTGGATATTAGAAAAACAAGTCGGGATGGCAATTAACAGTTTCCGCCAGATTGTTCCAGCCGTTGAAGAACTCCTGAAACCTGAAAATTTGCTGCGCTACAAGGCGAATGTTGCGGCTATTTCAAACCAAGCTGTATTTGAAGTTCCTAATATTTTACAGCACATTCTCGATCGTCAATAAAAGAATGAAGTACACTCTTTGGGGCACAATATATTGTGCCTCTACGATTATCTGTACTTGCAATCTGCTGTATTTAGCGATGGAGCGATCGCCATAATATATTACACAATGTTACTCTTTGTTCTTCAAAGGTCGATGGATAGTTTTTCAGTAATACATTGATTCGATTTTGATACTGTTCTTTTTCCTCTAATAAACGCTTCATTTTCAACTTCAAATCTTGGCGATTTGTAAAACATTCACCCAATTGATATTTTTCCACAAAGCTGATGGTTCCTCTGTCGTTAGCTGCGGCTTGTCTGGTAAGTAGCAATGGCGTGCGGGCTAGCATTGCTTCTAATAAAACGCCTGCTGAGGGACGAGCTAGAATGATATCTACAGCAGACATCCATTCGTGGAGATTATCTACAAAACTTAGCGATCGCACTTTACCATTTGGCTTTTGTTCAGCTATTTCCTCAATTTTGACACGCAGTTTTTCATCTCGACCGCAAGCTACAATTATACATAAAGAGTCTAAAAATAAACTCTGTAAATCTTTCAAATACTTTGTACAAAAATTCCCACCAAAGCTGCCACTGATGATGAGAATACAGGAATCTGTAGGGGATAGTTCAAAGCGATCGCGCAATTTTTTTTGTTCTCTAATTTGAAAATGCTTAGCTTCACGCAAGGGGCCGATTACCTCACAACGAGCCTGATTTTTAGGTTGGTAATCTCTATCTATATTTCGATAAATTCGATTCTGTGGATAACAAATTACAAAATCATAAAGATATTTACCAATAAAGTGAATTTGGTCAGATAATTTACTCGAACGAGTTAATTCATTACCCCAATAAGTAAGTGTAAATGAAAAACTTTGTACAGCATTCACAGTTTCGTGAAAATAGCAGAGATGAATGGCATTGGGTGAAACTAAATCGATAAAAATAGCCAAATCTGTAATTACCAAAAAAAACGGGATTTGCTTTTCTTTTGCCCAACTACCCAAGGATTTACCAGCAGTATCGGCAGTACAAATGAGAATATCTGGTGCAATTTCGTCTAAAGTTTTGTGCATGGCTGTAACTGAGCTAACCTCACCAATGGGCAACAAAATAAACCGCATCAGATAATTAATTAGTATATCTGCCACATTAATCCAGTTATGACCAATTAAAAAATTCCATGCACTCACCCAGGTTTTTGTTAATAGTTCGCTCAACGGGTCTTGCAATAATTCAGTTATAGTGTATTTCAGAATTTCAAAATGCGAATCCTGTAAAATCTCATTGGCGAGAATATTAGCCATAACTTCATGACCCATTCCCGATCGCTCATAGACAATCAAAATTTTAATTTTGGTAATATCAGACATGATCGTGTCCGGTTAAAGACTTATCATTAGAATTGACGGGGGGACGCGGGGACGCAAAGACGCGGGGACGCAAAGACGCGGGGACGCGGAGAAATTTTAATCACAAGTGATTAGCCGGACATGATATGAATTCTGACTTCTGACTTCTGAATTCTGAATTCTGAATTCTGAATTCTGACTTCTGACTTCTGACTTCTGACTTCTGTAATCAAGCTTCTTCGATTCCTGGTAAACTAGTCAAATCGGTGGGATCTAATCGTTCTGAGGCAGGACAGAACCATTGTTCAATGAAGGTTAGTGTGCCTGCGAGAAACTTCTCTCGACAGCGACGGCGTTGGACTTTGCCGCTGAAGGTTTTGGGAAGAGTTGCAGGTTTTAATAGAGCGATCGCATAAACTTCGACTAAATGCTGCATTAACATAGTTTGGCGAATAGCACCAATTATCTCTGCAATCTGCTCAGAATTCAACTTGCGGAGGGTGTGGCGATCGATTTCTTGCACAATTACTAGTCTTTCTTCTCCTTCCACATTCACGGAAAAGGCGGCGCTAGCATTGGCTGATAATGCTGGGTGACTGTTTTCTGAAGCTTGCTCTAGCAATTGAGGATAAAAATTCCGTCCCCAAAAAATCATCATATCTTTGAGACGACCAGTAACAAACAATTCGTCGTTGTGAATAAAACCTAAATCGCCAGTTCTTAAAAAGGGACCATCATTACTATCTGCCAAATAACCTTGAAAAGTTTGCTCAGTTTCTTCGGGTCGCTGCCAATAACTGCTACTTAGTCCCAGACCTTGTACCCAAATTTCTCCGACACCATCAGATGGACAAGGAATGAGAGTTTCGGGATTCACAATCATGATTCGATTTCCCGGAAAAGCAGGGCCACAACTTGCCACCGCCCGCGATTTGGCTTGGTCTTTTGGAACCATCACCACTCGTTTTTGTTGTAAAGCTTGCTCATCTACAAACTGAACGGTTGATGTTTCGTTGGCTGCACCTCCAGAAATCACCAAAGTTGCTTCCGCCATGCCATAGGATAAATAAAACACTTCCCGCCGAAAGCCATAAGGTGCAAATAATTCTGTAAAGCGTTCCAAAGTTTGAGGGCGGACTGGTTCTGCCCCATTCCCAGCAACTTGCCAATTACTGAGATCGAGGTCTGTAATTTGTTCTGGTTTAATCCTTTGCACACACATATCGTAAGCAAAATTTGGGCCGCCACTGACTGTGGCTTTATAGGTGGAAATTGCTTTGAGCCAACGACTAGGATTTTGAAATACGGCTATTGGCGACATTAAAACGGTAGAATTTCCCGCGTAAATAGTTTGCATGATGCCAGCAACTAGCCCTAGATCGTGGGTTAAAGGTAGCCAATTTACTCCCCAGTAGTCCAGATTTGGTAATGCTTGCTGATAATTGGTGCATTGTTGCAACACGTTACCGTGGGTAATTACCACTGCTTTTGGAGTGCCTGTTGAGCCGGAGGTGTACTGAAAATAAGCGATCGCATCACGATCGATTTCTTGTTTGTGCCAGTTTGAGGCATCGTTCACAGAAATTCCATCTGTAGCTATCCAAGACAGATTTTTGCTCTGTGGAGCATAATTTGGTGATTGAGTCAACCACTCTAACCATGAATTTTGTAACTTATCTATGAGTGCAGCAGAAGTGAGAGCAAAACCCACTTGACATTCCTGGATGCGAAAGTCAAAATCCGCCCATTCTTCGGGATTCTGAGGTGGTCTTGTGGGTATGGCGAGAGCCCCCGCATAAAAGCAGCCAAACAAAGCTGCAATAAATTCTAGAGAGGCGTTGAAAGGATAAACTAATAAAATGCGTTCGCCAACTGAAGTCACAGACTGAAGATTGGCGGCAATAGCACGAGCTTGGCCATCGAGGGTTTGATAGGTGAGGCAACCAGACTCAATTTCCCCATCTTTGAGAAATGTAAAAACTCGATTTTCGGGTTTTTTTTGAGCGCGATCGCCGAGCAGATCTATGAGAGATTTAAACGAGGGGGATGACACCATAACAAAACTCTTACGAGCAGGTGCAGGGCAAAATAATAATAATGCATTTCTATGTGAGTAAAAAATATATGTTGACTAATATTGCACAAATCATCGCTGCTTTTTCAGCAGCATTACTAATCGCTAGTTTAGTGGAGTACTGGGGTCATCGGCTGATGCATATATTTCCCAAAATTTGCCGATTTCACGTCGATCACCATCAGGATGGAACAGGACAGGGCGTGGTGAAAGAATTTCGAGATTATATTGTTGGTGGTTTACCCATACTATTATTGACAGTTTTAGTTCTTGGGCTAATTGGGGCAAACTGGTACATTAAAGTTAGTTGGTTCATTGGATGCTTAAGTTATGCCGTGTTTGCTGCTTATGCCCATCAACTTCAACACGATAACCCCGAACTATGTTTCTGGTTAGCTATGCCAGTTCACTATGTTCATCATGAATACGACCAATGGCACCACAACTTTGGTATTGGTGTTGATTGGTGGGATCGAATTTTTAAAACCTATAAACCGATAAATTGGCGGACTGAGAACCAGTTAAAGACAGAGCCAGGTGGATATTTGCAAATCCGTTGGTGGTAATAGCTCGGACAGTCGATAAAGACTATACTATGTTTGCAACTTTTGACGCAGTTGACGCCAGATTAGGACACTACTAAGAATCAGGATTAAAGCTGTGGAAGATAAGGTTGCTATTCCAGTACCGATGATGCCAAAGTGTTGAGTTAAAATCACCAGCAACGGCAAATAAACTCCTAAAATAGCGATCGCATTTATTCTTAAGGGAAAACTGGGTTTGCCGATTGCATAAAAAGCTGGTTCTAAAGCGGAGTTTGCCATCGTGAAGACTTCTGCTGTCACCAAAAGCAATAAGATATTATAAGCAGAAATAAATTGGTCACCAAAGACATATTTCAAGAAAATTTCACCCAAGCTAACGATCGCAATTAAGATTAGCACGCCGATTGCTGTGGCGATCGCACTTGATTTTAGTAGCAAAGCCACAAACGAGTGCCACTTTTGTTGGACATCTAACCGAGTCAGTTCTGGATATATAGATTGAGTCGAAATAAAAGCTAAATCTTTGAGGGGAGTAGACAATTCATAGCTTACTTGAAACAGTCCTGCGGCTGCGGGAGTGGTAAAAATTCCCACTGCTAAAGGGCTGGCTTGTCTCATCATTGTTGGTAGGGAAGAATCAAAGTTAGACACGATGCAAAAGTGCAACAAGCCGCGATGTTCTTGGCTCAACTCAATTCCCAACCAATTAATATTCTTTAACATTCCTCGTTTCCAGGCTTCTTTCCAACCAACTACAAACAACACTAATCCTCCACATCCCTGTGATATAAACCAAACTAAAAGATATCCCCATAAAGGAGCATTTAGGGTAACAGCTATTAGCGCTGCCAACATGGAAATAAAGGTAGGAATAGTAATTTGTAAGGCTAATAAATCAAAGCGATCGTAAAGTTGTAATAAACCTTTGGGTGTTGCTGTACTACTAAAAAGAATAATCAAACTACACCACTGGACTTGAGTAATTAAAGTTTGATCCCATCCCAAATAAAAACCAATATGAGGGGCAATAATAATTGCGATCGCTAAACCAATCAATACTCCTAGCAAATCTAGCAAGGTAGTAAACTTTAATAACTGTTGCAAAGCTACTTTATTGTTTTGCTCAATACAAATAGCACCGTAACGAATCACCGCTTGAGAAGATTGAAAGGTGGTTAAATCTATCACTATCTGAATATAAGTTTGGATGAGAACCAGCGTGCCGAAACCCGTAACACCAAGGTGATGGGTAATTACACTTAAATACACCAGGCTAGTAAGTCCAGTCATGACTCGACCTCCTAGTAGCCAAGTAGCATTTTTAATAATTTTCTTGAGGAAAATACTGTCGGCAAGCCATCGCTTCATCATTGCAAACTAGATAAAGTTGAGATGTAACAAATAAATATAATTAACTGTAACTTAAAGATTATACATGAATTCTTTTGGCAGAATCCCCTTAGCTTGGTTGCAACTGACTCGCTATAAGCTGCGGTTGTTGGTAGCCGTTGTTGGAATTGCTTTTGCGGCAATTTTGATATTTATGCAATTGGCTTTTTTAGATTCTCTCTACGACAGCCAAACAGCACTACACACCGGGCTGGTGGCTGATTTGATTTTAATTAATCCGGAAATGAAGATTTTGTTTGGCTAACACCAGAGATTTTCCTCGGCAATATTTGTATCGCACGCTTAATTTTGAAGTCCCTAAGGAAGCCAATTTGGATCGATCAATTGCTCGAACTGATAAAGAGATTCTTCAGGGAAGTCTACTGTATATCCTGTTTTCTGCTTAACATACTTTAGTGCTTTTTGATATACTTTTGATTGGTTTTCCTGTAAATGCTTTTGCAGATTAGTTGTTAAATAGTCATTAAGTTGACTTCTAAAACTCATTATTTCAGCTTTCCAATGGTTAGCATTATAATCATATTCTTCTCTCCAATATTCGAGAAGCAGTAAATGTCTAATAATTTGTTCGAGGATACTTTCAACGGCTAATCTATCTCGACGGCTCAAGATTTCTAATTCCTCAATCAAATGTTCTAAATCTAATTCTTCTAGTCGTTTCTCTTTTAAAATTTCAATGGTTCGCTTTAACCATTGCTCATTATCAATGTCATATATATAATTCAGATCATTTATCATTTTCTGCGCTTACCTCTGCTTTCAGATTCTTACTAACACTATGTCGAAAAATGACTCGTGACTCCTGACTCCTGAATTCTGACTCCTGAATTCTGATTAACGAATTTGAATTGATGCTCTTACCTGTAGCTTAGCAAAGCGATCGCTTTCATGTTTAGTATAGATTTAACTTGCCGAGGTACTTATTTTGCCCATTATGTTTAGAGAAGATAAAGCCAAGCATAAAAAACTCCACGCCACTTAGTTTGGAGGAGTTTTTGGGAATGGAGAATGGAGAGATGAGGGAGATGAGGGAAATGCCGAGAATAATAACTCCTCAGTCATTAGTCAACAGTTAACAGTCATCAGTCATCCATCCAAATTTTGTAAACCCATCGCAATCTTACTGTGTTTCTCAATTTGCCCCATCACTTGTTTTGCTCGTTGAATCACTACCGCTGGTAAACCCGCCAATCTTCCCGCTTCAATTCCGTAAGATTTATCTGCGCCTCCTGGTTGGACTTGGTGCAAAAAGATAATTTGGTCTGGTAATTCTTTGACCGTCACTTGATAGTTAGCCACATTGGGCAAAATGCTGGCTAGTTCATTTAACTCATGGTAGTGAGTGGCAAAAATTGTCCGCGCCCGAATTTCCATTGCGATATATTCTGCCACAGCCCAAGCAATGGAAAGACCATCAAATGTTGCTGTCCCCCGGCCAATTTCATCTAATAATACCAGCGAGCGAGATGTGGCATGATTGAGAATATTTGCGGTTTCATTCATTTCCACCATAAATGTCGATTGACCAGTTGCTAAATCATCCACAGCACCAACACGAGTGAAAATGCGATCGCATATTCCCAACTTAGCAAACCTAGCTGGTACAAAACTCCCAATTTGCGCCATTAACTGAATTAATCCCACCTGACGCAAATAACAACTTTTGCCGCTGGCGTTTGGCCCAGTGAGGATGATTAAATCGGGAGTAGGTGAAGAGGACGCGGGGACAAGGGGATGCGGTGACGCGGTGACATTTTCACTCTCCGCGTCAGAGCGTCTCCCACTCTCCGCGTCTTTCTCTCTTCCCAATTGCGTTGAATTCGGCACGAAGAACCCCGCAGGTAAAGACTGTTCTACCACCGGGTGACGACCATCAACAATGTTGATTTCTCTTCCTGGCAACATTTCTGGACGACAGTAACCTTGCTGCACCGCCAATTCAGCTAAACCACACAACACATCTGCGGCGGCTACTGCACGGGAAAGATTGCGAATTACTTCTGCCTGTTCTGCAACTTCTTCCCGCAATGCCGTAAAAATCTCATATTCCAATTGATGTAAATCATCCCGTGCCGTGAAAATTCGCGCTTCCCGTTCCTTCAAATCTGGGGTGATGTAGCGTTCCTCGTTGGTCAGGGTTTGCTTGCGGATATAATTGGCGGGTACTTGGTCGGCTTTGGCGCGGGAAATACTGATATAGTAACCAAAGGTTTTGTTAAATCCTACCTTTAATGTGGGAATTCCCGTCTTGGCTCTTTCGTCAACTTCCAAATTAGCAATCCATTGCTGGTCTGCTTCTACAGTGGCTTTCCGGTCATCTAGCAGGGAATTCACACCAGGACGAATCAATCCGCCTTCTTTTATATGTATTGGTGGCGATTCTACAAGATGGGCGTGTAGTTTTTGTGCCAATTCTGACAAAATTGACGGTACTTTTTGCAAAGCTTTCAAGAATGGCGATCGCGCATCAGTAACTAAGTGGGATAATTCCGGTAAGCGTGAAAGAGAATCTGCCAAAGCTGCTAAATCTCTAGCGTTAGCAGTACCAGAACCCGCCCTTCCCGTTAGCCGTTCCAAGTCATAAATTTGCCTTAACAACTGTCGCAAATCCTGACGTAGGGGTGTATTTTCCATCAATTCTTCGATGGTATCTTGTCGCGCCCGAATACCTTTAATATCGATTAATGGTTGCAATAACCACCGCCTTAGAGCACGCCCACCCATCGCTGTACTCGTTCTATCTAATGCCCAGAGTAGGGAACCGTGAAATGTACCATCACGGACAGTTTGAGTAATTTCTAGGTTACGGCGAGTTTGATTATCTACAATTAAATAGTCAGTAACAGTGTAAGTCCGGAGTCTTTGTAGGGAGACTGGGTTTTCTTTTTGGGTATCTTCCAGATATTCTAGAAGACCACCAGCCGCACGAACGGCGAGGGGAAGATGGTCGCAACCAAGTCCTTCGAGCGATCGCAGTTTAAATTTCTGCAATAATCTAGGTCTAGCTTCGCCTTGGGAAAAAGGAAATTGCGATCGCAAACTATAACAAAATGATGGTGGCAAACACTCCGGTAAATGTGGTGAAGTTTCTCCCGGACGCAGCAAGCTACCCAAATCAGGCGCATTTGTGGGCACCAACACCTCGGAAGGTTGCAAGCGCATTAATTCTTGTGTCAGATGTTCTAAATCACTGCCTTGAGTGGTGAGGAATTCTCCTGTGGAGATGTCTGCGTAGGCTAAACCCCAATGATTTGCGGCAATTACTACTGCTCCCAGGTAATTATTGCGACTTGATTTGAGCATTCCTTCTTCTAGCAAAGTGCCAGGAGTGAGGATGCGCGTCACCTCCCGCCGTACTAATCTACCGGTAGCTTCGGCTGCATCTTCAACTTGGTCGCAAATTACCACTGCATAGCCTTTTTCGACTAACATCGTGGCGTAGCGTTCCCAGGCGTGATGGGGAACACCGGACATCGCCACCCGTCCCTGTTCGCCAGCTTGTTTACTGGTGAGGACTAATTCTAATTCTTGCGCTAGTTTGACAGCATCTTGGAAATAGCATTCAAAGAAATCTCCCACTCGATACAGCAATACTGCGTGAGGATATTTATCCTTCGTTTCGACATAATGCAGGTACATTTGACTTAGCTTACTCCGATCCACCTGTTGATGGTCAGAAATAAAAGTACTGGCATCGGGCTTGGTAGATGGAGTTTCAGAGTGAGAGGCAGTCATAGATGCTATCGAGTTATGCACGGAAATTCCACAATATCCGATGATAACGTGATGTGAAGATTGAATGGCGATCGCTCAAGGATATTTTACCCTTTGTTATATTAGCTTACTGATGCAGCCATGATTGTAGTTAGTGTAGTGAAAAGGCGATCGCAGTATGGCGAAGCTTGGCGAACCTGAGCTACATCAAGCAATTCCAATACTTAAATTTAGCTTTTATCAGCAGCGTAGGCAAAGCCCAACCCAGGCATCGCTCAAGTTTACCCTTTGAGTGCATCAATAAAAAATTATCCAAAAAAATTTACACCTGTGCCAACTCTTGGGAAGGCATATCCTTGAGCAAATAGCCCCTCGCTCCCGCATGGATGGAGTGGGCGACATACCTATCATCGAAAACCTTAGGCTGTCTAGTTGGGTTTCGTTTTTCAACCCAACTACGATTCTGACTCCTGAATTATTCTTAAGATTTACTTTTCTGGTGGCAAATCTACACTATAAACAGTCTTCCCTTCCAAATTACGCAGTGTTACTGTCATCACTTTTGTATTTGCATTAATTTTAACTCCTCCAAAGAATTGCAAACCTTCACTTGGGGGTCGATTTGCTTGTGTACCTGGAGGAAGGCTTTGAAATATCAATTGTGGACCAAAAGTATTTTCCAATTGGTTAGGGCCAAATGTACCAGAGTTCAAAGGCCCAGCGACAAATTCCCAAAAAGGTTTAAAGTCAGTAAATTGTGCTTTTGTAGGGTCGTAATAGTGGGCTGCGGCATAATGTACATCAGCAGTTAACCAAACAACATTCTGGATATTTTTGTTTTTAATAAATCGGAGTAAATCAGCAAGTTCTAATTCTCTTCCTAATGGCAACCCGTCTCCGTTAGCCCAAGCTTCAAAATCTGTGCTACCGTCTCTAACTATCAATCCCAAAGGCATATCACTAGCAATTACTTTCCATGTTGCTTTTGATGATAATAATTGTCTTTTTAACCACTGTATTTGTGTTCGGCTTAAAAATTCTGTTTCTTTGCTTGGTATCGATTGATTATTAGGAGTATTTGGCCCCCGATAAGTACGTTCATCAAGCATGAAAATGTCTAATAAGGGGCTATACTTAAAGGAGCGATAAATTCTTGGCCGATCTGGATTGTTTGTTTCATAGCCAATAGGCATATATTCTAAAAACGCTTGCCTTCCCCTTTGAGCTAGCAAGTTAACATCTTTAACTGTATAGCGATTATCGCTTAAAAGAACTTCTCCAGGATACCAGTTATTTGTGATTTCGTGGTCGTCCCACTGTGCCAACATGGGAACTTCTGCGTTGAAACGTCTAATATTATCGTCAAGTAAATTGTAGATATAATTGCCACGAAATTCTGTTAGTGTTTCTGCAACTTTGGATTTTTCTAGTGTAGTAATGTTTCTCCAAATTGTGTTGTCGTTTAGCGTAACTTCTGCTTGAATTGGCCCATCAGCATAAATATTATCGCCAGAATGAATGAAAAAGTCGGGCTGAAGTTGACGCATGGTTTCGTAAATTTTCATTCCACCGAAATCAGGATTAATTCCCCATCCTTGACCGGCGGTGTCGCCACCCCAAACAAAAAATATATCTCGCGCATATTTGGAAGGACTGCGGAAACTGCCGTTAACAGCTGCGCTATAGGTATTTTTATAATTCAAATCTTGAAAAATTACCCGATAAAATATTTTTTGGTCTGGTGGTAAATTTCTCAAAAAAAGTCGTGCTGTAAAGTCACTATCTTTTAAAGCATTTGGCCCCACGACTCGCTGCACATTTTTAAAAGATTCGCTGGTGGAATATTCTACGATCATTTTAGCAGGGCGATCGCTCTTACTCCAAATCACAATCCCATCGTTTGATATATCTCCACTAGCTACGCCATAAGGTATCCCAGGACGCATTTTGTCAGAGGTGATAATTGCAGGTGCTTGCCCAAAAACTTGTGATTTTGATACAACATTTGTGGTGATAATTCCACCGGCTGTGACAGCTGAACGTAGCAAAAACTGGCGACGGTTTAGCATATTAAATAACATCAAACCTAACAAATATTACACGATAAGTGTCTACCATATTTTCCTATAGCTCTAAGTAAAGATTGAGTTATCAAATGGTTAATAAATAAATATAGTGTTTCCTAGTCTACAGAGGTACAAATCTCTGTGTACCTCTGCGCTTTACTTTGCGTCCCTCTGCGTTTCAAAATTTTATCTGATTCTTATATATTATTTTTACCGGAAATTAAAGTTTACTTAAACTCATAACTCCAAAATAATACTTCTAAACTTGATGTCTGGATTGCTTGCAGAATTTTATCGTGAGGAAAAAAAGATGAAATTTGTTCCACAAATAGTGCTTGCTGGTAGTCTTGCTCTAGGTTTAGTTAGTGTAGATATCAAATCTGTATCTGCGGCAATTATTAATTATGCTTTTACAGTAGATAGCCCGACAAAGAAGGGACAAGGCTTTTTTAGCTTTGATGACTCAACTTTTAGTAATGATAGCATTCCAGAGGCGATCGCCAAGTCACTCTCTTTTCAATTTGATAGTGAATCGGCAATTTACACTGAACAAGACGATTTAAACTATCCAGATTTTCCCATTGTATATTCACTAGGACAGACAGATTCTATAGGATTAGAATATACATTCAACGATAAAGTCAATCCTGCTAACTTTATCACTTACGAAATCGTTGGTGAGAATTTTACGGTTCTTTCTAGCAGTTCTCCAAACACGGAACTTTTTTCTGGTAAAGTTTCTTATACAAGAGTACCTGAGCCTACAACTTTAGGTGGTACTTTCTTGGCTTGTGGTCTTGTTTGGATATTTAAGACAAAAAGAAATTCTTTGAAAAAGGTTAAAGTTTAACCTGATTTTGAAGCAGCTAATATAGTTGTTTATTAACTAAATTTAAACAAAACACAAATGAAGTATGAATTGCTCATACTTCATTTTTATCTTTATCTTCAGCAATAAAATTTTTGCAGATTGGTTGTGTTTTTGTTCTTTACTTAATACTACAGGTAAAGAGCGATGCCTGGGTTGGGCTACGCCTACGCTCAACTTTTTTCCTCGTCTGCAAATATAATATTTATTTTCGTAACAGATAATACAGAAAACTCATTAATCGCTACTTTGCCAGACTTGATTTTTCCACATCTAACCTGTGAATTTTGGGTAACAATTTGGGCAAAATAAGTTTGTAACAATTGATAAAGTTTAAAATTAGCGAGTTAGTTGATATTCATGATGGTATTGAAAGTACTTTGTTAATTTTACAAAGTCGTCTCAAAAATCATCAAAGCTGTAAAAATATCAAATTGATTAAAGAATACGCAAATCTTCCCCTAGTCGAGTGTTATCCTGGGCTACTCAATCAGGTATTTATGAATATTTTGGCAAATGCTATTGATGCTATAGAAGAGGGAATAGGGAGTGGGGAGTGGGGAAATGAGGGAGATGAGGGGGATGAGGGAGTGTGGGGGGGAAGATTTCTTCACCATCCTCCCACACTTCCAATGCCCAATGACGGCAGTTGCTCCACTTGGGGAGACTCCAAGACCGCACTGCCTCCCCAATGCCCAATGCCCCAAATTCGCATTCGTACTGAACTCATTGACGATATGCAAGTAATTATTCGCATTGCCGATAATGGTTCCGGAATTCCAGAAAGTTTACAAAAGCGATTATTTGACCCATTTTTCACCACTAAACCCGTTGGGAAAGGAACCGGATTAGGGTTATCTATTAGTCATCAAATTATTGTCGAAAAACATCGTGGTCAACTGCAATGCATCTCTGCATTGGGCAAAGGAACTGAGTTTATTATTAAAATTCCAGTTGAACTTAGTTCCTGCTTTTAGTTAAAATAAGAGGCTATTTTTAAATTAAAAAGAAAATTTGGCGTTGCTTGATTCAGCAACGCCGATTAATTAAATACTAACTATAAGTTCCTGCTGTTTCATTTGTGACCTTTGTAGACTCTAACTGAATATCATTAATATTATTCAATTCTCCAGCACGCCAGCTATCTGCGGCATCCTTGATAAAACTGGCAATAGGAATTGCAATTAACAAACCCAGGACGCCTCCCAGTTTAGCCCCCAGTAGTAAAGAAATCACCACCCAAACCGGATTTAAACCAGTTAAATTGCCGAGGATTCGGGGTGCAATAAAATTAGAATTAACTTGGTCAATGGCAACAGCTACACCTAAAACTTCCACCCCTAGCCAAAAGTTTTGTAACGCTACCAAAAGACTAACTATAGCGATACCTATTCCCGTACCAAAGGGGAACAAAGAAAACAAGCCAATACCAATACCAAAAAGTAGCGCCAACGGAACTTGCAAAATCCAAAATGCTAATGTAACCGTCAATCCCAGCACCGCACCCAATGTAGCCTGACCGATAAAATAATTGTGAAAATCCTCTCGGAGTAACTGCCGGACTTTTGAGCCAATATTAGGGGGAAACCATTGAAAAATTCCATCCCAAAGACGTTGGCCGTTCAATATTAAGTAGATAGTCAGCACCACCGCCAGCAGCACATTAACCACAATACCAATAGTATCAACAGCAAAACTGAGAATTTTCCCCGTGAACGACTGGAGTTGATTAGATAATCTTTCTAAAATTTCGCTAACCAAAGCACTTAAATTAATAGGTAGGTGCTGTTGACTTAACGCCCAATCTTGGAAAGCTTGTAACTGTTCAGTACCAGAATCAATCCAACTAGGCAAAATATTAGCTAATTCGTTGAGCTGTTGTATAATCAGCGGCACCAAAGTGATGCCTAAACCTACTATAATCACCACAGTCAAAAGCAACACTCCCACGATCGCTAAATTACGTTTCACCCCTTGTTGCTGAAGAAACTGAATTGGATAGTCCAAAACAAAAGCCAGTAGAATAGCGGCGGCAATAATGCTCACCAAAGGTTGAAAATACTGCACAACCTGGAGCAACAGCCAGCCGTTAAGAATAATAACGGGGAATGCCAATCCTATATTTAACCATCGCGGCATTTTGTTTGCTGATTGCATTAGTGATGACTACTCCACAAGAGTTTTAACTTTATTTTGGCTGGTGGGGAGGGGGGAGATGGGGAGACGCTCTGACGCTCTGACGCGGGGATGAGGGAGATGGGGAGATGGGGAGACAAATTGCAATAAGTCTATAAGTCTTTCCTCCAAAGTTCTGAACACAGGAAACCTCTGTTCAGACTTGTCTTTTTGTCCCCTTGTCCCCGCGTCCCCTTGTCCTTTTTCCATGCCCTACTCTTCATTCCCCAGTCCCCAGTCCCCAACCTATTGATTCTTCTCAATAAAGTCCAACATAATTTGCTGATGCATTTCCCCTAATGGTCGCACTTCGTCGGCATTTTTTGAATAACATTTACCTTGGCGAATATCTTCTGGAGTCAATAATCCCATATCCCAACCTTCGTTCAAAACCAATTCGTTCAAGTCCACTAAGAGTGGTGCATGAAAAACATGGCGGACAATTCTTTCGTCGCTATAACAGCCGAATTGAACAAAGGGTGGTAGGGTGTAGCCGATTTCTTCTAAAATTTCTCGTTTCACTGCGACATCCGGCGTTTCACCAGCTTCGAGATGACCGCCGAATAGCGCCCAGTGGCCAGGATAAGGAATACTGGGGATGTTGTCCCGTAATTGCATGAGAAATTTGTCTTTTTGATAGAGAATAGCGATCGCTACATGTACTAGTTGATTACTCATATGTTATGTTCACTTTTAATTTTTAATTCCTGCATTACTCTTCTTCTAAATAAATTTCTCCCAGTTCCTTGCCAGCTAAAGGAATACTTCGGTAGCGAACTTTACCCTTAAACACTACTTGCGATCCCTCTGGCAAATTTTTTTGATTAGTGACAACCCAAATTTTCCCAGTTGTGTCATCTATTTGATAAGCCCACTGCTTCATCAGCGGAGCTTGCTTTTCTACCTTACCTTGGATGTAAACTGTAGCCTGATTCTTTTGTTGTGCTTGAATTTCTCGAATTGGGGTAACATTAGCGCCAAATTTTAAGCCAGTTCCACTCAAGCCAGAAGAAGCTAAATTACCACAACTAGAAAGTCCTGCTACCAGAAAAAAAGCCAGCGCTACAGGGTAGAGAACAATACTGCGCCCAGACAAAAAGGCAAGGGACGAATTTCTAGTTTTTTCCATGAAAGCCACCAATTGAGCAAATTTTTGCTTCACTGCTTGTTTTGTCGCCACTTTGATCGGGTCAGTTCCAATCTATAGTACTTTTTTCTAAATTGGACATAGGGTATTGGGCATGGGGCATTGGGGATTTGCGGAGTTAGGAGTTAGGAGTTAGGAATTCTCACCTCTGCCCCCTCTCCCTCATCCTCCTCATCTCAACCAGACTAGCGACAAAAGACGAACATAGCGGTAAATTCTCATGAAAACACAAACTGCCAAACTCCTTGACGGTAAAGCTTTAGCTGCAAAAATTCAGCAAGAACTTTCTGTTTCCATTGCTGAATTACAACCAAAAGTTGGGCGACCTCCTGGTTTAGCAGTGCTGATGGTTGGCGATAACCCGGCCTCGGCTGCTTACGTACGCAATAAAGAAAAAGCCTGCGCTAAAGTTGGTATAGCCTCTTTTGGCAAGCATTTTCCCGCCCAAACTACCCAAGGGGAATTAGAAGAGGTCATTAATACACTCAATCACGATGAACGAGTGGATGGCATTCTCGTACAGTTACCCTTACCTAATCATTTGGATGCTGTTAGCCTGTTACATCAAATCGATCCCGATAAAGATGCTGATGGACTGCACCCAGTGAACTTAGGACGATTAGTACGGGGAGAAATGGGTTTACGTAGCTGCACCCCTGCTGGTGTCATGCGGCTTTTAGAAGAATATGAAATTCCTTTGCAGGGAAAACAGGCTCTAGTAGTGGGACGTAGTATTTTAGTTGGTAAGCCAATGGCATTAATGCTATTAGAAGCTGATGCTACAGTTACCATTGCTCATTCGCGATCGCACGATCTCAAAGCGATCGCTCAAAATGCTGATATTCTGATTGCAGCAGCAGGTCGTCCCGGACTAATCTCTGCTGATATGGTAAAACCGGGCGCTGTTGTGGTAGATGTGGGAATGAATCGAGTGACTGATGCCAGTGGCAACAGTCGGTTAGTTGGCGATGTCGATTTGGAATCAACTGCTGCCGTAGCAGGATTTATCACCCCAGTTCCTGGTGGTGTAGGGCCAATGACCGTCGCCTTATTGTTGCAAAATACATTTGCTAGCTATTCCAAGGCGGGAAGAAAGTGAGGAGTGAGGAGTTAAGAGTGAGGAGTTATATTCCTAACTCCTAACTCCTAACTCCCAACTCCCAACTCCCAACCCCCAACTCCTAACCCTCAACTCCCAACTCCTAACCCTCAACTCCTAACTCCTAACTTCTAACTCCTCATTTTTTCAGCCCCCCAGCACCTTAAAATTGTGACGTATAAGACAAAAATCTCAAAGTGTCAGGAATTTAAGAATGGTAGCAACTGATAACTTTCAAAAGACACCGCCAGAGGAAGCCAAATTTGACCTAGCAGCCTATCTCAAAGAACGGCAAAAGCTTTGCGATACTGCTTTAGACCGGGCTATTCCCATTATTTATCCAGAAATAATTTATGAGTCGATGCGCTACTCGTTATTAGCTGGAGGTAAGCGTGTACGCCCGGTTCTCTGCCTTGCTACCTGTGAAATGATGGGTGGCACCATCGAAATGGCTATGCCGACGGCTTGTGCAGTGGAGATGATTCACACAATGTCTTTGATTCATGACGACCTGCCGTCAATGGATAATGACGATTATCGTCGCGGCAAGCTGACGAATCATAAGGTTTATGGCGAAGATGTGGCAATTTTAGCTGGAGATGGTTTGTTGGCTCTGGCTTTTGAATATGTTGCCCTGCAAACTCCCCAAAATGTTCCCAGAGATCGAGTTTTACAGGTAGTTATGCGTCTGGGTCGGGCTTTGGGGGCAGCTGGTTTAGTCGGCGGTCAAGTTGTGGATTTGCAATGTGAAGGAAAATCAGATATTTCTCTAGAAACGCTGAATTTCATTCACGAACACAAAACAGCCGCCCTTTTGGAAGCTTGTGTAGTTTGTGGCGGGATCGTTGCTGGGGCATCATCTGAAGATGTGCAACGACTTAGCCGTTATGCTCAAAATATTGGGCTAGCATTTCAGATCGTAGATGATATTCTGGATATCACTGCTACCCAGGAGCAATTAGGCAAAACAGCCGGCAAAGACGAAAAAGCTCAGAAAGTTACTTATCCCAGCCTTTGGGGAATTGAGCAATCCCGTTCAAAAGCCCAAGAGCTAGTCCAAGCAGCTTGCGCGGAATTAGAACCATTTGGGGAAAAAGCCAAGCCACTCCAAGCGATCGCTCATTTTATCATCAGTCGTAATAACTAGCACAAAAAGGCAAAAGGCAAGAGGCAAGAGGCATAAATGCTCACAGCATCAACTTTTTGTCTATTTTTAACCGTCGGGTTATTTCCGCCATGATGTACTAGGTTAATTTGGGATTTTGGGTTGAATCTAAATGTTTCCTCAACCAACAACTGCTGCTCACATCACTAACCTAACCACAATACCATGCAGGACATAGGCAACATTTTAGACAACCGGGTGCTGCTGGTTGCTCTGGTAGCTTGTTTAATCGCTCAAGCATTAAAACTCATAATCGAAATCGTCAAAAATCGCAAGTTGAATGTCCGTGTTTTGGTGACTACCGGAGGTATGCCCAGTGCCCACTCAGCTTTAGTTACAGCTCTAGCTGCTGGTGTCGGGCAAACACTTGGTTGGGCATCTCCTGATTTTGCGGTGGCAATGGTTTTTGCCATCATCGTCATGTACGACGCAGCCGGAGTTCGCCAAGCGGCTGGCAAGCAAGCTCGTATCCTCAATCAAATGATTGATGAATTATTTCATGAAAAACCAGACTTTAGCCAAGACCGTCTTAAAGAATTACTTGGACATACACCAGTTCAGGTAATAGCTGGGTCGGCTTTGGGCATAACAGTTTATTGGTTAGCCAGGTCTGCTTATTAAACAAGAATGCAGAATTGGTGAATACAGAATTCAGCAATCTTTATAGTGGGGGAATTTAGACCCGCTACTTTCTTGTTGACCACTAAATTGTCCGCCCAGCGTTTCGTAGAGGAGATTTAGTCAGGGACTTAAACCTGCTAACTCCACCGCCACTTGTACAGAATTCGTACTGAATTCTGACTCCTCAATTCTGCGTTGTTAAAGTCCGACAGTTGACCGTAACAAAATGACCTTACGACTATTGACGATACTGGCAACAAAACCGCGATCGTTTAGCTTTTGTAATGTGTTGTACGCTTCACTTTGGTTAGTAGTATAAACTGCCAGCAAGTAGGGGCGTTGTCCATAAGAAGCAAAACCAACGTTACCTCCCACCACTTGCTGTACACTATTTGCGAGTTCTGGGCGATTGTAATAATCTACCAATACTGCATAACCCTCTCCTAAAGCTTGAGGATTATAGGCGAGTGACTGTGGCTGAAGAGGCTGTGCTTGTACAACATCTGGAACTGTTGGTCGAGTAGTAATGATTGCAGACAAACCAACAATATTACTGACATACCTTGCCCAGCGATTGGCATCGTCAATTTGATTAAATCCCCCGATACGCGTCACAGTTTCGTTGAGATATTGGCAGGTAGTCGTTTTGAGTTCAGGCGGTAGGGCACTACGCAACTGCTTTTGATTTTCTGCCGAGGGACTGACTACTAATAAAAGATACTCGCCTGCATTCGGTGGTTGACAATTGGGAATGGCTTGTTGGGCAAAGACAGAACTGATGCCACCAATCAACCCTGCGTAAGCGAAGCTCATCGTAGACATCGCTAATCCTAAAACACTTGGTAAAGTATGAAATCTCTGCACAAAAGTTAAATAGATAAATTATAGTGTCATAAAAGATTTTATAAAGAAAAATGGGGAGTGGGGAGTGGGGACTGGGGAATAGGGACTAGGGACTGGGGACTGGGGAATAGGGAAGAGGAGTAGGGCATGGAAAAAGGACGAGGGGACAAGGGGACAAACAGAGAAGTCTGAGCAGAGGTTTCCTCTACTCAGAACTTCGGAGGAAAGACTTATAGACTTATTGCAATTTGTCTCCTTGTCTCCCCATCTCCCTCATCCCCGCGTCTCCCCATCTCCCCACCCTCCCCAGTCCCCCCCACTCCCCAATTCCTAAGACACAGTAGCCAAAGATGCCAAGGGATCGGGTATTGCCTCAGAAGGAGCTTGGAAATCTCCTGTGATGACGTACTCTAAACGCAATTTTAACCAAGTAATAAATTGGGGATTAGTGGAAATAATTGCTACTGCTGGTTGGGGACACTTCGCTTTTGTCTGTGCCAACTGCGGCGCTTCTAAGAAAGCTGGTTGCTTTACCAGCCAAAAATCAATTTGTTTTTCTTGTTCGTGGTAATGACGGGTGCGTTCTTTGAGAACTTCTTCTATTGGTTCTTCTTCGAGGATAAAACGTTGACTGGCCAAAACGTAATGATATGTTTGCATTTTCATCCTTTGTTTGTTATGTGAATAATTTTAGGGCACAGCACTAAACGCTGTACCCTTAAGAGTTAACTTTTGTGGAACTTCTTGAACCAACTGAAGGGACAAGCACTTCCTTGGTTGTCTGCATTTGCCTGTTTGCCACCAGATGTTAGCTTGGTTAAAAACAGACTATTGTCAAAGTAGTGTTCTAAGGAAATAATCTTTAAGTCATCGGTAA
>VFQR01001202.1_pt1 | contig 21392 bp, 12 predicted proteins | sample 3512321 | NCBI WGS metagenome assembly VFQR01 (sample SAMN10412374, study PRJNA504923) | tailings metagenome | isolation source: Relicate 3 Philex TSF1 revegetated site | place: Philippines: Tuba, Benguet | collected 2017-08-29 | reverse complement strand
TGCCTTTCGAATGCTTTTCCGATCTTTCAGTTTTCACTCCCGTCCTGATCACGACCCTTCCAGTGGATAGTCGAGTTCCTCTTCTTCAACTGGATGAGTCTTTCCGATCTCACCTGTTCGCGCCTGCCCTTCGCCACCATCTGAGGTGTCTCGATGTCTCATTTTGCGCGCCGATTGTTCGCCCATGCGATCCAGCATCGTACTCGCTGGCTTTCGGCTGGATTATGCCTGACGGCCGTTTCCTCACTCCCTGTGGAATACGAAAACACAGTGCAGGCGCAGGACTGGCTGGCCGATTCGACCATGAATGTCGGATCGTCACTGTATGAAGGCGGAACCTCAACGCAGCAGGGCCAGGCCTTAGGGACAGCCTTCCGCGTCGGGCACTTCACTGGTCCGTGGATCGGACGTGAAGATTCCATCACTCCTGTCGAATTGATGCCCTACGGCTTTATCGAAAACTTCATGCTCTTCGGTGATCTTCGTGGCTTCCGCTCGAATTCGGATCGCTATGGAGCCAACGTCGGTGGCGGTGCCCGCTACTACCTGGAAAACTACGACCGAATCATCGGTGCGAACGCCTATTTTGATTACGACGAAACCAGTGGTGCTCCCTTCCGTGATGTCGGCTTTGGTTTTGAAACTTTAGGCCGCTATTGGGATGCACGAGTCAATGCCTACTTCCCCGTAGGGCCGACTGAACAGCTCCTCAGCCAGAGCGTCGTCACTGGCAGTCAGCGATTCCAGGATTACCGAATCCTCTTCGACCGCGAGCGCATTGTCGGTGTTGCTCCCAAAGGTTTCGATGCCGAAATCGGGATGCCGCTATTCTTCAACAGCTTCTTCGAGCGGCACGATCTCCGCGCTTTTGGCGGTTTCTACCATTATCAGTCAGAAAATCTGCCCACTCTCTGGGGTTGGAAGGGACGACTCTCTGCCGATGTCATCCCTAGCATTAACGTCGGCCTTGAAGTCGCGCATGACCAGGTCTTCAAGACCAACGTGGCATTTAACGTGCAATGGACATTTGGTGGCTTCCGCCAGGGTGAAAGCGAACGGATCACTCAGATCAATCGCATGACCACACCAGTCCGTCGCAGCTACAACGTGGTTGTCGCGCAAAATCGCGTCGTCGATGAAGATGTCGTCGCGATCAACCCCGCCACTGGTAACCCTTACAACGTACAACATGTGGCGAGCTACGCCACAGGCCTCGAAGACGGCACTGTCGAGAATCCCTGGAACACCATCCAGGAAGCTCAAGGAATCGTGGGTGAAGATATCATCTTCGTCCATGCCGACAGTGTGTTTAACAACCCAGGGACGATTAATCTCGAATCGGGTGTTCGCGTTCTGGGTGAAGGAAATGGCGTTAACCACCTCGTGAATGTTCAGGGGTTGGGGAACATCCTTTTGCCACGGGCCACCGCCGGTGTGAATCGCCCACTCATCCAAAACACCGTTGGTAATGGTGTCGTGCTGGCTGCGAATACAGAATTCAGCGGCTTTGTCGTCGATAACCCAAGTGCTTTCGGCATCGTAGGGACAGGCGATCTCGGCCAGTCCTTTATCCGCAATACCTCGGTTTCCAGCAGTGGTTCAGCCGGAATTTCTCTTAACAATACTCAAGGTGCATTGAGTATCCAGAACTCAACCATTTCCGATCCGGATGGTAATGCCAACGCCCTGGAAGTGATCGGCGGAAACTCGACCATCACCTTCACCGGGAACTCCAGCTCAACCGCTTTCGACATTACCAGTACAGGTGGCGCCGCTCTGCTCGTGCAAGGCATGACGGGTGGATCTGTCAACCTGACTGGCTCACAGATCTCGAATGATGCGGGCCTGGGTGTCCAGATTCAGAATAACGCCAGTATTGTGACCGTCGATGCAGCCACAATTTCCAATGCCACTGGCAACGCCGTCCTCGTCAACAATACCTCCCGGAACGTGACGTTCCGTGGCCCGCTCAATATTTCAAATGCAGGCGACGACTCCATTCTGATTCAGAATACAGCCGCTGGCTCAACAGTTTCATTCTCTGATCTGACAAGTACCACCGGTGTCACGATCAGCGGTCGCGGCGGACAGGGTGTGAACATCAATAACAACGCGGGCAACGTCAACTTCTTCAGCCCGCTGAGCATTGCCGGCCTGGGTGGAGCGGGTGATGCCGCCATCGACTTCCAGAATAACTCCGGGAACGGATTATTCCAGAACATCACGATTCAAGACAGTGCGGGCGACGGTATCCGCATCGGTGAAACCGCACTGGGAAGTAATAACACAGGAGCCTTTACTGTCAGTGGGATCACCAGTATCACTGGGAACATTGCACAGAACGGTATTGCCATTACCGATGACAGTGCTGTTGTCACTTTCGGAAATGCCGCCACAACCACCGGGATCAATGGTCGCGGGCTGGCAGGTATCAGCGTCATTGACAACAACGCGAATGTCAATTTCCTGGGAACCACCAGCATTGGTAACCCTGGTGGCAGCACCAGCCCGGCTATCGATCTGCAGGATAACGACAACGCGAATGTCGTCTTCGGCAGCGTAATCGTCACTGATGCGACCGGGCCGGCTGGCCAGGGTGCCGGTGTCAACATCATTGGTAACGCTTCGAACATCTCCTTCAACTCTCTCGATGTTACCACTATCGACGGGATCGGCCTCTTCGTTCGCGACTCACAAAGCCTGACGATTGCCGACGGCTTTATTGACTCGACATTAGCCACGACAGGCCGCTCAGCCATCGATATTGAAGATTCTGGTTACGTCATCACTCTCGATGGAGCTTCGGCCGATACACCCACCGGGGCTGGTATCAGGCTGGTCGACAATACAGGGATAGGTGGAACTGGCAATGCTCAGTTCGTGATCACCGGCACCGATGTCGCCCGCGACGGTGGTACCATTCAGAACGGCACGACAGATGGCGTCTTCGCGACAAACTCAGGTGGAGTCAGCCTCACCGGGATGACCATCAACGACAACCTCGGCCGTGGTGTGTTCGCCAGCAATATGCGACAGCTCAATGTCTTTGGCAGCACGACCGCAGGTGACATCTTTGCAAACGGCTTATCCGGCGTCGAAACACTCAATGTGGATGTCGTCCAGATTGCCGACATGACCTTCACCAACAACGGTGCTGTCAATACGGACAACCCGGAAATCCTGCTCCGGGCGAATGCACTCTCGCAAACGACTCCCACCGGACAGACCAGCACTGGTTACCAATGGCTGATTCAACGCAACGTGATTACCGAGAACGGTGTTGACGCAGTCCGTATTCAGTCGGAAAGCACCAACGTCGGTACATTGTTCCTGACGGTCGGTGGCCCGAATAACAACGCTCTCGTAGCTCCATTCCTGCCCGGAGCAGCCACGAGCGATGGCAATACAATCACACTCAATTCCATCACCCCGGGCGCAGCTGGTGTCAACGTCCAGTGGAACAACGCTCTTTCGGCTGCGGCTCAGTGGAACCTGATCACGATCACAGGTGCCAATAACGGTGCGGAACGCATCGGGATGCGGTTTGCCACCACCAATACCATTCAGCCACACGTGATCAACGTCCTCGACAACACGATCCTTTCAACACGTGAGAACTCCACGGGATTTGAATTCTCTCAAGCCGGGATTCTCAACGCGATTATTGCCCGAAATACAGTGACGTTTAATACGCCAGATGTCTTCGTCAACTTCAACCGGGCGATGCGTTTCAACATCGGCAATAACTCGGTCGTTGATCTCACTGACAACGTAACCCTCGATGCCGATGATGGATCGCAAGGCTTCGTATTTGAATCTGTGGGCAGTGGCAGCACCTTCTTCATTGCCCGCAACGACCTTACATTCACGAATAACTTCTTCGGATTCTTTGAAGAAGGGATCGTCTTTGAAACAGTCACCGGAACTGTCAACTTTATTGGAGGTGACGATATCACAACCAATAACCTGGTCAATTTCACCGGAACCACAGGCACCGGGACAGCCTTCCAGTTCCTCTCGGGAACATCGACTGGCTCACTCCGTGTCAACGGAGTTCAAATCTTCCCATAAGGCGGGATATCACCTGGCTTTGTTCAACCTGGCCTCCGATCCCTGTTGAGCAAGCTTGATAACGTTCCTGTCGCACCTGGCAGCCCTGTGGAAATCCCCCCGATCTCCACAGGGCTGTTTCGTTGATCAAAAGCGCACCACTCGGCAACGCTTACCGATCTCAGGATGACGATCACCTGATGTGCAATGCTCTTCGCTAATGTGCCATGCTTGCAGTTTTTGTGCCATGCTTGCGGCCCGGAACAAGCATGCTGAATAGGCCCCCATGACACGCCATCGATTTCTACAACGCGTCACACCCAAACAAAAATGCGACTTCAGGAAGACCTCCCGAAGTCGCATGAATTTCTGTCTTGGCAGTGAGAACTGATTCTCAACCACTAAGCGGAGAAACTGCTGCCACATCCGCAGCTCTTGACAGCATTCGGGTTCTCAAACACGAATCCGCGACGATCCAATCCACTGTAGAAGTCGATGGTGGTACCATCCAGATACAACGCACTCTTCTTGTCGATAGCAACCTTCACACCATGATTTTCGATCAGATGGTCGTTGACGGGATCAGCGGCTTCTTCGAAACCGAAGTTATACTTGAAGCCACTGCAACCGCCGCCGGCGATACCGACTCGAACCAGCGTGCTTTCACTCATCTGCTGCTCACTGATGATCCGCTGAATTTCCTTAGCGGCACTTTCGGTCAATGTGACTGGCATTTTCTCATTCCTCAATTAAGGGCATCGCTGTTTCACAAGTGAAAGCGAAATTCGATTGCATTATACAACCCGGCGTCACAAGTCAACAAGGGGCCTTGTTTGACCCGCTGCCGGAGGGAAAGTGGCAACGCAGAATCATCCACCGTACACAACTTTATACGCCATTGAGCATTACGGCAATCAACCAGCCTTTTTCGGATTCTCTGGGCGACCTTCTGTCAGGAATCCTTCGTAGACTTTCTGAATCTCTTCAGCAGACGGAACTCCCGAGTGAACCCATAAACCGTATCGCAGCTTGACGGTCTGAGTTGCTCCCTTGGCCGCCAGTACCACAGGCCTTTGCAGGGTCATATCATTCTGATAAGACCCTTCACCAAAAGGACTTACGGTGAACAGACCGTAGTCTCGAACGTGGTATCTGCCGGGGCGGAAGTTGGCCGCGTCATCGAGAATTGTCACGCCGTAAGTTTTCTCATTCACCTTTCCGGAGTAGTCAATCCACTGCGCTGGCTGGCCCCAGGCCTCCTTGGTTTTGGTCTTCCCGTTGGCAGTGAGAATTTTTCCTCCCTGCAGTTCCCGCATGGTCTGAGCAATTCGAACTGCGAAAAATCCTTCCTTGGTATCTCCCATAGTCACGTCATCCACCAATGGTTCCAGCACGATCTCTGCTGCAATCAGGCGGTTCGCGGTGATTGTCCACCGTGTCGTCTCTCGCAGTTGGGCCTGCCCGTCTCCATTAAGCCATTCGTTTTCGAGTCGAATCACCACCTTCTCGCCAGCCCCCTTCTCGATCGTCGCCCCGCGATTCACGATGGGCTCTCTTTCCATCCAGTGCTTGCTGTGATTCACTTCATCAATGCTGATCCACAATCCTTTATGGTGTGGATGCTCTTTTTCTCCCGGTTCAATAGGCCGGGTGAGTATGGCCCCATCGGCAGCCAGGAGTGGCCAGAAATAGGGCTTTTTCAAATCCTTGCCCAAATGCAAAGTCGTGAAGGGTTGCCCATCAATCGTAATCGCAATCTGATCTCCCTCCTGCTGAGCAACGACTTCGCCTTCAGCACCAAAAGTCGTGATTGACCCCAACGTCAAGCTGAAGATCACAGCTAGGCACCAGAAAAACTGGCCAGCAGTTGGTAAAGCCCTCATTCCAGTCATCTGTTGGAACGTCATTGCCTGATCTCCCGGTTGTTCAAAATCATGGTCGCCCATCATGCAGCGGGACATGGAAGTCCCCATCAGATGCAACTGGCAACCATACCAACCTCAGCCGTCACTTTCCTCAGGAAATGCCCTTCGCCACCATGAAATCGCAATGGGAATCGCCACGATTCCCGCACGGGTTCAGCATCACCAGTTCGTAAAAAGGAGGACGCTTCCATCCAGCGACAGATCAACCTCTGGAGGAAGCACCCTCCCGCTCTCTGCGAATGTCAGCCACTTTGAGATGAGTGATCGCCAGGTCGAGCAAGCGGAAACTTCCCGCCGGGACAGGCGATGGATAATTTTTGAGATCATAAAGAATCTGTGCCGCCTCATTCGCTCCACCCGCTTCGAGGTCTGTCATCAACGAGGCTGCCAGAGTGGATTTGGGGTTGTGAACGCGATGCTTCAGATCCTGATACACAGCATCTCGAGGGGGATACCCGGCCGCCTCAGCAATCGACCGGCATTCCTCAAGAAGTTGTAACGTAAACGCCCCACCGCCCGCCTGTACAATATCTCCCACCGTCCCCCGCATGAGGCAATTGATCCCCGCCAGCGTTGCCAGGAAGAACCACTTCTCCCACATCTCGAGCAAAATCTGGCGACTATGGACCGCAGTAAACTTCGCCCGGGAAAAAATCGGATCGATCACAACCACCCGCTCGGCCTGCTCGGCACATCGTTCTCCATAAACAAAATCGTGCACATTGCTCAAATGCACAATTTCACCAGCAGTGTTGAGCCGAGCCGAAATGTGGCATTTGCCACCCAGCACATGCTGGGGACCAAACGCTGCATCGAGAACCTGCAGATGCCGCATACCATTGAGCATGGGAATGACGAGCGTCTCTGGCCCAACGGCTGGCCGAACATCAGCGATCGACTGCTCCAGGTCATAGGCCTTGCACGTCAAAATCACGAGATCGAATCGGGCGGCAGGTTCACCCCGCTCTGCCAGCGCACGAAGTTCACTCGCAGTCAGGCAAGCAGGTGCCGGGAGAAACACATTCCCGAAAGAACTGGTGATCGCCAAACCGGCTTGCGCCAGCTTCTGCGCGCGCACCGGCCGGACCAGAAACGTCACATCCTCGCCCGCTTCAAGCAGCCGCCCACCAAAATACCCACCCACAGCCCCCGCACCCAAAACCAGAACTCGCATGGATTATCTAGCCTCTACCAAAATCATTTTTCATCGTTCAATCTGACGATGATCGATTCCCAGCGATCATTCAACACGAGGCAGAACTTTCGTCTCAACATCACCGGACGGTGAAACTCATTTACTCTCTGGGAAAAGGCAGATTCTCAAATTTGAACGAAACCACCTGCTCCTCAGGTTGATCGATCACCTCCACAAGTAAGACCTCATCACCATGAATTGGAAGAGATTTCAATCCAGCGAAAACATGCCACCAACGTCCATTCTCGAATCGATCTGACGTGGTTATTTCATGCGGAGTACGGACTTTTCCCTCTCGCTCAAAATAACGAACTTTCATCTCTTTAACATACTGCATAGAGTCTGCTGAAAATAAATAATCAGGGTAATCTTTATAGTCATCCACACCAGGTTTAATTTCCTGCCTTAATCCCAGCTTTTTTATCAAAGGGGAAGTATCATTCGATGATTTACTATCAAACAGGCCTGGAATTTCATGCACCACTCGTTTACCACCAATCAGGCAGGTGATTTCTCCTTCCATAGAAACGATCCGTGACGCCTGAAAGCGTTGATTCGTAAACAGAAGAGCCAGATTGTTTTCGTCAGGCTCCACCTGGCCACTATGTCGCAGAATTTTGCAAATGTTCAGCGACTCTCCATTCACTTTATCGGTTGAATCGATCACTACCTGACCTTGATCAACTTTGATGCTATGTATTTTGATCTTCCCCATCCCGCTGAGCCGATTGAGCCTCTCTCCTTTGGCACGGAATACGACTCCATGAGGCACATATTTGTCACCAGTATTACCATCATCAACTCGATAAGCACTTCTCATCGCTGAAGCATTCAATATGACTCCAGGCTCTAAACCTTGAGCTTTGACCGCTGGCTGAAACGGCGCGCCTTGAATGCAAAAGAAAGACTCATTCGTATCACTAGTCTTTATTCCAGGTGCGAAACTCTTGGGCCCACCCATTGCAATGAGCAGCATGATACTCGAAGGAACCTGTAGCAGCCTTTCTTCATCGGCAGCTGGAACTCGGCTCGCCAATTTGAGCGAACCAGGATTCTGTTCAGTTTTCAGATTCTCAATGAGATGCTTACTGATCGTGTCCAGATCTTCGGTAAAGTTCGAGATATTGGGCCGGAGAAATGTCTGAATGTATTTAATCTGATTATCAATCAAGGTTTTTAGTTTGGGGAGTTCATCAGTGCTCTTCGACAGAAGTTGAAAACCTATTGAAAGATCTTCCCCAACCTTGACCGAAAATTGCGCAGCACTCAGATCATATGGCCACTTCCCTTGAGTCATAGGGCTTGTGCTCTCGACCTGCCCAGGCATCGAAGGAGTTTTTGATGGATCAATTACCGCTACGAGGAGGTGGGCATCCCGATCGAGTGTCGCCCACATGGGATGGGGTTTGACCGACTCACCCCCGGCAATGGCCCGCTGAATAGTCTCGACAGAACCAGCTAACAGAACATCTGGCTGACTCAAATAGAATGCGCGTGAGTCTAATCGATCCCCATTGGCTTCATAGAAGAGATAGTCACGATCCGCATGTTTTCTTATTTCTCCCTTCCCATCGATGGCCCGGAGATCATCATAGCTGACAGATCTATTGAGATGAAGGACACCCAGAGTGCTCTTCGTCCACTCCTGAGTTGACGATCCAATCGCTTGAGCAATCCTTGGAAGAAGGACTTCCATCGAATCTTCCGGCAGTGGTGCAGCCTTTTCTATAGCTGCCGAAATCATTTTTAATCCAATAGTGATACTCTTAATATCCTTCTGAGTGAGTGAACTCTTTCCGAAAGGTAGATCCGGGCTGACTCCAAACTTGCTGCCCAGAGAAGCAACCATCGGTGACTTGTTAATCTCTGCCGAATTCACATGAATCAGCAGATCGGTATCGCGATCAAACCAGCCCAATCCGGGAAGAAATTTTTCAGTGGTCGCTTTCTCATTGCCAGCTGTTTGAGCCACGGATTCGTTACCGGGGAGCTTCTCGGCACCGATTGAAGAAGAGGTTGAAGTTGCCTCCCCCTGTGTCGAAGCAGGTTCCGGCGCTGCAACCACCGGCATTACTTCTCGACTCGATGAGCCTCGGAAGTACAGGGCGGCCACTAGCGTGCCTGCCACGAGAACGAGCACGCATGCACCAGCGATCAATGCGACCGCTGGCGGCTTCTGGGAAACGGGCTGCCGACGAGTTTTCACTGTCGAGCTATGCCCATGAACTTTTGAGGTTGATTTTTTGTGCGGTAACTTCGCTGGTGGAGCGATCGGTTCATCGAAGTCTGAACCAAAGCCCCCCTCTTCCTCTGGAGACAACTTCGCTACGAATATCGAACCACACTTGGCACATTTGACTTTCTTGCCAATTTTTTCGGATGAAGCCAATTTGAAAGTTGAATCGCAGTCAGGGCACGAAATCCGTAGTGAGGCCATACTGTGCTCCGCTAAAGCCACTCGCCTGTTGTGTAGGACTTGAGCTTATACGTAGCACAGTAAAATGAACAGTACTGCCAGATGCGATTTTTATGAGAATATCACCCGAGGGCACAAAGAAAAAAGCCCCCTAACCCGGCCCCATTCCCAGGTCGTAGGCCTTCAAATTCTGGCGATAGACAGCGAGTGCCGCATGCAGCGTCGAGCGGTCGATCTTCCATTGGGGATTGCCATCGGTGAATCGATTGCAGTGCTCGACCAGCAGTTGATGCAAGAACTTGAAAAGATGCCGGGGCACGCGCATTTGCGACAATGTGCTGACAAGTTCCGCTTCCGTCACACTGCTGTCGAACCAGTCGAGCAGCTTGGGCGGATTGGTACTGCCATTGGTACAAGCCTTAATCCGATCGTTCGCCAGGTCGTAAAGCGATTCCCCCGTCCACTCCAGCGAGCGGATCATATTCTGCTTATCGAGCCGCGAACGCTCGTAGAATTCGGGGTTTTCCCGGCTGAGAAAATGACTGATCTCGACAGGCAACAGCAGCTTGAAGCCCAGTCCCGAATGCTTGAGAAACTTGTTATCGAACATGGGCCACATGAGATCACGCATGCGCTCGGCATTACCGTTGATCAGATGCGGCTCATCGACACGATCAACAATCACCACCATCCCGGTGAAGCCCAGCGTTCTCAGCACGCTTTGTAGCTTCGAGAGGAATTCATAGCGGTCATCACTGCGGTCCTTGGCAGGGACAGGCTGTGCCACGAGGTCTTTCGATTCAAAACCTGCCAGCACCTGCTTGAGTGCAATCAAAGGATGATTCAGCACGCGCACCTGTCGGCAAACTCGCCAGGCCAGCCACAACAATTTTGTCTGCTTGATCAGCCACGGGCCCCAGGCCACCAGCAGCACCAGCCACGGCCAGGGCCTGCCCATTTGATTCAGCGAGCCGTTCTGTGCCAGCACCCCAAAGAGGACCAGCGTGGCCAGTGCTCCCAGCCCCAGTTCCCACCAGCTCACAAAGTTGGCAAACCTCAATTTGCGACGCAAAGCATTCCAGCGTGTGGCGGGATGTGTACTGCGTGCTTTATCGAAAAAAGCCGCCAGCAGCAGCAGATCTCGCTTCTGCGAACGCGAAAGGCTCGCCAGTCGATCCGCATGAATCTCAAAAGCTCCCGGCTTGGACGTATGGTTCTCTTCCAGCACATCATCCACGAGCCGGGTGGTCGCTAACGACAGGATCGCATCCATATGATCCCACAGCTTCCACTGATTCAAAGCCCGCTCAGGTCGGGAAGAATGCGGGGCCACATGCTGGCGGAAGTTGTCGAGAAACGGATTGAAGTCGTCGTACTCGACCACAAACACCCGGTCATTCGGATTCCCCACATTATGCTCGGAAATCTGATCCACCACCTGCAGGCGCAGTGCCGTTTTCCCACTTCCCTTTTCACCAAACACAACGGCTGTCGATGGTTCGCCCGGGTTGCCGCAGATTTTATCCCAGGCAGGATGGAACGTCGCCTGAGCACAGAACCGCTTGAACAGCGGATCGCTCTGTGCGTCTTCCTGACTGAATGGATTCTGAGAAAGCCCATGATGTTCGAGAAACTGCTGAATCCGCATGAACAACCTTTACGGCTGGTGAATGTAAGCTCTGCAAGGCCCTCATCAACTCAAGAACTGGCACTTTCTACAGAGCGAAACACAAAACAGGGCGAAACATGATTCCGTGACTTCCCATCGCTGGCTCCCCTGACCTCGGATCACCAGGCCCTGCATCGATCCTTCGATCGAGGTCAAGCCCGCCTCCTGTCGGACACAGACTCATGACCACAGACCGACGACCATCGACGACAGAGCCCAACGGGTCATACCTTCCTTGAAGGAAAGTCGTTTGCCAGCACAACGCGCGCTGCTACAGAATACCTGTTCTGCGCAAAACATCGCCAGTGACTTGATCCGGGGATCAACCCTTGTGGAAAATTTCACACAGAATAAATTCCACCGCGAACCATGATCGTCTGTGAACCATCGAGAACCTTGTGACGCTCTCCACGGCAGCCAACACATCTTGCAACACGCTTCTGTGGCCCGACTGGTCGCCAGAGATCTTCTCCAGTTCGCCCAGCCAGATCCTCGTGGTACGCGTCCCGCTCGAAATCTCGCCTGACCGCCAGACATCGTTGCGGGAACTCCTTTCCACCTCGGAACTGGCACGGGCCGATCGATATCGATTTCCGGAAGTTGGTCGCCGGTTCATTGCCTGCCGGGCCGCTCTCAAAACGTTGCTGGCCACTCACATTCAAGGTTGCCATCAGCCCAAAGATATTCGGTCGATCGAACTGATCCCCACAGCCAGCGGCAAACCCACCTGGGCCGGCTGCGAGAGCGATTTCAGTGTCAGTCATTCGGGCGAAATGGCCTTGATTGCCCTCCAGCTCCCCTGCTCAACCTCCACAACAAATCACTCCCCCGCACCGCTGCGACTGGGAATTGACCTCGAACATGCGGCCCGCACGACCGATTGCCTGCGTCTGGCCCGCCGGTTCTTTGCACCCGGCGAAGTCGCCGCCCTTGAAGCTCTTCCCGCAGAAGAGGTCCAGCGGGCGTTCTTTCGCTGCTGGACGCGTAAAGAGGCCTATGTAAAGGCGATTGGCGTGGGCCTGGCCTATTCGCTGGAAGCGTTCGAAGTCCCGATTCATTCCCTTCCCCCGGGAACCAGCCACCGGGCACTCCTCGCGCATGCCGCCGACAGGGAGCAGGTGCAGCGCTGGCAACTCTTCGAAACCTCACCTCACCCGCACTACGAAGCCGCCCTCTTCCTCGACTCGCCCCACCCTCCCAAGATCACCTACGCCACCATCGATTGGGAGCAGCCTTAATCATAGACGATGTAGAGGAATTTCAGCGTTCGCACGCAGTGGATGACGCCTCCTTCCTTTACTAACCAACAACCATGAGGCCTATCGATAGTTCATTCATCCGCCAACGGCATTTAATTTACAAATCTAACTCAATGTAGCTATTGATTTTGATCTGTGGAAACAATTGACCGTACTTGGCATTCAGCTTGTCGGCTTGATCGCTGGTAATCTCTTCGAGTAATGGAAAGCGAGAAAGGTCTCCCAAATCGATTTCACACTCTCTTAGCCGCAGCGTACGAAGCTGTGGCAACGGAGGAAGAACTCGACCATCCCGAAATTGAATACGCTTAAGACCCAGGCTCTCAAGTCGATTTGCCCCATTGAGGAATTCGTCGTCCAGAACAATTTTCTCTGGCCCCATGATGTGCACAGATTTTAGATTTGGTATATCTTCAAGCCCCCGCAGATTAGTTTCCGTCACAACCGTATTCCACAATGATATACTACGGATAGTAGTTGATTTTGATGCCTCTCGAAATGGTGCATCACCAAGTTCACAATCTGTAAAATTGAGTGAAACAATTGGAATGCCCACAAATACTTTATCAAGATCTTCATTTGTGAGACACCCCTTCAATCCCAGATAAGCCCTCACATTCAATTGACGAATCGCATTCCAAATGCGTTGTCGCTCCTTCTCATCGTCTGAAAAAGTGACCACAATAGTTTGAACCATTCCCAAGTATGTTGCGTACAGCGAGCCATGAACTGAGGTTGCAATGTTTCCTTTGTGAATGACACCCATCACTTCGATCAGACCATGATTCGACGTGATGACACTCATTGCTAACATGGTGCGTGTCACCATACCCACGGGGACTACAATCACCGCCAGAAGAATGATCGCAAGAATCAGTTTTCGATAAGTCATTTTGAGTCATCTTCTTTGTGTATTCACAGAATTCAATCCACTTATGAATCGTCTATTCCCAGAATAGTCATCCGACGACTTTGATGAGCAATAGAGCTGAATTCATGGATGGATGACCATATCAATTCCCTCGAACATCAACAATCACCAGCTCTAACGCCATGCCTGCTCTGGTGCCATGCTTGCAGCTCTGGGCAAGCATGTTTTTGCGATCTTCGATATGCGAATCCTAGTGCGGGAGAGTCGGCACCTGAAGTTGGTGCATTCCGAAGACTCCATGCACCCTACAAAACTCCTTCGCGCTCTTCGCGACTTCGCGTGAGCAGCCGTGATGAGAGAGGTTTTCACTTCGTGTAGTGAGGGCCATCACAGATTCTTCAACGCAAGGAAGCATTCGGAACCAGCGGCGATTTGAGCCCTTGGCCTAATTGCTGCAGCACGTCGTCAACCTTTCGAGGTTCACACGCCTGTTCGAGCTGATCCAGAAACTGGCTTTCTCCTTCCAGACCCAATTCAAAGCCGGGGGAAAGGGCTTGCCGGTCGCCATAGCGTAGTGAGTAAGTGCAGGTGGCCAGATCAGGTCGCTTGACAGGAAACGCGAGGAGCAGGCGCGGCCCGCGCAACGAGATCGACTCGGGTCGAAAGGCGGCTGCATCCAGCTCTGGCGGAATACTTCCCAGCCATAAGCGGTGCTGATTGATATTGGAAACTACGAACGACACTTCCACAGCCGATGGCTGGCCCACAGTTGATGGCTGGCCCGATGTTAGGGGCTGGCCGGCAGTTAAGGGGTGGCCGGGTTGCGCCACCCGCGTACGGAGAATGCAATCCCACGGCGAAACTCCCGCTTCCGGCACAGCTCGCTCAACCTCCACTGGAATTTCCACTCCCCTACCAGTCGCTGACTCGGCAGCAGGAAACCTCCACTCCACGGCCCCGACGGGAAGGTTGCGCGTCTCGATCAAGACCGTCCATACCCGCGAAGCTTCATCCCACTGGTCAGAAACCTGATAGGGCTCGTAACGCCTTTGAACTTCGAAGGATCCGCTCTCTTTGACTAATGCAGCCGCTGCGGATCGTGGCAGATTCCGCACAAGCCAGCCGGCTTCAGCCGCGATCGACGGGGCGATGAGTGGCTCTTTCTTTGCAGGATCTTCGACTTCCACGCGCAGATCGCGCAGGTCACTCCGGCAAGCGGAGAGAATCTCAGGGCTCAATTCGACCAGCAGCCACACAGGCGCATGGAGTAAAGCATCGGCGGGAGGTTCTGCCGCAGAATCAGCTCGTAAACTCTCCACAGCGGCCCGCACATCGAGGGGGAGTTTTCGAAATTTGGCCACTGCAAGAGATGACTTCGAACCGGTCGATGACACCGGCCCCGCCATGGGAGTCACTGATGTCTCACACCCGGACATCAGGCTCAAGACCAGACCGCACCACCCCCAAAAACACCTACGCGGGATACAGTGACGACTCAGAGTCGGGTCAGAGAGAAAGCAGGAAGCCATGATGTGCGGGCCACCTCAGGAGGAACTCTGCGGGCAACGTTTTAAGAATGGTCAAGTTCGTTAGCGACATGCCATGAGCATCAAGGCGATCGCAGTTTCCGACACAAAAACTCGGAAAACTTCCTGCTAGATGAGAGCCTGCCCATGAAGGATTTGTGTGCAGGAAGTGAAGAGTTTGCAAAGTTGGGCTTGTCGCCAACCCGGATGGAGAGATAATTGAAATGCGTTGACAGCTTTTGAATGCCTCTTCGACATACCTCTATGAATCGATGGCGTGTCTGTTCTGGTCCCCATGGTTCTAGCGAATTCATGGTTCTGGAAAGTGTGAGTCGATTTCTCGAAATTTCTTTTGACGTGTGTTGTCGATCTCATGTTAACATGAGGTGCAGTGATGTTGTCGATCACTGGATGATGCCGCGAGGCTGACATTCCTCGCACTTCGGTCATGAATGTTCCCCGACCATGAATGTTCCACGACCCTGATCAGAATCATTCCGGGTTTCAATTAACCCGAAGTGTTCGTGAATAATTGTGCTCACAATTGGTGATGTGATTTGCAGTGAACGAACTGCAGTCGATGATTCGGGGGCTTTGAAAGCTCCTGTTGCTACAGCGTGTCAGACTCTCGCCAGTATTGACTCGAGATGGGACTTCTCAGCCTGCCTTGCAAACTTTCGTCGATCGCTCTTTCCCACATCGAAACCATTGACGAACTTTCACTGTAGCTCTGGCCTTTCGCTCTCGTCCAAGGCTTTGACTCAGTGAAGTTCATGTGCAGTTTCCCCTCATTGCCAGGGCTGGCGACAGCCTGCGCAACAGGAATGGAACTGCCATCCCATGAACCTGCCTGATGTTCATGATGTCATTGGCTGGCTGGTTGAACAGACCCGCAGCTCACGGAGATGCAGGCGCCTCGGAGATCTCACATCACAAAATTTCATCGCCAAAAACCACAGAACTAAGCATTGATATTGCAGAATTTCAGTTTCGCCGAACGGATTCGAATTAGGAGTGAAACATGACGACAGGACAAGATCTGCTGGAAAAATTCTCTGCCCGCCAGAATGCCGATACCTTCTGGCAGGAACACTGGCAGGGGACATTTGCCGAATATCTGGATATCGTTCGCGAAAATCCAGGTGTCGTGCGGACGGCTCATCAGCGGATGTACGACATGATCACTTCCTACGGTGATTATTCTGTCGATGAAGGCCGCCGGGGTGGCCTGAAGCGCTATGCATTCTTTGATGATCCCGACAACGGGGGGCGGGATGCGATTTTCGGTCTCACCGAAGAACTCTCACAACTCGTCTCCGTCTTTCGCAGTGCGGCTCTCAAATACGGCAGCGAACGCCGGGTCCTCCTGCTTCACGGCCCAGTAGGCAGTTCGAAATCGACCATTGCCCGACTGCTGAAAAAAGGGATCGAGCGCTATTCCCTCAAGCCCGAAGGAGCACTCTACACCTTTGGCTGGAAGGAAAAGGATGGCAGCATCACCTGGGATCCGATGAATGGTGATCCATTGCAGTTAATCCCCCACGCTTATCGCCAGGAATTGTGCGATCAACTGAATGAGGAGGTCCAGAACGCGACTTATCCCATCGAGATTAAAGGGGATGTCTGCCCTCTTTCTCGATTTTACTTCCGCGAGCGACTCTCTGAGGAAAATGGCGACTGGACGAAAGTTCTCGAATCGATCGTCGTCAAACGCTTCTTCCTGTCAGAGGCCGACCGGATCGGGATTGGTACTTTCCAGCCCAAAGATGAAAAAAATCAAGACTCAACAGAGCTGACAGGCGATATTAACTATCGCAAAATTGCCGAGTATGGCAGTGAATCTGACCCCCGCGCTTTCAACTTTGATGGTGAGTTTAACGTTGCCAATCGCGGGATGATTGAATTTATTGAAGTCCTTAAACTCGATGTCGCATTCCTTTACGATCTGCTGGGGGCTTCGCAAGAACATAAAATCAAGCCCAAGAAGTTTGCTCAGACCGATATTGATACGGTCATTATCGGTCATACCAACGAGCCTGAGTATCGTAAGCTGCAGTCCAACGAGTTTATGGAAGCGCTTCGTGATCGTACGGTCAAAATTGATATTCCCTACGTCACCAAGTTAAGCCAGGAACTTTCGATCTACGAAAAGGACTACAACAGCCGACGTGTCCGCGGGAAGCACATTGCTCCTCATACTCTCGAAGTGGCAGCACTGTGGGCCGTTCTGACCCGGCTGGAAGAACCCAAGCACCACGGGTTGACACTGCTCCAGAAACTGAAGCTCTACAATGGAAAATCATTGCCAGGCTTCACGATGGATAATGTTGATCAGTTGCGGAAAGAATCCAAACATGAAGGGATGCAAGGAATTTCACCTCGCTACGTGCAGGATAAGATTTCGAATGCACTGGTGAATAATGCCGATGCGACAAGCATTAATCCATTCATGATGCTCAACGAACTGGAGGGCGGGCTCAAGCATCACTCGTTGATCCCGAATGAAGATACCCGGGATGCCTACCGCCGGCTGATTTCTATCGTTAAAGAAGAGTATACCGATGTCGTCAAGAATGAAGTGCAGAGGGCAATTGCTGCTGACGACGAGGCTCTCACACGACTCTGTGGCAACTATATTGATAATGTGAAAGCCTATACTCAGCGTGAACGTGTTCGTAACAAATTCACTGGCCAGGATGAACAGCCCGATGAACGCCTGATGCGGTCGATTGAAGAGCGCATTGATATCCCCGAAACACGGAAGGACGATTTCCGCCGGGAAATCATGAACTACATTGGAGCACTGGCACTCGATGGGAAAAAGTTTGACTATAAGACCAATGAACGCCTGCACAAAGCACTGGAAATGAAGCTCTTCGAAGACCAGAAGGACACCATCAAGCTCACGAGCCTCGTTTCCAATGTGGTCGATAAGGACACTCAGGAAAAGATCGACATTGTCAAGGGCCGACTGATTCGTGACTTTGGCTACAACGACGAATCAGCCCACGACGTGCTGCAATACGTAGCGAGCATCTTCGCCCGCGGCGATGCCAAACGAGATTAAACGAGTGTGACTGGCGGCTCAGATCGTTAATGAATGCCGGCCATCATTTCTCAAGAGACTTGTGAAGATCCGTACCATAATGTGAGTTTGGAAACTGTTGGTTTTCTATTGGAGATCCATGGTACACTGTCAGGGAACATGAACATCGACAACACTGGATATCACACAACAGCTTCTCAGTAGGGAAGCTCACAAAATGGTATTTTATGTCTACCAAGACAAACAGTACGAATCAGGTTTCTTTAATTCCCCGGTCACAGAAAGGTGAACCGACATGGGAACTCGTCGATCATTTTCCGATTCAGGGGCACTGGACGGAGGAGGCATATCTGGCGATCAACAGTAATCGCTTGATCGAGCTAGTCGCTGGTGTACTGGAGTTTCCCCCGATGCCGACCTGGTCTCACCAGATGATTGTCGATTTTCTGCATCAGCATCTGAAATCGTTCGTTCAAGAGAGGCACCTTGGTCTGGTTGCTTTTGCACCCTTGAGAGTTCGTGTCGGGGTGGAACGCTACCGGGAACCCGATGTCATTTTTTGCTCAACCACCAGAATCAAAGACTTAACGAGTCCTGCCGAAGGTGCAGATTTGGTGATTGAAGTCGTCAGCGGATCTCCTGCTGATCGCGATCGAGACTATATTGACAAACGTAAAGATTACGCCGCAGCCGGTATCCCGGAATACTGGATTGTTGATCCCGACGAATCTCGGATCACGGTCCTTAATCTTTCGCATCCGTCAACTGATTATGAAGTGGAGAGAGAATACCACCCTGGAAGTATTGCGACTTCTCGATTACTTCCCGGTTTTCTGATTGATACCACCGCCTGCTTCGCGGCTGGGCAACTCACGACAAATGCGGATGACTCCCGCGAGTGACTGGCATGAGGCCATACCATGACTCGACCGATCGATCTTGATACCCAGCGGTTCAAAGAAATTGTCCGCGGGAAAGTGCGCGACGGACTGAAGAAGTACATCACTCAGGGAGAAATTCTGGGGCGCCAGGGCCGGGAGGTGGTGAGTATTCCGATTCCCAATCTGGATATTCCCCGCTTTCGCCATGGCAGCAAAGGTTCTGGAGGCGTGGGTCAAGGCGAAGGAGAGGCCGGGCAGCCGGTCGGCCAAGGAGGTGATCAGGAAGGTGGCCTGGCCCAGCCTGGCGATCAGGAAGGCCAGCACATCCGCGAAGCCGAACTGACTCTCGATGAACTGGCTGACATGTTGGGAAGTGAGCTGGAATTGCCACTGATCACTCCCAAAGGAGACAGCACACTTAAGACCAAAAAGCTGCGATACAACAGCATCCGCCAGACAGGCCCCAAATCACTGCGTCATTTCAAGCGCACTTATAAGCGGGCTCTGCGGCGGCTCATTGCAACGGGAGGCTACGATCCTCTAACTCCCGTCGTTATCCCCACACATGAAGATGAACGCTTCCGCTCCTCCTCGGAAGTAGTGCTGCCGCATGCGAACGCCGCCGTCATCTACATGATGGATGTCTCCGGCTCCATGACCGACGACCAGAAGCAGATTGTCCGCACAGAGTCCTTCTGGATTGATACCTGGCTGCGTAGTCAATACGACGGACTTCAGCGGCGGTATATCGTGCACGATGCCGTCGCCCATGAAGTGGATGAAGATACTTTCTATCGCACGCGGGAAAGTGGGGGCACCAGGATTTCCTCGGCTTATACGATGGCTCAGAAGATCATCGAACGCGATTTTCCTCCCGCCGACTGGAACATTTACTGCTTCCAATTCAGCGACGGCGATAACTGGGGTGAAGACAACACACTATGTATGCAGAAACTGCAAAATGATCTGATCCCCGTCTGCAACCTCTTCTGCTATGGCCAGGTCGAAAGCCCCTATGGCACGGGAGATTATCTGCGCGAATTGAAGAAGATCGTCTCCCGTTTTGAAAATCTGATTCTCTCAGAGATCAAGAACCGTGAGGGAATCTACGAGTCGATCAAAACGTTTCTCGGGAAGGGAAAGTAATTACCAGGCGCCTGTCATTCACTCGACCATTCCCGAGGACTTGAGAGTCTGCAGGCGAAAGGATTCCCATGGCCACGTCGATCTCCACACACCGGCAACTTCCTGCCGAACTGCGTGAAATCCAGTTGAGAACGGAAGACTATGCACGCAGTTATGGACTCGATTTCTACGAAACGATTTTCGAGGTCCTCGATCTCGAAGAACTCTGCATGTTCGCTGCCTATGGTGGCTTTCCGACCCGATATCCGCATTGGCGATTTGGAGCCGAGTACGATGAGTTAGTGAAGACTCATATGTATGGACTGCAGCGTATCTACGAGATGGTCATCAACAACGACCCCTGCTACGCCTATCTGCTCAATACGAATATGATGATCGACCAGAAGCTGGTCATCGCTCATGTCTACGGGCATTGCGACTTCTTCAAAAACAACGCCTTCTTCTCACATACCAATCGCAAAATGCTCAACCAGATGGCGAATCATGCCGCCAGAATCAGTCGCTACATCGATCGTATTGGCTATGAGCAGGTCGAGCAGTTCATTGATGCCTGCCTCTCTCTGGAAGATCTGATTGATCCTCATTCCGTCCAGATCAAAAGAGCTCCCGATATCTCGGCGATGCCGCATGCCGCCCTGTTGCGAGACGAGGATTTTGAATACCTCGCCACCGAGGGACGTTTTCCTTCAAAAGGGTATATGGATCAATTCATCAATCCACCCGAAGTGCTCGAACGCGAGGCCAAAGAACGCAAAGACCGTGAGGTCGAACGCGTGAAAAAAAGATCTTTCCCTGAGCAACCCCAGCGGGACGTGCTGCAGTTTTTATTACAGCACGCGCCACTGCGTGACTGGCAGCACGATGTGCTATCGATCATTCGCGATGAGGCTTACTACTTTGCGCCCCAGGGTCAGACCAAAATCATGAATGAGGGTTGGGCCAGTTACTGGCATACCTTCCTCATGACCCGTCACGGCATGAATGATTCCGAAGTCATTGACTATGCCGACCATCACAGTGGGACGGTCGCAATGACACCTCAACGACTGAACCCCTACAAAGTCGGGATTGAACTCTTCCGCAATATCGAAGAGCGCTGGAACAATGGCCAATTCGGCGCTGAGTACGATAACTGCACTGATATGAAAGAAAAAGCGGGCTGGAAGAAAGATGTCGGGTTAGGCCGCCAGAAGATTTTTGAAGTTCGCCGGATTCATAACGATATCACATTTATCGATGAATTCCTGACGCCGGAGTTTTGTGCCCAGCACAAGTTCTTCTCGTTTGCCTATAACCCTTCAGCAGATCAGTACGAAATTGCCTCGCGAGAGTTCGATCAGATCAAACAGCAGCTCTTGACCAGTCTGACAAATCATGGCCGGCCATTCATTTATGTGGTGGATGGGAA
>VFQR01001201.1_pt1 | contig 21412 bp, 22 predicted proteins | sample 3512321 | NCBI WGS metagenome assembly VFQR01 (sample SAMN10412374, study PRJNA504923) | tailings metagenome | isolation source: Relicate 3 Philex TSF1 revegetated site | place: Philippines: Tuba, Benguet | collected 2017-08-29 | reverse complement strand
CCGAGTTGAACTTCTTGGCGAGGTCCTCGTCATTGGTGAGGATCATGCCGCCGCGCGGACCGCGCAGCGTCTTGTGGGTGGTCGTCGTCACCACATGGGCGTGCGGGAACGGCGAGGGATGCGCGCCGCCCGCGACGAGGCCGGCGAAATGGGCCATGTCGACGAACAGCCAGGCGCCGACCTCGTCGGCGATCTGGCGGAAGCGGGCGAAATCCCAGAAGCGGGCATAGGCCGAGCCGCCCGCGACGATCACCTTCGGCCTGGTCTCATGCGCGATGCGGGCGACCTCGTCCATGTCGATGACCTGGTCGTCCTTGCGCACCGTATAGGGCGCAACCTTGAACCACTTGCCCGAGACGTTGACGGGCGAGCCGTGGGTCAGGTGACCGCCGGCCGCGAGGTCGAGGCCCATGAACGTGTCGCCCGGCTGCATCAGCGCCATGAACACGCCCTGGTTCGCCTGGCTGCCGGAATTCGGCTGGACGTTGGCGAAGCGACAGCCGAACAGCTTCGTCGCGCGCTCGATGGCGACGTTCTCGGCGATGTCGACGAACTGGCAGCCGCCATAGTAGCGCTTGCCCGGATAGCCTTCCGCATACTTGTTGGTCATCACCGAGCCCTGCGCCTCCATGACGGCGCGCGAGACGATGTTCTCCGAGGCGATCAGTTCGATCTCGTGTTGCTGGCGACCGAGTTCCTTCTGGATCGCGTCGAAGATGACGGGGTCGCTGTCGGCGAGCGAGGCCGAGAAGAAACCGTCGAAGGGCTGGTAGGCGGCAGCGGAAGACGAGGACATCCGGATCACTCCGTGGGCGCGGGATGGCGCGCCGGTTCGGTCGGGAAGATGGGCCAAGGCGGTAGCACAGCGCCGGTGACGAGTCCAAGCTTCAGGCGGGCTGAGCCACCAGACCTTGTGCCGATATCACGCCCCCTCCCCCGCATCCTGCGCCAGCCGGCGCTCGAGCTTGCGGCGAGCGAGGCGCTCGAGGTCGTGCAACGCTGCATGGACCGGCCCCATCACGATGACTTCGGTCCCGGTCTCGGCGCAGATCGCAGCGACGCGCACATAGGCCCCGACCGGCGTGTGCTCGAAATAGACGGTGCGGGTGGACGATTCGGGCATGGCTGGAGTGTGCCACGGGTCGGGCCGTGGGAGTGAGGGTGTCGCCATGGCGGCGCGGGTTCCCGATGCAGCTCCGCTCCGGGATCGTGCAGCCAAGCCTCTTCGCCCAAAGAAAAGCCCGGCGCGTGGCCGGGCTTCGGGAGCATCGCAACGGTGACGGCGATATCAGCGCAGGGCCACCGGCTGCGCGCTGACGCCGGCGGCCTGGGCCCCGATGCCGTCACGCTGGTAGATGTCGTCGCGGAACTGCACCAGGCCGTCCGGATTGGCCCAGCCGGTGATGTAGACCCAATAGACCGGAACCGGCTGAAGCGGCTTGGCGTCGACGCGGTCGGTGGTGCGGAAGATGCGGTCGATCTCCGAACGGTTCCACTGCGTGCCCTGGAGGATCCACGCGATGAGCTCGCGCACGTTCTGCACGCGGGCGCAGCCGGATGAGTGGAACCGCTGGTCCTCACCGAACAGGCCCTTCGACGGCGTGTCGTGCATGTAGACGGCGTGCTGGTTCGGGATGTTGATGCGGACGTTGCCCATCGAGTTGCCCTCGAAGGGGTCCTGGCGGAAGCGATAGTTCATCGCGTCCATGGAGTTCCAGTTGATGGACTCCGGCGCCACTTCCTGGCCCTGGCCGTTGAAGACGCGGATGCGGTTCTTGGCGAGATAGTCCGGCTCGGCCTGCATCTTGGGGATGAGGTCCTTGCGGATGATCGAGGCCGGCACGGTCCAGTAGGGATTGAAGTTGATGTCCTGGACACGGGTCGAGATGATCGGCGACTGGCGGTCGATCTTGCCGACGACGGTCACGTGGCGCGAGACCACGGTGCCGTTCTCCACCGCCTCGAGCTGGGCGGCCGGGATGTTCATGACGATGAAGCGGTTGCCGAGGAAACCGGCATGGGCGCGCACCCGCACCAGATTGGTCTCGAGCTGGCGCAGCCGCATCTCGGCCGGCACGTTCAGTGCCGCGAAAGTGGATTCACGCACCTGGCCATCCGGCGAGATGCCATGGCGGGTCTGGAAGCGCTTGACCGCCGTGTCGACGAAGCTGTCGAAGATGTCGGAGCGGCCGGTGGAGGCATCGAGGTCCCCGGATGCGATGAGGCGCTCGCGCAGTGCCACGACGGCAGGACGGCGGGTGCCGATGCGCAGGCGCTCGCGGGTCGGGACCGGCTGCCAGCCGCCACGCGCGACGATCTGCTGGTACTGGGCGATCGCCTGCTCGAGCCCCTGCACCGTGTGCGGGCCGAGGACCGGATAGGGATTGCGCGTCGAACGCGACCGCGACCCGGCGTCGAAGCTGTCGGACCATTCGGCCACGGCCTCGCGGCGTGAGCTCTGGGCGAGAGCCGGGCTCGCCGCGCCGAGGGCTGCGAGGGAAACCATGCCTCCGAGCAGGGCTCGCCGGTCGAGGCGATATCCGGTGGATGCGGGCGAACGATCGGTCACGGTGTCGGCTCCGAATGATCGGCGGTGATCGACCCGCCGCGCGGGAGGAAACACCATTATCCTTAAGGAATGCCATGCGGCTGTTGCCGCTCACCTAGTGCAACCAATGTGACCAACTCAAGGCGTGAAGCGCAGATCGGCCACGCAAAATGGCGTGAGGTCGCGCCGATGCCGGGCTGCGCCGCGCATTGCGCCCTGGCGAGAGCCCAAAGAAAAGAGGCCGGCGGGCACACCGGCCTCGTCAGTGAAGGGGTCTCAGGAGGTCGCTGAGGCCCTCAGTGATTGTGCTTGCGCTGCTCCCTGACGAGCAGGGCGGCTCCGGTCACGCCGAGCATGTTCTCGGCGAGAAGGACGACCATGGCCAGCCCGGCCGCAACGACGGCCCAGTCGGACAGAAGAAACTGCATGGCGATTCCGTCCGCTCAGAGGCGATAGAGGATCTGGTCGGTCCAGAACCGCTCCAGGCGCAAGAGCGACTTGTTCAGCGACTTGAAGTCGTCGAGGGCGATGCCGCCGACCTGCTCCACCGTGCGAACGTGCTTGGCGTAGAGCGCCTTCACGATCTCGGCGATCTCGTGCCCCTTGTCGGTGAGGCTGATGCGCACCGAGCGGCGGTCGATCCGGGAGCGCTGGTGCGAGAGATAGCCCATCTCGACGAGCTTCTTGAGATTGTAGGAGACGTTCGAGCCGAGATAGTAGCCCTTGGTCCGCAGTTCGCCGGCCGTCAGTTCCCTGTCGCCGATGTTGAAGAGCAGCAGGGCCTGCACGGCATTGATGTCGGAGCGGTTGCGACGGTCGAACTCGTCCTTGATCACGTCCAGCAACCGGCGGTGCAGGCGCTCGATGAGCGTCAGCGCTTCCATGTAGGCGGGGGTGATGGCCTCGAAACGCTCAAGACGCTCGGGCGAGATCGGCGGCGACGCGACATCGCGCGTCTTGGTCATCATGCTCATGGGACGCCTCTTGTCCTGGTTGGCGCCGGGGCGTTTTTTGGGCCCTCGGCCGAGCGGCCCTGTTCACCGCTCGTGTGATGCCAATCTAGGGCGGCGAATTTTAAGAGCCCCCGAACAAACAGCGTGAAGGCGGTTTAACCATTACTTGCTGAACAACAGATTGCATTGATTTCTCAGCAAGAAATCATTGTCTTTTCATAAACCTGACGGGCGACCGGCAACGTTCGATAAAGGATCGGAATCGCGGATTCTCAGGGGCGCCCGCGGCAATGTTTACGGACTGTTCAAACCGCGGCAATGACCTGTCAACCAACCGGTGGCGACGCCATGCACAGCCTTTTCCCAGTGGCCTTCAACACCTGTTCATCATAGGGCCAATGCCCTTGCGGAAGACGTTCGGCGACACCTTCCGCGCGTCAGTCCGGAATAGCCGGCCCGACGCGCGGAGGGCGCCGGTCAGCGTCCGCGCAGGAAGTTGACGATGCCGGAGAAGTCCGTGCCCGCCTCGCCCTGGCCGGCATAGAGGCCATAGAGCGCCGTCGCCTCGGCACCGAGCGGCGTCACCGCACCTGCCGAACGCGCCGCGTCCTGGGCGAGCTTCAGGTCCTTGAGCATCATCGCCGCCGTGAACCCGGCCTGATAGCCGCGATTGGCCGGCGAGGTCGGCACCGGGCCCGGCACCGGGCAGTAGGTCGTCAGCGACCAGGACTGTCCCGAGGACTTCGAAGCGATGTCGAAGAGCTTCTGGGCGTCGAGGCCCAGCTTCTCGGCGAGGACGAAAGCCTCGGACGTCGCGATCATGGTGATGCCGAGGATCATGTTGTTGCAGATCTTGGCGGCCTGGCCGTTTCCGGGGCCGCCGGCATGGACAATGGTCTTGCCCATGGCCTCGAGGTAGGGCCGTGCCGCCGCGAAGCCGGCGTCGTCGCCGCCGCACATGAAGGTGAGCGTCCCGCCGCTGGCACCACCGACGCCGCCGGAGACCGGCGCATCGATCATCGAGAGGCCTCGCGCGGCGGCGTCCTTCGCCACGGCTCGCGCCGTGTCCACGTCGATGGTCGAGGAGTCGATGAGCAGCGCGCCCGCCTTCGCCCTGGCGATGATGCCGGCCTCGCCGCGATAGAGAGCGCTCACCTCGCGCCCGGACGGCAGCATGGTGACGATGACGTCGGCGTCCTTCACCGCAACGGGGATGGAGGCGGCACCGACGCCACCTGCCGCCACGTGCCGCTCGACGGCAGCCGGGCTGACGTCGGTGCCGACGACCCGGTGGCCGGCCTTGACCAGATTGGCGGCCATCGGCCCGCCCATGTTGCCGAGGCCGATGAAGGCGATGGTGCTCATGAAACCCTCCCGTTGTTCGTTGCGCGGACCGATCACCGGGCCGGCAGGCGGCTCAGCCGCTCACTCGTTGAATGCTTCCTCGGCCTGCCGGGCGGCGAGGACGGCTGCCGCGGCAAAGAAGAGGACCAGGACCAGGTCTGCGAAGGTCGCCGGCAGGGGGCGCGCGGCCGCCTGGACCCAACCCTGCATTCCGGCCAACATGGCCAGGTCGATGGCCACGGCGACCGTCGTGCCGAGCAGCCAGACCACCCCGCCCCAGGCGGAGGCCAGCCACAGGCCGACGCCGGCCACCAGTTCGATGACGGCAAAGAACACGATCGATGCCTGCAGACCCGGCGGGAACTCCTCGAAGCCGATGCCGTCTGCATTCGGCCCGCCACAGATGACCAGCCACTGCATCAGGCCGCGGCCGATGACGAGGACCGCCAGTGTCCGCATGAAGATGCGGTAGATCCGCGCCCAGTCGATCCGCCGCTCCTCGTCGGCGGCATGGATCGGCGCATCGGCGGCATCCCTGACCTTGGTGGTGCTCATCGCCACCCGCTCACGATCGCGTCGGGGCCGGAGGCACCAGTTCGCCGCCGCCGAGCGGCGCGAAATAGGCCTCGACCATGGCCGGCGTCACCTCCGCGAGGGTCGCGGGCGACCAGCGCGGCGCATTGTCCTTGTCGATGATCACGGCGCGCACGCCCTCGTAGAAGTCGTGGCCGTGGCAGATGCGCGAGACGATACGGAATTCGGTCGTCATTGCCGCCTCGAATTCCATCGCGCGCCCCGCGCGCACCTGCGCGAGGGCGATCTTCATCGACGTCGGCGACTTCGTCATCATCGTGCGCAGCGTTTGGCCGCACCACTCGTCGCCGGCCGCCTCGGCTGCGGCCAGAGCCTCCATGATCGCCTCCACCGTGTCGTGGCGGAAGCAGGCGTCGATGGCGGCGCGGCGCGCGGTGACGCTTGCGGGCTGCGTCGCGACGTCGGCGAAGCCCTCGAGCACGAGGTCGACCGTTTCACGCCCACAGAGAGCGTCGAGGACCTCGCCGAACCGGTCAGAGGCCATGGCGTGGGTGGCGAGGCCGGTCGACAGGGCGTCCCCCTGCTTCATGCGCTCGCCGGTCAGGGCAAAGTAGGCGCCGATCTCGCCGGGGATGCGCGGCAGGAAATAGGTGCCGCCGACATCGGGGAAGAAGCCGATGCCGACCTCGGGCATGGCGAAGGTGAAGCGCTCGCCGGCCACGACATGGCTGCCGTTGATGGACACGCCGACGCCGCCGCCCATGACGATGCCGTCGACCAGCGCGACATAGGGCTTCGGATAGCGCTTGATCAGGATGTTGAGCTCGTATTCCTCGCGCCAGAACTGCAACGCCTCGTCGTGGCGGCCGGCCTTGCCGAGGTCGTGCAGCACGCGGATGTCGCCGCCGGCGCAGAAGGCCCTGCCGCCTGCGCCGGTCACGACCACGCGGGTAACGCCGGGATCGGTCGCCCAGCCGTCAAGCGCGGCGCGCATGCCGCGCACCATGGTCAGCGTCAGGGCGTTCAGCGCCTGCGGACGGTTGAGGGTGATCAGGCCGGCGGAGCCGCGCCGTTCGATCAGGACTTCGGATTCGCCGACGCTGTCTGTCATGTCGGGCCTGATATCACGCGCCGAGCACGTCGCGCGAGACGATCACGCGCATGATCTCGTTGGTGCCTTCGAGGATCTGGTGGACGCGCACGTCGCGCAGGACGCGCTCGATCGGGTGGTCGTTCAGATAGCCATAGCCGCCGTGCAGTTGCAGGCAGCCGTTGACGACCTCGAAGCCGACATCGGTGGCGAAGCGCTTGGCCATGGCGGCGAGCGTCGTGGCGCGCGGGTCCTTCTCGCCGACGGCCACTGCGGCGCGGCGCACCATCAGGCGGGCCGCCTCCAGTTCGGTGGCATAGTCGGCGATACGGAACCGCAGCGCCTGGAAGTCCTTGATCGCCTGCCCGAACTGCTTGCGGTCGCCCATGTAGCCGATGGTGCGGTCGAGGCAGAACTGGGCGCCACCGAGCGAGCAGGCCGCGATGTTGAGGCGGCCGCCGTCGAGCCCGGCCATGGCGATGCGGAAGCCCTGGCCCTCCTCGCCCACCATGTTCTCGGCGGGAACGCGGACATTGTCGAAGTCGACCACGGCGGTCGGCTGGCTCTTCCAGCCGAGCTTCTTCTCCTGCGCGCCAAAGGAGAGGCCGGGCGTATCCTTGTCGACGACGAAGCAGGAAATGCCGCGGGCGCCCTCCCCGCCCGTCCGCGCCATGACGACATAGACATCCGATCGGCCGCCGCCGGAGATGAAGGCCTTGGCGCCGTTGATGACCCAGGAGTTGCCGTCCTTGACCGCACGGGTCCGCAGCGAGGCGGCATCCGACCCTGCCCCCGCTTCGGTCAGGCAGTAGCTGGCGAAGGTCTTCATGGCGCAGAGGTCGGGAACGTAGCGACGCCGGAGGTCCTCGTGACCATAGGCATCGATCATCCAGGCGGCCATGTTGTGAATGGAGATGTAGGCCGTGGTCGAGACACAGCCCTGCGCCAGTTCCTCGAAGATCACCGCCGCGTCGAGGCGGGTGAGGCCGGACCCGCCGACATCCTCGCGCACATAGATGCCGCCGAAGCCGAGTTCGGCCGCCTTGCGCAGCGTCTCCTCGGGAAAGACCGAGCCCGCATCCCACTCGCGTGCGTGCGGCTCCATCTCGTCCCGCGCGAAGTCGCGCGCCACCTGGCGGAAGGCTTCCTGATCTTCGGAAAGGGCGAAATCCATCGGCGCGGCACCTGACCTTCAGTTCCTTCATGGCTTATGGGGCGACAGGTGGGTGGGTCAATTCCGCCGGGCGGGGGAGGACCGACATGGATCAAGTCCATCGCCGCGGGGCTGTTCTGAACAATTCCAGAGTGGTAATGCGTCTGTCATGTTCAGCGGCCGCAGTTGCCGCGGAGACCGGCCATGACCCTTCGTGCTTTCCACAAGCCCGCCACCGAGACGGCCACCGGAACGTCATCGAAGCTGGACCTGGCGACCCGCCTGCGTCGCAACCGCAAGGCCGACTGGTCGCGACGGCTGGTACGCGAGAACGTCCTGACCACCAACGACCTCATCTGGCCGATCTTCCTCATCGACAGCCAGGAGGCGCGCACGCCGGTCGCCACCATGCCGGGCGTCGATCGCGTCTCCATCGAGGAGGCAGTGCGCGAGGCCGAGAAGGCGGCGCGACTCGGCATCCCGGCCCTCGCCCCCTTCCCCTATGTCGACCCCGCGCTGCGCGATCCGGTCGGCTCGGATGCGGAGAACCATCGCAACCTGATGTGTCGCGCCGTGCGCGCCATCAAGGCGGCGGTGCCGGAGATCGGGCTCATCACCGATGCGGCGCTCGATCCCTACACCTCCCACGGCCATGACGGCGTGCTGACGGCCGAGGGCCGCATCCTCAACGACGAAACCGTCGCCATCCTCTGCCGGCAGGCGCTGGCGCTGGCGGAAGCTGGCGCCGACTGCATCGCCCCTTCCGACATGATGGACGGGCGGATCGGCGCCATCCGGTCGGCCCTCGACGCTCAGGGCTTCACCGAAGTCCAGATCATGAGCTACGCGGCAAAATATGCCTCGGCCTTCTACGGTCCGTTCCGCGACGCCATCGGCACCAAGACGACGCTGGTCGGCGACAAGCGCACCTACCAGATGGACCCGGCCAATTCGGACGAGGCGCTGCGCGAGGTCGAGATCGATATCGCCGAGGGTGCCGACATGGTGATGGTCAAGCCCGGCATGCCCTATCTCGACATCTGCCGGCGGGTGAAGGACAGCTTCGGCGTGCCGACCTTCGCCTACCAGGTGTCCGGCGAATACGCGATGATCGAAATGGCGGCGCGGGCCGGCGCGATCGATGGCGAGCGGGCGATGCTGGAGAGCCTGATTGCCTTCAAGCGGGCCGGTTGCGACGGCATCCTCACCTATTTCGCGCCGCGCGTGGCGACGCTTCTCAGCAAGGCAGCGTGACCAGCGTTCGCCTTGCAGCCGCGGCCGCAGGAGCGATCCTTGCGGCCTGCACGCCGGCCGTGGCGCCGGACAAGCTCGCCCTCTGCCGGGAGGTGCTGCCGGCGCTGCACGACCCCCTCGCCGCCATACGCGAGACGCGTCACGATCCCGTCGGCGACGGCGGCACAGCCGTCAGGATCGACTACCTGGCGGAACGACCGGGGCGCGCCCGCACCGTCCACTACGCCGTCTGCCACTTCGACGGGCGAGACGCACGCGGTCGCCCGGAGCTTGTCGACCTGACGACCGAGCGCGGCCCCTTTCCCGGCGTCCGCTTCGTCATTCTCAAGCGCTGGTGGCTCGGCCAGACGCCGACGCCGCCACGGTCGGAGGCGCGTGGACGTTCGGGCCTCGCGGAAGCCACGCAGCCGGGCTAAGAGTTGGGGCCACGCCAACCGCCCCCGGAGAGCGCCGTGAGCCTCACCTATTCCGCCATCGTGGAGGCCCGCGCCACCATCGCCGGGCAGGTCATGCGGACGCCCATGCTGCCGGCGCCTCCCCTTTCGGCGATCACCGGGGCCGAGGTCTTCGTCAAATACGAGAACATGCAGGTCACCAACTCCTTCAAGGAGCGCGGGGCGCTGGTGAAGCTGTCCTCGCTCACCGCCGAGGAGCGCCGCCGTGGCGTCATCGCGATGTCCGCCGGCAACCATGCCCAGGCGGTGGCGCTGCATGCGAGCCAACTCGGCATTCCCGCCACCATCGTCATGCCGGAGACGACCCCCTTCGTGAAGGTGGCGGCGACCCGCTCCCACGGCGCGACCGTGGTGCTCGACGGCGAGACACTGTCCGAATCCCAGGCCCGCGCCGAGACCATCCAGGCGGCGGAGAACCGGGTCTGGGTGCACCCCTACGACGACCTCGCGGTGATGGCCGGTCAGGGCACCATCGCCTGCGAGATGCTGGAGGACGTGCCCGACCTCGACACCCTCGTCATCCCCATCGGCGGCGGCGGCCTCATCGGCGGCAATGCGGTGGCGGCGAAGGCGATACGCCCGGCGATCGACATCGTCGGCGTCGAGGCAGGGCTCTACCCGTCAATGTGGAACGCCATCCGTGGCGAGCAACGGCCTGTGGGCGGACCGACGCTGGCCGAGGGCATCGCCGTCAAGATCGTCGGGCGCTCGACGCTGCCGGTGGTGCGCGATCATGTCACCGATATCGTCCTTGCCAGCGAGAGCGATCTCGAGCGGGCCGTGAACCTCTACCTGACGCGGCTCAAGACCATCGCCGAAGGCGCGGGTGCGGCAGGGCTCGCCGCCATGCTCGCATCCCCCGAACGTTTCCGCGGCCGCAAGGTGGGGCTCATCCTCTGCGGCGGCAACATCGACCCGCGCATCCTCGCCTCCATCATGGTGCGCGAACTCGAGCGAGAGAGCCGCATCGCCTCGATCCGTATCGCCATCCCGGACCGTCCCGGCGTGCTGGGCATCATTGCGACCCTCATCGGCCGGCTTGGTGCCAACATCCTGCAGGTCGAGCACAGGCGGCTCTTCCTCGACACGCCGGCCAAGGGCACCAAGCTCGACGTGACGCTGGAGGTGCGGGACGGCTCGCATCTGCATGAAATTCTCGCCGCGCTGGAGGCGGAGGGCCTGCCGGCGGTACGGATCGAGACCGGCGGCGGCCAGCTCGGCTGAACAGCAAGGCAGGTGAACCCGGCTTTCACCGGCTCGTGCACGTGTCGGGCCTTTGACCGGGGCCGGCTGCGGATTATCTTCAGGCGTCATGGCCGGCGGTCGCAGGCCACGCGATTCGTCCCCGGGCCCCGACCTTGACGCAACAGCCGCGCGACACCCCCCAGTTCTACCTGACGGCGCCGACGCCGTGCCCCTATCTGCCGGGCCAGTCCGAACGGAAGGTCTTCACCCATCTCGTCGGCCCAAAGGCGCCGCAGCTCAACGACATCCTCACCCAGGGCGGGTTCCGCCGCTCGCAGTCCATCGCCTACCGTCCGGCCTGCGAGACCTGCCGGGCCTGTGTCTCGGTGAGGGTTCCGGTGGCCGATTTCCGGCCCGGCCGCTCGTTCCGGAAGGTCATGCATCGCAATGCCGACCTGGTCGGCGAGATGCGCCCGGCGATCCCGACCTCCGAGCAGTATTCGACCTTCCGGGCCTATCTGGATGCCCGCCACAGGAATGGCGGCATGGCCGACATGACCGTGCTCGACTATGCGATGATGGTCGAGGACAGCCATGTGAAGACGCGGCTCGTCGAGTACCGCAAGCGCGACGCGGATACCGCGATCAACGGCCGCAGCAAGGGCGACATCCTCGCCTGCGTCCTCACCGACATCCTCTCCGACGGTCTGTCGCTGGTCTATTCCTTCTACGAGCCCGAGCACGTCGATCGCTCTCTCGGCACGCTGGTGATCCTCGACCATATCGCCCGCGCCAAGACCATGGGGCTGCCTTACGTCTATCTCGGCTACTGGGTCGAGGGCTCCAGCAAGATGGACTACAAGGCGCGCTTCCTGCCGCAGGAGCGCCTCGCGCCCGAGGGCTGGGTCAGGGTCGAGGCGACAAGCCGCTAGTCGATCGGCCGCGTCAGGGTCGAGAAGGTGAAATCGCGGGCGCCGTGCGGCTTGTGGCAGGCGAAGCAGGCCTCGGTGGGCACGGCGCGGCGCTGGCCCGCACCGTCGAAGGCGCCATAGTCCCAGTCGCCGTTGCGGATCGCTTCGGGCACGGTGGCGCCCCAGCCAGCGCGCTTTTCCATGACGGCGATGGCGGTGATCCGGCTGGTGGGCACCAGGCGCCCGTCGGCCCCGGTGACGACGTTGCCTGAGGCATCCGTCTCCACCGCATGATCCTCCATGACGATCACGGTTCCGTCCGGCAGGGGGCGGCCGGCATCGCGCAGGCCGGCGGCGTTGGGGGAGAGATAGAGGAAGCGCACGATCTTGCGGTCGGGCTTGTCGACCTTGTCGTAGAGCGTGAAGCCGGTGGCATAGGCCGGCGGGACGTTCACCCGCGTCGTCTGGGCGAATTGCCCGAGCGCCGGAACGGCGAGCCCTGCCACCAGAGCCCCTGCGAGGGCGACGGCGAATGTGCGGCGCATGCCATGGCCTCCCGGGTGAGATCGTTCCGGGAGCGGACCATGCCGGCTCCGCCGCGGCAAGGCCAAACCTGCCGCGGCGTCATCACCGTGCGGTGATCGCGATCAGCGGAACGGCGGCGAATACTGCAGGCCGCCGCGGGTCCAGAGCTGGTTCGGCCCGCGCGGCAGGCCGACGCGGCTTCCCCCGCCGAGATTGCGGTCGAAGCTCTCGCCGTAGTTGCCGACGTGGCGGATGATGCGCACGACCCAGTCACGGGAGAGGCCGAGCTGCTCGCCGAAGGCCCCGTCGACCCCGAGCAGGCGCTTGATCTCGGGATTGGCACTCTTGGTCATCTCCATGACATTGGCCTGGGTGACGCCGAGCTCCTCCGCCGAGATGAGAGCGAAGAGCGTCCAGCGGACGATGTCGAACCACTGGCCGTCGCCCTTGCGCACCCAGGGGCCAAGCGGTTCCTTGGAGATGACCTCCGGCAGGACCATGTGCTCGTCGGGGTTCTTCAGCAGCAGCCGGTTGGTGGCAAGCTGCGACATGTCGGTGGTGTAGGCGTCGCAGCGGCCGGTGTCATAGGCCTTCGAGACCTCGTCGAGGCTGCCGAAGGTGACGACCTGGTAGGTCAGGCCGTTGGTGCGGAAGTAGTCGGCGAGGTTCAGCTCGTTGGTCGTGCCCTGCGAGACGCAGATGGTGGCGCCGTTGAGGTCACGGACGGACTTCACATTGGCCGCCTTGCGCACCATGAAGCCCTGGCCGTCGTAGTAGTTGATGGCGGTGAAGGCGAGGCCCTGGCCGAGTTCGCGGCCGATGGACCAGGTCGTGGTGCGCGACAGCACATCGATGTTGCCGGACTGCAGCGAGATCAGCCGATCCTTGGAAGCGAGCGGCAGATAGCGCGCCTTGTCGGGATCGTCGAAGATGGCCGCGGCCAGCGCCCGGCAGAAGTCGGTGTCGAAGCCGCGCCAGACGCCGGCATTGTCCGGCTGCGAGAAGCCCGGCACGCCCTGGCTGGCGCCGCAGAGGATGTGGCCGCGCTCCTTGATGCGGGCGAGCGTCGCGCCGGCGGGCGCCTGGGCGAGGGCAGCGGTTCCTGCGAGCCCTGCTCCCATGACGAGTGCCGCGGCCGCCGCCGATACCGAACGAAGTCCAAACATGCTGTGTCCCCTCCGCCCCGCGCCGGGGCGATGGGGATCATTCAACCGAACTTGTTCGTCTTGGGGAAGCCCTTGGGCGGCAGCTTGCCGGCATCGGCGCGGTTGCCGATCCACTCGAAGAGATCGGCCTGCGACACCGTCCAGGTGCGATCGGAGGAATCCTTCCAGGTGAGGCCGTCGGCCAGCGTGAAGGTCTTCAGGTCCACCATGCCGCCCTCCTTGTACTTCTGCAGGCGGACGCCCTTGCCACGCGCCATTTCCGGCACCTGGTTCAGCGGGAAGACGAGCAGCTTGCGGTTGAGGCCGACGATGGCGACGTGGTCGCCCTCGACGAAGCGCACGGCGGCGAGCTCGTCCGGCGTATCGACACCCATGACGCCCTTGCCCTTGCGGGTGTTGGCGATGAGCTCATCCTCGGCGACGACGAAGCCGCGCCCCTCGCGGGAGGCGAGCAGCGCCTTGCGGCCACCGCGATAGGGCACGACCTCGACGATGTCGTGCTCCTGCTCGAGGTCGAACATCAGGCGCATCGGCTCGCCGGCGCCGCGCCCGCCGGGGAGTTTCGAGCCCTCCAGCGTGAAGACCTTGCCGTTGGTGGCGAAGACCAGGAGCTTCGACGTCGTCTCGGCGAAGAAGGAGAGCTTCAGCCGGTCGTCGGTCTTGAAGGTCAGCGTCGCGAGGTCCTGCACATGGCCCTTGAGGGCGCGGATCCAGCCCTTCTCCGAGACGACGACGGTGATCGGCTCGCGCTCCACCAGCGCCTCGGCAATGGCGTCGATGTCCACCTCGCTCGCTTCGCCGAAGGTGGTGCGGCGCTTGCCGAGGGGCGTCTCCTTGGAGAACTGCTTGCGGACATTGCCGATCTCCCACGAGACCGTCTTCCACTGCAGCGCTTCGGAACCGAGCAGCTTCTCGATCCCCGCCTTCTCCTTCGTCAGTTCCTCATGCTCCTTCCGGAGCTCGATTTCCTCGAGCTTGGCCAGCGAGCGCAGGCGCATGTTGAGGATCGCCTCGACCTGCACCTCGGTGAGGTCGAAGCGCGCCACGAGCGCCTTCTTCGGCTCGTCGGCGGTGCGGATGATGTGGATGACCTCGTCGATGTTGAGATAGGCGATGATCAGGCCGGCGAGCACCTCGAGCCGCTTGTCGATGGCGGCGAGGCGGTGCTGCGAGCGGCGGATGAGCACCTCGCGGCGGTGGTCGAGCCACTCGCGCAGCACTTCCTTGAGGCCGACGACCTTCGGCACCTTGCCCTTCATGAGCACGTTCATGTTGAGCGGGATGCGGCTTTCCAGCTCGGTCAGCTTGAACAGGCTCTCCATCAGGAGGCTGGCGTCGACATTGCGCGACTTCGGCTCGAAGACGAGGCGGATGTCCTCGGCGCTCTCGTCACGCATGTCGGCGACGAGAGGCAGCTTCTTCTCGTTGATCAGCTCGGCGATCTTCTCGATCAGCCGGCCCTTGGTGACGCCGTAGGGGATCTCGGTGACGACGACGAGATAGGTGCCGCGCCCGGTGTCCTCCTGATGCCAGCGGGCGCGGGTACGGAAGGCGCCGCGCCCGGTCTCGTAGGCCTCCTCGATGGCGGCGCGGCCCTCGATGATGATGCCGCCGGTGGGGAAATCTGGGCCCGGAACATGGGCGATGAGGTCGCGCGTCGTGCAGTCTGGATTGGCGATGATGTGCAGCGCCGCATCGCAGATCTCGGCGGCATTGTGCGGCGGGATCGAGGTCGCCATGCCGACCGCGATGCCCTGCGATCCGTTGGCGAGGAGGTTCGGGAAGGCGCCGGGCAGGACGACCGGCTCCTCGTCCTCCTCGTTGTAGGTCTTGCGGAAGTCGACCGCGTCCTCGTCGATGCCGTCGAGGAGGAGGCGCGCGACCTCTGTCATGCGCGCCTCGGTGTAGCGGTAGGCGGCGGCGTTATCGCCGTCGATATTGCCGAAGTTGCCCTGCCCGTCGACCAGCGGATAGCGCTGGGAGAAGTCCTGGGCGAGGCGGACCAGCGCGTCATAGACCGACTGGTCGCCGTGCGGATGGAACTTGCCGATCACGTCGCCGACGATGCGGGCGCATTTCTTGAAGGCGGTGCCCGGATCGAGCTTCAGGAGCCGCATGGCATGGAGGATGCGGCGGTGGACGGGCTTGAGGCCATCGCGGGCGTCGGGCAGTGCCCGGCCCATGATGGTTGAGAGGGCATAGGCGAGATAGCGCTCTTCCAGCGCCTCGCGCAGGTTGATCGTCTCGATGCCGTCGTCGCCGCCCGGCGGCGGGGTCACGCGTTCGCCCATGGCGTCAGGCCTCGCGAATCGGAAAAGGGATCATCTTTCCTCGATAGGCGGCGGCACGGCGCGGAACAAGCGGGGAACGTCGACGCGCCCCGCCTGTCCACCGGCGGGAGCCGTCAGATCCGGCTCAGAACGAGATCTTCACCGACGGCGCGCTGCGGGTGTGCTCGCCGTGATAGACGGCCTCGATGTTGTTGCCGTCGGGATCGATGAGGAAGGCCGCGTAGTAGCCGGGATGATAGGCGCGGATGCCGGGAGCCCCATTGTCCTTCGCGCCCACGGCGAGGCCCGCCTTGTGGAAGGCGTCCACCGCCGCGCGGTCCTTCGCCTGGAAGGCCAGGTGATGGCGGCCGGTGAGATGGCCCTGCGCCGCCTTGCTGTCGGCCGAGGAGATGAAGAGCTCGTCCACCCAGAAATAGTCCTCCGCCTCGCCGCCGAGCGGTATGTCCAGCGCGGCGAAGACGGCGTCGTAGAAACGGCGGCTGGCGGCGAGATCCCGGACCACGAGCTGGACGTGATCGATCAGGCGGCCGCGGTGCAGTTCGCTGGTTTCCATGGGGCTGTCTCCTTCGGGTTCATCGCCAAGGGAACGACCGCCGTGATGGACCGTTCCATGGCTCGCGATGACCGCCAGTCAACGACACCCCATTGCCAAGCGATGGCGGTAGGATTCCAATCGACCTCTCACCCGGAGCCCTTCCATGCGCCGCCTTCTCGCCGCCGCCCTCGTCTGCCTCGTCGCCGTCCCGTCGATCCCCGCCTTCGCGCAGTCGCCCGAACTGATCTTCCGGCGGTCCACCGTGTTTCGCCTGCTCTCGCCAAATGACAAGCTCGCGACCTACGGCATCGACGATCCGGAGGTGGAGGGCGTCGCCTGCCACTTCACCGTACCCGAGAAGGGCGGCTGGGCGGGAGCCTTCGGCTTTGCCGAGCAGCTGTCGGAGGTCTCGCTCGCCTGCCGGCAGATCGGGCCGATCCGCATCACAGGCCGCTCCTCGCAGGGCGACGTGGTGTTCCGCGAGGGCCGCTCCTTCTTCTTCAAGCGGGTGCAGATCGTCCGCGGCTGCGACGCCCGCCGCAATGTCCTCGTTTACATGATCTATTCCGACAAGCTGATCGACGGCTCGCCGCAGAATTCCACCTCCACCGTGCCGATCATGCCCTGGGGACAGCAGGGCGAGGTGGTGCGCTGCGGCGACTTCATTTCATGACGGCAGGCGGCCGCGTTTCCTGCGTTTCAGCTGCCGCCTTCCCTGAAGCGTCACGCTGAAAGACAGCGACCCTAGATCTCCGGTCAACGCCCCACCCCGGAGACCCCCATGTCGCGCCGCATCCTCGCCCTCACCGCCCTCGCCTTCCTGTCGCTGGCGCCTGCCCATGCCACCGGAGGGATTTCCTGCGAGGCGGAGGACCGCTCGGCGAAGTTCACAATCGGCAGCCCCATCGGCCGCTCGACGGGCGGCGCCTTCTTCCAGTTCGAGGGCGAACTCGAGGTGCGTGCCGCCAACGTTGCCGAGGACTTCAAGAAGGTCACCTTCACCAAGGATCACCTGACCCAGAGCTGGTTCGACGCGCGCGACCTGAAGATGCACGTCCATTTCGAGCGCGCGGGCGAACCGCACGGCACGATCGACCTCACTGTCGAGGCGCGCGGCAACGCCAATGCCGAGACCTGGCGCGGCCGCTACGTGCTGAGCATCGGCGAGACGGTGAACGGCGAGTTCCGCACCCGCCGCCTGACCGGGCGGGTGTCCTGCTCTGTTGAAGGGTGAATCTTGCGAACGGTGATGCTTGACGCACCGGCCCGCTTCTGCGCTATCTCTGTCGCATGAACGGTTCGATCATCCTCATCGGGATTATTTGCGGCTGAGCGTTTTCGCTGGCCGGTCGCCGTTCTTTGCCATACTCCCCAAGCGCAAAAGATCACGCACCCGGCCAGCGGCGGGCGATGCTGTGCGGAGACGGCTATGGCGATCAGGCTCTACAACACGCTGACGCGGTCGAAGGACGAGTTCCGTCCGATCGATCCGAACAACGTCCGCATGTATGTCTGCGGCCCCACCGTCTATGACGACGCGCATATCGGCAACGCTCGGCCGGTGATCGTCTTCGATCTCCTGTTCCGCCTGCTCCGTCACACCTATGGCGAGGCCCACGTCACCTATGCGCGGAACATCACGGACCTCGACGACAAGATCAACAAGCGCGCCCACGAGCGCGGCATCACCATCCGCGAGTTGACCGAGGGCACCGCCGCTCGCTTCCACGCCGCGATCGATGCGCTGGGCGCGCTGCGGCCGACCGTCGAGCCGCGTGCCACGGACCATATCGAGGAGATGAAGGCGCTCTGCGAGAAGCTGGTCGCTTCCGGACATGCCTATGTCGCCGAGGATCACGTGCTGTTCTCGGTGCCATCCATGCCGACCTATGGCGGCCTCTCGAAGCGTCCGCTGGACGACATGATCGCCGGCGCGCGGGTGGATGTCGCCCCCTACAAGCGGTCCGAGATGGACTTCGTGCTGTGGAAACCCTCGCGCGAGGCGCACGAGCCGGGCTGGGAGAGCCCGTGCGGCATCGCTCAACCGGGACGGCCGGGCTGGCACATCGAGTGCTCTGCCATGAGCTGGAAGCATCTCGGCGAGGTCTTCGACATCCATGGCGGCGGCATCGACCTCGTCTTCCCCCACCACGAGAACGAGGTGGCGCAGACGACCTGCGCCTTCGGCCACACGCTGATGGCCAATGTCTGGATGCACAACGGCTTCCTGCAGGTCGAGGGCGAGAAGATGTCCAAGAGCCTGGGGAATTTCGTGACGATCCAGGAGCTGCTCGACGGCTGGCAGGGCAAGGCCTGGCCGGGTGAGGTGCTGCGCCTGACCATGCTCAAGACCCACTACCGCCAGCCGATCGACTGGACGGTCAGGGCCATGGAGGAAAGCTGGAAGACGCTGGCCGCCTGGTATCGCGCGACCGAGGGCGTCTCGGCCGGCGCGGTTCCTGAGGCCGTGCTCGAAGCCCTCGGCGACGACCTCAACACCGCCAAGGCCATGGCCGAACTCCATGGCCTCGACAAACGCGGCGACCATGCCGGGCTGAAGGCGGCGCTCGCCCTGATGGGCTTCGACGAGGCCCGCGCGGGTGAACTCTCCGCCGATGTCGACGCCGAAGCCGACATGAAGGATACGGCGCGCATCGACGACCTCATCGCCGCCCGCCTTGCCGCCCGCAAGGCGAAGAATTTCGCCGAAAGCGACCGCATCCGCGACGAACTCGCCGCCATGGGCATCCAGCTCAAGGATGGCAAGAATCCGGCCACCGGCGAGCCGGTGACGACGTGGGAGGTGGCGCGATGATCGAGCAGTTGAAGAAAAGCTGGTGGGTCGCGGCGATCCTGCTCGTCGCCTTCGGCGCGGCCGCCGCGTGGCGCATCGAGAGCCGGCGCTCCGCCCGCGACGAGGCGGCGACGCAGGAGCGCATCCGGACCGAGGCGCAGCAGTCCATCGGCCGCGCCATGCAGAACGTGCGCATGTGTCCCCTCTCCGATCCCAACTGCAACGAGCGCAAGCCATGACCAAGCTTCTCACCGGCGGCTGCCAGTGCGGCGCCGTGCGCTATGCCTGCGAGAGCCTCGGCCGGGCCTCCATCTGCCACTGCCGCATGTGCCAGAAGGCCTTCGGCAGCTATTTCGGCCCCTTCGCCACGGCCCACGGCCTGACCTGGACGCGCGGCAAGCCGAAGTACTTCCAGAGCTCCAACAGCGCGCGCCGCGGCTTCTGCGGCGAGTGCGGCACCCCGCTCTGCTATAATCCGGCGCCCGGTCACTACGAGATGGCGCTCGGCGCGCTCGACAGGCCTCAGGATTTCCCGCCGGCGATCCAGGTCATGCCCGAGCAGGCGATGCCGTGGTTCGGTACGCTCGCGGGATTACCCACCTTCCCCGAGGAGGATCAGGCGAAGTTCGCCGCCTATTTCGGCGCCATCGTCTCGCGGCAGCACCCCGACCACGACACCGATGCCTGGCCGCCTGAAAAGGGGACGCCGCGGTGACCGAACAGCCTCCCAGCCTGCCGCCCGACACGGCCTGCGCCCTGAAGCGCATCGCCTTCTGGGTCGGCCTGAAGTTCCTGTTCCTGATCGCGCTGACACTCGTCGTGCTGCGCTGGAAAGGCCTGATCTGACTCCGCCATGACCGCATCCATGACACCCGATACCCGCGACCGCCTCTACCTCTTCGACACGACGCTGCGCGACGGCGCGCAGACGACCGGCGTCGATTTCACCCTCGAGGACAAGCTGAAGATCGCGAGCCTGCTCGACACGCTCGGCATCGACTATGTCGAGGGCGGCTATCCCGGGGCGAACCCCACGGATACGGCGCTGTTCGGCGCGCCGCGCCGGCTGAACGCCACCTTCACCGCCTTCGGCATGACCAAGCGGGCGGGACGGTCGGCGGCGAACGACCCCGGCGTCGCGGCGCTGCTCGACGCGGAAGCCGACGCCATCTGCTTCGTCGCCAAGGCCTGGGACTACCATGTCCATGTCGCGCTCGGCTGTACGCTGGAGGAAAACCTCGAGGGCATCTCCGACTCCGTCCAGGCGGCGAAGGCGCGCGGCCGGGAGGTTCTGGTCGACTGCGAGCACTTCTTCGACGGGTACAAGGCGAACCGCGACTATGCCCTCGCCTGCGCCCGCACCGCGCATGAGGCCGGCGCGCGCTGGGTCGTGCTCTGCGACACCAATGGCGGCACCCTGCCGGAGGAGATCGAGGCCATCGTGGAGGAGGTGACGGCGGTCGTCCCCGGCGATCGTCTCGGGATTCACGCCCATAACGATACCGAGCAGGCCGTGGCCAATTCCCTCGCCGCCGTGCGGGCCGGCTGCCGGCAGATCCAGGGCACGCTCAACGGCCTTGGCGAGCGCTGCGGCAACGCCAACCTGACGACGCTGATCCCCACGCTCCTGCTGAAGCCGACCTATGCCGACCGGTTCGCCATCGGTGTGACCCGCGAGAAGCTGACCCAACTGACCAAGGTCTCGCGACAGCTCGACGAACTGATCAACCGCCCGCCGAACCGCCACGCGCCATATGTCGGCGCCTCGGCCTTCGCCACCAAGGCGGGCATCCATGCCTCGGCCGTGCTGAAGGAGCCGGAGACCTACGAGCACGTGCCGCCGGAAACCGTGGGCAATCGCCGCCATGTCCTGGTCTCGGAGCAGGCCGGCAAGTCCAACGTTCTGGCGGAACTGGAGCGCGTCGGCCTGACTGTGGCGAAGGACGATCCGCGCGTCGCCCGCATCCTCGACGAGGTGAAGGAGCGCGAAAGCCTCGGCTACGCCTACGAGGGGGCGGACGCCTCGTTCTTCCTGCTCGCCAAGCGCGTCATGGGCGAGGTGCCGGCCTTCTTCACCATCGAGCGCTTCAAGGTGAACGTCGAGCGCCGCTACAACGCCATGGGTGACCTCGTCACCTTCTCGGAAGCGACGGTGAAGGTGAAGGTCGGCGACGAGGTGATGATCTCGGCGGCCGAGGGCAATGGCCCGGTGAACGCCCTCGACGCGGCGCTGCGCAAGGACCTCGGCCGCTACCAGCGCTTCATCGAGGACCTGGAACTCGTCGACTTCCGCGTCCGCATCCTCAACGGGGGCACCGGCGCGGTGACGCGCGTCCTCATCGAGAGCCGCGACGGCGCCGGCGAGACCTGGACCACGGTGGGGGTCTCGGCCAACATCATCGACGCCAGCTTCCAGGCGCTGACGGATTCCATCACCTACAAGCTGGTGAAGGACGGCGCGGGGGTGTGAGGCGCCGCCCGCCTCACATCTTCTCGATCACCACCGGGTCGTGCTCCTTCGCCAACGCTTCCTGGGGCAGCTTGGCCACCTGCGCCTGCAGGGTCGGGATGATGTCGCGCACCTCGTCGATGATCGAATACTTCACCTGGAGACCGGGGCGGATGAAGCCCTCGTCCTTCATGTGGTCGAGCAGCACGCGCAGCGGGTCCCAGA
>VFQR01001200.1_pt1 | contig 21431 bp, 14 predicted proteins | sample 3512321 | NCBI WGS metagenome assembly VFQR01 (sample SAMN10412374, study PRJNA504923) | tailings metagenome | isolation source: Relicate 3 Philex TSF1 revegetated site | place: Philippines: Tuba, Benguet | collected 2017-08-29 | reverse complement strand
ACTGGATGTACTCCATCTCTGATCGTGCATCTTCCCACCGGCAATACCTGCCACACCTCCTTTCCTATGGTAGTCACATGCTGACATCAATCCCTCCCGGATTGCGGGCTGTAAGAACATCATTTCCACAGACTCAGAAAAGTGTCTGGTGGGGTTGTGCTCAGTTGCTGCTGGGGACGGCCTGCACACTGCTCAGCCCGAGCGAGATGGTCTACGGCCGCGAGCCGATTGTGCCATTAACAAATGGCCAGCAGAAAGTCTCGCCTCACCATACCAACTCTGGTTATGGGGTGAATGCTCCTGCTGTCGGAGATCAGCAGGATTCCGGCCCTCGAGTGAAGCTCAACCACTGGGGTTCGAACTGGCAGAAAGTCTTCGAACAACTGGCGGAAGAATCGCAGTCTGAGTTGATCATGGAGCGTGTCCCCACGGGCCGCTTTACGCGCATTGATAAGCAGGAATACTCGCGGGCTGATGCCATTCGCATTCTCAACAAAGAGATCGAACCTCTCGGCTTTCGACTGATTGAAAAAGGGAAATTCATCGTCCTGATGGATTTGCCCAGCATTCGCCCCAAGTATCAGCCGGTCGAATTGCATACATCCCCTTATACGCCTGCCCAGCAGCTTCAGGCACAGCAAAGCCAGAGTGCTTACGGGCCACCATTGCAGACCCCCGGCATGCAGCCAGCCAGACCTGTCACACCTCCTCCCTCTGGCCCTTACGCTCAAGTACCTCCCGGGATGAGTGCTCAGCATCCATTGTCTGCACCCTATGAAGCAGCTCCCACATTGCATCCGGGACAGATTCAGCAGATCAGTGGTCAGCAAATTGTTGGTCTGCCAAGCCAGTCACCTGTGGGCCCTCTTCCCGCGGCTCAAACACCACAAAACTTCATGCCCCAGAACGTCGTAACGCAGAACGTCATGACACTGGGACACGAAGTCCCTGCTGCGGCCAATACCCATCCGCTATCGCAACCTGTAGCACCACCTGCGGGTCATCCCCTCGCAGCCAGTGAGATCAAGCCTGTCCCACAGCCAGTGGCCAAACCACCCGTGGCAATTGCTTTCAAACCCCGGCAGCACAAGGCAGCGGAATTGGCAAAAGTGCTGTATCGCTCGCACAAGGAAAGTGCCCGGCTGGTGGATGCCGGTCGCGCTGGCAAACCGGCGTTCTCGGTCTCCAGGCTTCCCGGTAAGAGCAAAACTGCCATTGAATTCATGGTCTCGATCGATGATGAGCGCGATCAGCTCTACATCGATGGTCCCGAAGCGGTGGCCCGCGGAGTGGTTGATCTGTTGACTTCGCTCGACACCAGGGGCGATTGGCCCAGCGATGCGAAGATCGTTCCAACGACTCCTCAGGCAGCGATCATGCTGGCCCAGTATCAGCCCGATCTGGAAAAGATGCGCCAGCAGAATCGACTGACTGTCGCTCAGGCAGGCAATACTCCTGCTGCCAATCCCCAGCGGGAGAATGATGATCCCTTTGCTCCTGCCCCCGCTCAAGCCAAACCTGAGGCAGCACAGCCACCCCGTGGCAATTCCGCGATTTCCGATGTCGTGACCAATCTCAAAGGTGATGTGAACATCGAAGCGATTGGGGATCTGGGTGTCCTGATTCTGCGTGGTAATGAAGCCGACGTGGAACAGGTGATGAAAGTCATTCGAGAGCTCGAAGCTCTCAGTGAGAATACCGCTCCCCAGTTGCATGTGCTCTACCTGAGTCATACCGATTCGCCCGCCATGAGCGAACTGCTGACACTTGTCTTCGACAGTCTTGCCAAGTTCCCTGGCCGGGCCACACAACCCCGCCAGAATGTGGCGATTATTCCTGTCGATACTCCCAATGCGTTGATCATTGTGGCACCTAAGACCGATCTCGATTCGATTCTCGAACTGGCAGAAGAACTCGATCAGCCGACAGATCCCGAATCAGAATTTGAAGTCTTCAGCCTGAAAACCGCAGTCGCTTCACAAGTCGTGACCAATATCACTGCCTTCTATGCCACGAGAGTTGGTTTAGGTGCCCGCGTGCTCGCGATTGCCGATCCTCGTTCAAACTCAGTGATTGTGCGGGCTCGTCCGCGTGATCTGGATCAGGTGAAGGCACTGATCGCCAAGGTCGATCGCGACGAGATGGCCGCTGTCAACCAGGTGAAGATCATTCCCTTGAAGAACGCCGTCGCCGTCGAGCTCTCGGCTGTGATCAATGCAGCGATTCAAAGTGTGCTTTCGCCTCCATCGAACCAGGCGGCGAACCAGGGGGGTGCCAACAGTGGTCTGGGTGGTAACCAGGTGGCCGAAGATTTCCGTCAGGTCAGGCCCGCGATTCTGTCGTTCCTGGCAGGTGATAAGAAAGCCCTGCGTTCCGGGATGCTGGCTGACATTCGCATTACGCCCGATACGCGCATGAACAGTCTGATTCTCTCCGCCCCTGAGCAAAGCATCCCTCTGCTGGAAGAACTGATTCGTCAGCTCGATCAACCCACGGCAGCAGTGGCCGAGATCAAGGTGTTTACGCTCACCAATGCGGATGCCTCACAACTGGTGACACAGTTGCAGCAGCTCTTCTCGCCTGGTGGAAACCAGCAGGGAGGCGGCAACAACGCGTTGCGACAGCAACTGGGGCTGGCTGTAGCAGGAGCTGACGACGCTTCGAGCAATCTGATTCCACTGCGGTTCAGTGTTGATACCCGTACCAACAGTATTACTGCGATTGGCGGCGCAGAAGCCCTGCGCGTGGTGGAAGCCATCCTGCTCAGGCTCGATGAATCCGATCTGCGGGAACGCAGGAACGTCGTCTTCAAACTCAAGAACAGCCCGGCACTGGCGGTATCCACCGCAGTGACACAGTTCGTCAATTCCCAGTTGCAGCTTTCTCAGCAGAACCCGAACCTGATCAGCACGGTCGAGCAGCTCGAACGCGAAGTTGTTGTCGTTCCCGAAACTGGCACCAACAGCCTCCTCATCAGTGCCACACCCAGGTACTACGATGAGATCACTCGACTGGTGATGGAACTTGACCAGGCACCACGTCAGGTGATCATTCAGGCTCTGATTGTCGAAGTCACACTCGATAACGTCGATGAGTTTGGTGTCGAACTGGGTCTGCAGGACTCCGTGCTGTTCGACCGCAGCGTGGTCGATGACCTGGTAACTCTGACAGAAACCACCACTTCGCCAAACGGTACTCAAACCACCACACAGCGTGTTGTGTCGCAAACCGCAGCTCCCGGCTTCCTGTTCAATAACCCCAATACTCCTCTGGGAAACAACACGACGATTGACCCCTCTCGAGTCGGTTCACAGGGTTTGTCGAGCTTCTCGCTGGGACGTGTGAATAACGACCTGGGTTATGGTGGTCTGGTCCTTTCCGCTGGATCGGAATCGGTCAACGTCCTGATTCGTGCCCTGGCTTCACGTCGCCGACTGCAGGTACTCTCGCGACCACAGATTCGTACTCTGGATAATCAGCAGGCCCAGATTCAGGTGGGTCAGCAGGTGCCGATTGTTGACGGTGTGCAGATTGGTGCCACTGGATTGGCGAACCCTCAGATTCGACAGGACCAGGCGGGCATTATTCTGACAGTCACACCACGAATCTCACCCGATGGTACAATTGTGATGGAACTCATCGCCGAAAAAAGCCAGTTCCGTGGAAACGGAGTCCCCATCTTTACTGATGCCACCAACGGCAACGTGATTGAATCCCCGATCAAGGATATCAGTGCCGCTCGAACTGCCATCAGTGTTCCCAATGGCCAGACAGTTGTCATGGGGGGGATGATTACAGCGACCGACGAAACCAGCGAACGCAAAGTCCCCTTTATTGGCGATATCCCCATCGTGGGGCATCTGTTCCGATATGACAGCAAGAGTCATGTTCGTACCGAACTGCTGATTTTCCTCACACCTCGCGTGATCTCTTCGGATGCAGATTCGGAGTTCATCAAGGATGTGGAAATGGGACGACTGCACTTCATTGAGTGTGAAGCCGAAGAAATCCACGGACCCTTGCGAGCGATCAATGCTCCTGTAATGGGCGAACCCGACTGGACGAACCAGCTCCCGCCGAGTGTGCCACCTGTCGATCCAATGCCACCATCACCTGGCCAGCAAACTCCACCAGGGAGCCCGGCTCCACAACTCTTGCCACAACCCCCGATCCCGGATGTTCCCGGGCAAACCAGAAAACAGTTGAAAGACCCGTCGATCCAACAGGCGAGTGCGACTGATGAGATGCAGCCCGATCCTTATGGCCAGCTCCCAGACTCTGGCGTCATCCAGATCACTCAACCTTCAGTCGCTGAATCCTCCAAGGGTTCATCTCCTTCCAGGAAAGGTGAACCTACCAAGGCCCAGGATCAGTCGGCCACACCTCCCAAAAAGTGGTATTCATTCCGTCGATGAGCCCCTGTCTCGCTTGCCCGATCTTTTCCCTTTGCCTAGCCCGGACGCCAACCAATGTTTGTTCACTCTGATATCTGCATGAGATTGCTGGCAGTCATTCTGCTGACGCATTCGCTCTCGGGGTGTGCCACTTTGCTGACAACTGGCTGGCCTCAACAGGCTGAAAAGGTCGAATTCTCCAGTTCCAAGCGGCCCATTGGCCAGATTGTGTGCCTGTGGAACCCTGCGGAAGGCCGTGACCCGGAGGGAAAACCGTGCCGGGGCTTTGCCGGCCAGGTGATGTTCATGGAAGCCCGGTCGGCAGTCCCTCTGGCTGTTCGAGGAGAGATTCGCGTCTATGTCTTCGACAATATTGGCACGACCGAAGAGCAGATGAAGCCTGTTCATCAGTTTGATTTTGACGCCGATGTCTGGAACATGCATCGCCAGTCCAACACCCTGGGCCCGGCTTACAACGTCTTCATCCCCTACATGCGAAAAGGCAATCATGCTGCCGTCTGCAGTGTGAGATTGCGATACATTCCCGAAGGTGGCAATGCGCCACTCTTTTCGGACATGATTTCCGTGCGGATGGAAGGGAGTCAGCCCGCGATGGCTTCAGCGGCCATGAATGTCGAACGCTTTGTGGGCCCAGCGGGAGTTGCCAACGACAAAACCCGTCAGATGCTGACACAAACTCAAGTCGCAGCCACCCCTGCCCAGGAAGCCACAAAACCCGCAATGCGGGCTACCACTATTCCGATTGAAACATTGCAGCAGCAGGCTTCACACGATGCCGCAAACCGTCAATGGGCGACTCAGCAGACGATGGCAACATCAGGAGCACCCCAGGCTCAGTATCCAACCGCTGAGAATCCAGTCCCGCAGCAGACCGTTACGAATGCTGCCACAACAGCTTCTTCGAGAAGAATTCGACCAGCAGCAGCCCATGCGGCACACTCAGCAAATACTAGCGACAGTGGCATCGCCCGCGTCAGCTTCGAAGAATCGGCGGTTGAGCCAACCGGCGTGAGCCATGCTGTCTACCACGAGACAACCCACCCACTGGCCGACGCACCCGCCGGAGATCGCCCCCATCCTCTGGCCGATTGACATGCATCAGAAAATGCTGAGTTCCAGATATTCATAAATGCAGATTCATTTCGCTATTCCATCGATCGCATGATAGACCTGATTCAGTTCTTCAAGATTGCGGTGTGAATGATTCACTGGCAACTCTTGTTCAGAAATGTCAGCATCTGGCGAAGTCTCATTCCAGTTGCCATCACGATCCTGATAGCCGAAAAGATCTGGCGACTGACAACTGTTCCTCAAGGACAGCCAGATCAAAAATACGGTCTTAAGTCAGGGGTTTGCCAAGGATGTTCTCGACCGAGCTGATCATTGCCTTCTTCACGTTGACTTTGCTCGAGATCGTGCTCGGGATCGACAACATTATTTTCATCGCGATTCTGGCGGGGAAGCTCCCTAAAGAGCAGCAGAATTTTGCCCGTCAACTGGGCATCAGCCTGGCCGTTGTTTCGCGGATCGGTCTGCTCTTTTCACTCAGTTGGGTCTTAAAGCTCAAAGAGCCGCTTTTCACCATTCTCGAAACCAGTATCTCGGGTAAAGACCTCGTGCTGATTGCCGGTGGCCTGTTCCTGATTGGTAAAGCGACTTACGAAATTCATCACAAAGTGACCGTGGTGCACGAAGCCCACAAAGAGGGCAAAGCTCCCGCTTCACTCTTCTGGATGCTGGCCCAAGTCATTGCGATCGACGTCGTCTTCAGTCTCGATTCTGTCATTACGGCCGTGGGCATTACCGACAACATCCCCGTCATTGTGGCGGCTGTGATCGTCAGTGTGATTGTCATGCTGATCTTTTCCGGTGCGATTGTACGCTTTGTTGATGATCACCCCGCAATCAAGCTGCTGGCTCTCTCCTTTCTGCTGCTGATCGGTGTGCTGCTCGTCGGCGAAGGCTTCCATCACAAGATCCCCAAAGGCTACGTCTACTTCGCCATGGCCTTCTCACTCGGGATCGAACTGCTGCAGATGTGGCAGGAATCGAACGTACGCAAAGCCCAGATTGCGAACCAACCACCCTCAGATGCCACGACAACCGGCCATTAACCGCTTGGGCTAGAACATTCACCCGGTGAGTTTTGGGCCTGCTGCGAGAACGAAGCCGGGCTGCGGAATCGCGACTCGAATTGACTCATTCAGCGAACTCATTTACATAGTGAACAGCCACCAATGCATCAAATCGCTTGGTGACCACTGATCATTTTGTTTTGAGTTGAGCCAGATCGGATCTCGAGACCTGCCCGGTGAATTCCAAGGCTTCTCACAGCACTGCGGGTTCTGAGAATTGGCACTGGCTGAACCTGGTGGCCAGTGTGAGCCTGCTGATCACCATGTGCGGATGTGCCGAGGGTCGACTCTCTTCCCGCTGGGCAATGGATCATCAGGACTATGCCAGGAAGTACGGCAAGCCCTACGAAGAACGCGGCGCTCGAAAACTCAAACGCATGGCGAAACAGGCCAGCGATGCCCGATTTCTCGAAGACGATACAGGCTTAACCGCGGAAGTCATGGGTGCGGGCGACCCACTCTTCATGGGTGGTGCTCTTGGCGTGAATCATTACTTTACACCGGCATTCAGCGGCCGGGCGAACATCTTTGGAGCACTGAGTGAACCACACACCGAAGGATTTCTCGTAGGGCTCGATGCCGGCGTGCGGCTGAATTCACCCTCCAGGTTCTCGCCATTTGTCGGTGTGGGTGCCATGGCAGGCTACACCGAACGAGAAATCGAGATTTCTGATTCACTCACAATTTCCACAGGCTCCAGTCAGCAAAAGTGCCAGGAGACATCGTCAATGATGGCGATCTATCCCGAGGTGGGAGCAACCTTCTGGCTGAATGGACATACCGCGATTCAAGGGTATGGCCGCTATCTCATTTCCACAGACTCTCACTCACAAGACTGGATGTGCGGCATAGGGATGACATTTCTCCTGTCACCTCGCGTGAATGAAATCGGAAACCAGGGCCGCAGTTATCAGGCACTTCCTCCCGCTCAATCACCGGCTGGAAACTCATCAAGCCCGGCCACTGAGCCATTTTTCGTACCGGCTGATCACGTTGAAACAGACCCAAAAAAAGCCCCGGATCTTCAAGAACCATTGAGAGAGCCTCCTCTGTCGGGAAATCACACAGCACCGCAACTGCTTCCTGAAAGTGAGTCATCGCGGTAGAGATTCTCGCGTACTCTGAAACATGAGATCTTTCTGCAAGAGGGCATGAGGTAACGTGACACCGGCTCGTGTGGCGATTCGTCGTTCAACAACGACGAATTTTTTTTGCAAGAAGAATGGTTCAGCAGTCAGACTCACGAACGAGTGAATGGTGGTTATTTCTTTCGACTGAGCCAATTCTTCAATGTGCTGCAACATGCCACTGGCAACTCTTTGTCCTTTGGCCCATGGGGCGACATAAAAGTGATCGATCAGGCCATTGGGCTGTAAGTCCGCATACCCCGCGATCCTCTCCTGCAGTATGGCCACGAACGGTTGCCGGGCTTCCATCCGGGCACAGAATTCGACTTTGTCGGCTGCACTCGATACCCAGGCCCTTAGCTGCTCCAGCGAGTATTCGCCACCTGTCAGCTCCATGACAGCCGCCATAAACAACTCACGCAGCAGACCCATCTCATCGCCCCGACACGGACGAAACTCGATTACCATGGGATTCAACTCACCTTTGCCACGGCAGCCCATAAAGTCAGCTGCTTTTTTACCTGATGGCTGTTCCATGTTCATTTTGTCTTTAGCGATGAAATGTGATGGCCTGCATTTTCTGCCGGTTGGAGTGACATCTTGCGGGGGCCTGGCCTGTGAACTTTGAGGGTTATCCCGAATAGTCCAGAAGACATGGTCGTACCGCCCGCCGGTTGGATCGAGGAGGCGATTCTGTATCGCCTGGTCGACTTTCAAGAACCGATATGCTGACAGACGTACGACCTCGTCAAGTGTCGTGCATCTGTGGTGGCTCAGGAAGAGCCTGCCAGAATTCGCGGTGGAAGCCACCCGTCAGGGAGACTTTCAGGAAAGGGCCAGGGATGGGTCTGACTTCTGCTCTGAATACGTCGCTGAATGGCCTTTCTCTCAATGAAGTGACCATTGACGTGCTTGGCAATAATATTGCCAATGCCGGTACGAATGGCTTTAAGGCTTCGACTGTTCGCTTTCAGACCCAGTTGGCTCGCACGCTGTCAATTGGTTCACGACCGACGGCCACTGATGGGGGAAGTAACCCCAGGCAGGTGGGCCTCGGAGCGACAACTTCTGCCATCAGCAAAGACTTTACTCAGGGCAGCCTTTCGAACAGTACCAGTGCCTCGGATCTGGCGATTCAAGGGGAAGGCTTTTTTGTGATGGATGGTTCCAGCGGGAGAACTTATACCCGCAACGGGAACTTCCTCCGCAGCAGTGACAGTTATCTCGTCAATGATCAGGGCCAGTTTGTTCAAGGCTATGGGATCGACGATGAGTTCAATATTGTCACGACCCAGTTATCGCCCCTGCGAATTCCTCTGGGTGAGTTGAACGTTGCGCAGCGTACCTCACAAATTACGATGGGGGGAGCACTCTTTCCCGCGGGAGACTTATCGACTCAAGGCGCAATTGTGAATAGCGAAGTCCTCACCGACAGCGTCACAGGACTTCCCGCAACGGGGACCGCTCTATTGAGCAACGTCGAGAACGCAGGGGGAACCAACTACTTCAATGTCGGAGAAACTCTTACCTTTGCACCTCGCAAAGGAGGACGGGTGGTCGAAGAGCAATCGTTTACTGTGACTGCCACATCGACCCTGGCGGACTACGTCAACTTCATGAATAACACGCTTGGTATTCAAAGTGGTGCGGGGATACCCAACGATGCCACCACGGGTGGGCAGCCGGGAGTGACTCTCACCGGTGGTCAAATTCAAGTTGTGGGGAATACTGGTTCTCAGAACGATATCAGCATTACTGCGGGAGACCTCAAGACGAACGGGGCTGTCGTCCCCTTGAGCTTTACCAAGTCCGAATCGAGTAATGGCGAGAGTGCTGCGACTGAGTTCATTGTCTACGACTCTCTGGGTCAAACCGTCAACGTGCGCATGACCTCGGTCCTGGAAAGCCGTGGGCCAGGAGCGACGACATTCCGTTACTTCCTGGAAAGTGCGGATGACAGCCGGCCGGGAGTTGCGATTGGTACTGGACTAATCACCTTCGACAGTGACGGCAAGATCACGGGCGACACGACGCAGATGTTCACACTCGAACGTTCAGATACAGCGGCTGTCAGCCCCATGCAGATCGAAATGGATCTTTCGCAGATCAGCGGGATCTCATCGGCACAATCAGGGAGTGCATTGAACCTTGCCAATCAGAATGGTTCCAAGCCAGGGACGTTGCAAAGCTATGTGATTGATGAGCAGGGGTTGATCAACGGGATCTTTGACAACGGCTTGATACGTCCCCTTGGTCAGGTGGTATTGGCCCGGTTTGCCAATTCGGATGGTTTGCTCGAAGCGGGTGGCACGGCGTTTCGTGAGGGTGTGAGTTCTGGTGTGCCTCAGATTGTGACACCGGGCTCATTCGGAGCGGGGACGATTGCCTCAGGCAAAATCGAACTCTCGAACACGGATATCGGCCGTAACCTGGTCGATCTGATCGTCGCTTCGACGAACTATCGTGGGAATGCACGAGTGATTTCTTCAGTCCAGGATCTGACCAACGAGTTGCTGCTGTTGGGTCGATAACCTGCAAATTCCTGAACGCTTCAGGGACTGATCCTCACCGTGACGAAGACGATGTTCATCACTTCGGGAAGATTTTCTGGCTTCCTCTTCTCTTCTCTATAAGAACTTTATGTTCTCGCAGAAGAATTCGTAGAAGCGACCGTCTGATTGTGGATTGTGAATAACTTTTTTGTGGCAACCAGAAGTGAGAAGACCACTTAGGTTGATTAACACACAATCTGTCCCTGTTGAGAAGCGATGGGTTCAGTGTCAATAACCTGGCAGGAACAGTCCCCCATCGAGGCACTTATCAAGGTCGTATTCTGTGGGACGCTTGAGCCTGTGGGAAACGCCTGGGGTTACGGCTGAGTTTCCGATATGAATCGTCGAATCATCATCGAGTTATCGACGGTACTTCAGGAAATCTAAGTGTTTTGTGCCGATTTCCTGTGAGTTAATCGATTCTTTCTGGTGTAACGAATAGTCTCATAAAGCGAGTCGGTCAAGAGGATTTGACGAGCGTCCCTTCATGGTTGCTCATCGGACAGCCAGAAGATTCCCAGTGGTGCACAGCAGGGCGAACGGCAGGTAGTGACGCAATATGTCGGCTGGATATCTCATTACGTTGGGAGATGATCTCAAGCGGGGATTGGCGACTTTTCCTGTCGAGCTGGCACAGAAGCATGCCCGCTTTATCGAGAGCCGCCAGCAGGACGATGGGGGTTTTGGTGGTCGAGTGGAAGCCCTGGATGGGACACCACTGGCGGCTGATGAAGCGACTTCCGACCTCTACTATGCGGCCTTTGCCATAAGATCACTCGTCGCACTGGGGCAGCTTACTCCTCAAGTGGCGCAGCGTGCAGGAAACTGGCTGGGCCAGGCCTGGTCACCCCGCCTCAATGTGATCGATCTCGTGAGTTGGCTCTATCTGAGTGTGGTGCTCCAGATCGAACAGGAGATCGAAACGGTCTCGGTTCAAGCGGCCAACTCCTCTGTGTCATCAGCGGACGTGCTGCAAGCGATCCACAGGCTCGAAGAACTTCGCCGGCCCGATGGCGGATATGCCAAATCGATGGAAGGTGTATCGAGCAGCACCTATCACAGCTTTCTGGCAGCACTGGCTTATGAACTGGTGGGCCAGTCGCCCCCGGAGATCGCTCGACTGATGAACTTTGTGAAGTCGCGCCAGCGGGATGATGGCGGGTTTGTCGAGATTGGCCCCATGAAGCGCAGTGGCACGAACCCTACGGCTGCTGCCGTCGCTTTACTCAAGATGTATGGCGAAATCACACCGGCACTCAAAAGTGATGTGGCAGGCTTTCTCAGTGATGTGAAAGCGAGTGATGGGGGTTATCTGGCGAACAGCCGCATCCCTTTCCCGGATGGATTATCAACCTTTACAGCGTTGGTGACATGTCGCACGTTGGAGATTGAATCGCCCAGTCCATGGAGGAGAGTCGGCGCTTTCATGAAGAGTATTGAAGTTCCTGCGGGAGGATTTCTTGCCGCTGGCTGGGATCGCGAAGCCGACGTCGAATACACTTTCTACGGATTAGGGATTCGCGCACTCATTGGGCTGGAAGCGAAAGCCGCTTCCTGAAGGTTTGTGGCATGCGTATTGGGAATATCAGTCTGGCTCATGGGCTGACGTTGGCTCCGATGGAGGAGCATACGAGTTTGCCCTTCCGGCTGGTCTGCAAGCAGCAGGGGGCCAGCCTGGTTTGCAGTGAGCGGATCGATGCCAAAGATGTGGCCGAGCGGGATAAGCGCGCCATCAAGCTCCTGTCGACCACCTCCGCCGAGCGGCCGGCTGTTGGTCAGATCAGCGGGAATGATGCTGCTCAGATTGGTGAAGCCGCCCGGGTCATTGAAGAACTTGGCTTTTCCATGGTCGATCTCAATTTTGAGTGCCCGATCCGCCGTCTGGTGGGTCGTGGCGAAGGTGGTGCACTGATGGGCCAGCCGCAGCGGATTGCCGAACTGGTCGCTGCAGCTCAGCAAGCCGTCTCGATCCCGGTGACTGTCAAATTGCGGACTGGCCCCAAGGCCGGCGAAGATACCGCTGTCGAAACGGCCCAGCGAGTCGAGCAGGCTGGCGGTGCAGCCATAGTTCTGCATGCCCGCAGCGTCGAGCAGGCTTATCTGGGTGGGCCGGACTGGCAGCATGTGACGCGTGTGAAAGAAGCGGTTTCGATTCCAGTGTTAGGAAGTGGTGGAGTGCGTACGCCTCAGGATGCCATCAGTTTTCTGGAATCGAGTGGAGCCGATGGTGTGGCAATTGGCCGGGGTTGCCTGGGAAACCCGTGGATCTTTCAGCAGGCCCGCACGCTGCTGTTTGGCAGCCGTGAGATTGTTGAGCCGAGTCCTTCCGAGCGAGGGAAAGTCCTGCTGGCTCTTGTCGAGCATGAGTTCGAGTTCTACTCAGCTCATCTGGCCCAGAAGCGACTGGCCCGGACGGCCTGCTACTTTGCGAAGTTTCTCCCGGATTTTGCTGAGTTCAAGAAGGAAATCCACGCCATCAAGAATCTCGCTCAGTTTCGCACACTGGTGCGGGAATGGTTCCGGCCAGTGGCCCGGTAGCCTCCTCTGCTTGACAGCCTGATTCGGTGCAACGCACACTGCAGGTCGGCGAAAACAGGTTTTCCAGTTCCCCAGGAGTCTCCCATGTCAGCGGCACGGAAGCTGAAAGATTTTTTCCAACAGTTGACGAACGGCTGGTTGCCTCTGGCTGTTTTGCTCCTGACATTCGCCCAGTTAATGTTTTGGACGGGAAAACCGGCCCAGGCACAAGAGACCAAAGCACCTGTATTGTTCCATGTTTATTTTGGAACTTATACCTCGGGGACCAGTGAAGGAATTTATCGATCGACTTTCGATGCATCGACGGGCACTCTTTCGACACCGGAACTGGTGGCCAAGGTGACCAATCCTTCCTTTCTGGCCATGCATCCGACGAAGCCCGTGATTTACTGTGTGAGTGAAGTGGCCGAATCGCTGCCAGGGAGTGAAGCGGGACGACCGACGGGGGCTGTGATCGCTTTTTCGAGGGAAGCGGCCCATGGTTCCTTGAAGGAACTCGGTTGGAAACCTTCTGGCGGTGCGGGGCCATGTCATCTATCCGTCGATCTGGCGGGAAGTGCCTTATTTGTCGCGAACTATGGCGGTGGCTCGGTAGCATCACTGCCGCTCAATGCAGAGGGTGTTCCTGAAAAGCCCTCCTCGATCATGGTCCATGAAGGGTCGAGCATCAATAAACAGCGGCAACAGAAGCCGCATGCGCATTCCATCAATCTCGATCAGTCGAATCGCTATGCCTTTGCGGCTGATCTGGGTTGCGACAAGATCTTTATCTATCAATTTGACCCGGCGACCCGCACGCTCAAGCTTCATGACATCCCTTCGGCACCGGTCGCAGCAGGTTCCGGCCCCAGGCATTTAGCGTTTCATCCCAATGGGCGCTTTGCCTATGTGATTAATGAGCTGACTTCGACCATTACTGCTTTTAAGTATGACTCGACCAAGGGAGATCTGGAGCCAATTCAGACGGTCTCCACTTTACCTAAAGATGCAAACACACCTGGCAATTCAACGGCAGAGATTGTGGCCCATCCTTCGGGGAACTGGCTGGTGGGATCCAATCGCGGCCATGACAGTCTGGCACTTTTCAGTATTCGCCCAGAGACCGGAGAATTGAAGCTGGTGGCCAATGTCCCTGCTGGTGGTAAAACACCCAGAAACTTTGCGTTCGACCCGACGGGCCAATGGCTGATTGCGGCTCACCAGGGGAGCAACAGTGTGCAGGTCTTTGCGTTCAATGCCTCGACAGGGACATTAACCCCGCAGGGAGAACCTGTGGCGATTGGTGCCCCGGTCTGTGTGCGGTTTGTGCCAGTCAAGCCGTGATGCAGCAGGATCTTATCACGGCATCGCGAAGTGGTGCATTGATCTGTGTCGGCCGGGCCAGTGTGGGATTTGATGAAGATTCAAACTCCCACAAAATTTCCGCATATTCTTGATGACTGAACGTCAGGGCACTCTTTAGGATGCAAGCCGTCGGTGCTTCACCGCCAGAGTCAGATTTCGAACTCTGGATGTTGAATCATCATCGCGCTCCCAGTCTTGAAAGGTTCTCTCATGACCCAGGCATGGCCCACTTATCCTGCTCCCCGCAAACTGGCACTGGTGGTCAGCTGTGTGGACTATCGTCTGCTGGATGACATCGTCAGTTACCTGCATCTGGACAACATGACGAACCGGTATTACCACTTCGCGATTGCCGGGACGGCGCTGGGCCTGGTGGATTGCCTCAGGGAAGGTGACTTCCAACCGCCTACTGATCAGGAAATTGCCGATCGTGAGCGGATGAATATTCGAACCAAGGACGAATTGCTCCATAAATTCAGCTGCTGGTCATCGACATTTAAGGATCAGGTTGCTGCGGGACTATTGCTGACAAAGAACCAGATCTCTGATATCTATTTAATTCAACATGAGAACTGTGGTGCTTTTCGCATCTATCTTGACAAGAACATTGAAGAGCGAAAAGACACTCCAAAAAAGAGGCAGGAATATGAACTTGAAATGCATAAATGGTACGCAGACCAAGTAAAAAAAGGAATTGCCGGTACTGCGGAAAAAGTGGCAGACGAACTCGGATATTGCAAATCCCCGGGTGAAATCAACGTGCATACATTGTTTATGACCCTACGGGGTGAAGTTATCGATTTGAGTACTCTCGCAGGCAACGGGCACAAAGATGGTGGTTCAAAGAAGAAGCCTAAGGATAAGAAATCACCCAAGAAAGACAACTGATTCTTAGATGGTAATTATATGCACGTATCCATGATCTTTATGTTCTATATTTGATGAGTTGAGCAGACGATGTCATTCACTCCTGTCTGTTTGCCCTTATATATTGCTGGTGAGCCGCTGGTGACGAGTCAGCCGCTGGAAGTGCGGTATCCTTATGATGGATCGCTGACGGGAACTGTCTCAACGGCCCGGCATGAGCATCTGGAAGCAGCGATCCAGGCGGCTCTTAAAGGTCATGCGCCTCTGAGTCGGTATAGCCGGGAGCAGGTTTTGCGGCGTGCAAGCCTGATCTTTTCCCAGCGAACGGAAGAACTGGCCCGGCTCATGACGCGTGAGACTGGTCTGGCTCTCAGGGATACCAGAGCCGAGGCGAACCGCGTCTGCGATGTGCTTCATTTTGCTTCGATGGAAGCTATGGAATGCGATGATGCGACGTTTTGGGGAGATGTGACAGCACCTGGCAAAATGCTGGGCAGCAGGAATCGCTCTGTCCATGTGATGCGTGAGCCTTTAAAGCTCGCGGCTGCCATCACACCCTTTAATCATCCCTTGACCCAATTGGCACATAAGGTGGCCCCGGCGATCGCTGCGGGAACGCCAATCATTCTGAAGCCTTCCGATAAAACCCCACTGACGGCTGTACGATTTGCGGAGACGCTCTATGAAGCGGGTCTTCCCGGCTGGATGCTGAGTGTGCTGATTGGGCCGGTCGATACGGTGATCGAGCCACTGATCAGCGATCCTCGTGTCGAGGCAATTTCTTTCACTGGTAGTGTCGCTGTCGGGAAGCGGATTGCGGGCATGGCCGGTTATAAGCGCATCTGCCTCGAACTGGGAGGTAACTCGGAGCTCATTGTGCTGAAAGATGCCGATCTGGCACTGGCGGCGAAGCTGGCTTGCGAAGGGAGCTATCGCAATTCGGGGCAGCGTTGTACCGCAGTGAAGCGTGTGCTGGCCGAAGCGAGTATCTATGAAGAACTCGCCCAAAGAATTAAGGAAGTTACTAACGCCTTTGTGAGTGGAGATCCTGAGGACTCGAAAACTGATATCGGAACTTTAATATCAGAATCAGCAGCCATTAGTATTGAAAAGAGTCTGCATGAGGCCATGGCCCGGGGAGCTGTCCTGCTGGCGGGTGGTCAGAGGAATGTCGCCATGCTGGCTCCGACAGTGCTGAAGGATGTGCCACGGGATGTGCCTCTGGTGGTGGAAGAGACCTTCGGGCCGGTGACGCCGATCATTCCCGTGCGTGATCTGGCAGATGCTGTGCAATATGCCAACAGTAGCCGCTACGGGCTTTCGACGAGTGTTGTGACCGATTCGATGTCACAGGCGATGACTGCGATTCGCGAACTGCATACCGGGATGGTCCACGTGAATGAAGTCCCTGGTTATCGGCTGGAGCAGGCTCCGTTCGGAGGAATTAAAGATTCCGGTCTGGGGATTAAAGAAGGGATTATTGAAGCGAAGAAGTTCTACTCGAATTCGAAGACTTACTCCTTGCCATGGTAGCTTCTATTTGTAGTGATCCAGTGGTTGATCCTGATTCAAGGTGATTTGAAAGAACGCTATGAAAATTCATTTGCATGTGAATGGCAAGAAGCAGGGGCCGTTTGAGTTGGAGGAAGTGAATTCGCAGATTGCGGAGGGAGTGCTTTTGCCGGGAGAGGTGAGTGCCTGGTACAAAGGCTGTGAAGACTGGATGCCATTGGAGATGGTCCCTGGGATTGAGATACCTGCCGGGATGAATGTTCCCCCTGTCAAGAAGGGAGGGGCTTCTTCCGCAGAGAAAGGTGGGGACAGTACGGGTGGATTGATCCCCTATAAGAATCCATCGGCACTGATCGCTTACTATCTGGGTATTTTTGGCCTGTTCCCACTCTTTGGTCTCGTCTTCTCGATACCGGCGTTCATTCTCGGGATTGTGGGGTTGTATAAGCGCAGTCAGAATCCGGTGATTAAAGGGAGTGTTCACGCCTGGATCGGAATTGTTCTGGGGTTCATCGCCACCACATATAATGGCCTGCTCGCGCTGGGAGCGATTATCGCAATCAGTCAGAATCGATTTTAGCCTGATGAGATCGATGAATTCGTGTGAGATGGGAGGCTTTGGATCGTTGGTATCCACCGACAGTACCAGCGCAGGAAGCCGGGTCTCTGTTGATCGAGGGAGATTTGTGTGCCTGAGCCGTTAGCGAGATTCCATGCAGAGCTCACTCTGGTGAATGGATCGACGGGAGATCCTGTTCTGCTGATCGATTATCCGGATCGGGATGATGCAGTTCTGCTGGATGCTGGAGAGAATGGCTCTCTCTCGTTGGAGCAGTTAGCGGATCTTTCCGTGGTGCTGATTACGCATCATCATATCGATCATTTTGTCGGTCTGGATCGCATTATCCGTGCGAATATGGATCGAGACAAAACGTTAAGGATCTATGGCCCGCCCAAGACGATCGAGAAGGTGGCGGATCGCATTCGCAGCTATGAGTTTCAATTCTTTCCGTTTCAGAAGATCGTCATTGATGTTTATGAGATCCATGAAGGTGGCTTTCGTGTGGGTCGTCTCGACTGTGGGCGAAAGTTTCCACCGCCAGAGATTCGTGATGAGGCGCGAACGGGATGTGTGATCTTCGAGAATGAGACGATTCAGGTGGAGGCGGTCTTTGCAGAACATACAGTTCCGTGTCTGAGTTATGCAGTGATTGAGAAGGCGGGTTGGTTTTTGAATGTCGACGCACTGCGTAAAAGCGTATTGAAGCCCGGAAGTTGGATTGGGGATGTTCTGGGGCTTTTGCGTGAGGATGCTCCGAATGGAACGCAAGTTCTGATAGAGGGTGGGAGTTATCCGCTGGCGACTTTGCGGGATAAGTTCTTTCTGAAGAGCCTGGGAGCCCGACTCGCTTTTGTGACAGATACGCTCTGGAATGAAGCATCTCGAGCGAGATTACTTTCGATTGCACAGCGGGCCAGTGTTCTTTATTGCGATTCGTTCTATGCCCAGGGGCAGTTATCGCAGGCACTGAAGTATCACCATATGACCGCTTTGCAGGCAGGTGAGTTTGCACGCCTGGCCAAAGCCGAGAAGCTGGTGCTAATCCATTTTGCCAAACGCTATGCCGGTAAGTACGACATGCTGGTTGATGAAGCGCGTGAACATTTTGCCAAGGTGACGGCTCAGATCCTTTGATCCAATCCGCAGCTTCTTGCGTATCGTAGGCATTCGAATTTTCCTGAAGGCAGGCTATGACCGAGTTGAATCCAGCATCTGATGACCTTGAACTGACGAATCACGCTCCGGAAGAGTTGCCAGAGGATTCTCCGTCGGGTCGCTTACCTCTCATGGAGGCAGCGATGGCATTAGCAATGCTCAAAGAGGGAAAACCACTCGCTGATGTGCGGATTGAAAAGCTGACGTTACAGGGCGAGTTCAGTGCGCCCGTCATCTTCAAAAATGTGGTTCTCGATCGACTGACAATCAAGAAGGCCATATTTCATGAGGTTGTGGAGTTTGCCAAGTGCACGATCTATCGCGCCCGCTGCGAGAAAAAATCGACGTTTGAGAAGTCGTTTTGCATGCACCTCTGCAAGCTGAAAGGCTGCATCTTCAGCGGGTTGACAATTCAAGGGTTGGCACGCTTTGATCTCAGCCAGTTTTTTGGCAAAGGCGATTTTAAGTACTGTGTGTTCCAGAAGGACGCGAAGTTCTGGGAAGTGACTTGTGATGGGTGGTTTGGATTTCAACATTGCGAGTTTCACGGATTAGCCGATCTGCGTAGTATGTCGATTGGACAGGGGCTCACCTTTAATCATTGTCTCTTCCAGCAGGATGCGCTGTTTCGCGGGATCAGCATTGAGAAGAAGCTCGATTTTGACGTGTCACACTTTGACGGGATGATTGACCTCTCAAAAGCCAAACTGCGCGACTTTGTATATCTCGAGACGATCTCGCAGGGTGTGCGGCAACAATTTGCTTTTGCCAATGCAGTGGTTGATCGGATGCTGATCAAGCCAAAGCAGATTGAGGGTCGCCTTGCATCGGAGAATAGTGGCAATCATGAACTGGCGATGCGTGAATATGGATTGTTGAAAGCGATCTTTCAGACGTTGCATCGATTTGATGAGGAGGACTGGGCCTACTATCGATTCAAGGTCAATCAAAGGAAGAGTAAACCACGCTCATGGCTCAGGCCCTGGACGAAGCTGGCACAGATTTGTGATCTGGTCTTTCTCGACTGGGGCTGCGGTTATGGGACCAATCCTGGCAGAGCCGTCGTTTCGGCACTGCTGGCGATGCTGTTCTTCGCAGTTCTTTATGCGATTGGCTATCAGCACTTTGAAATCGACAGCCCACCCATTGCCGATCTCCCTTCCGATGGAATCATCAATCGCGTCGTCTACTCATTAATGACAACCGTGAGTGTATTTACTTCTGGCTTTGGCGGAGATCAGTTCAATACCGCACATGGCTGGGTGTTGATACCGCTCAATATAGAAGCATTGCTAGGGACTTTACTCTGGGGCTTATTTGTGGTGGCCTTCAGTCGTAAAGTGATTCGATAACCTGAATAGAGAGCCTTTCCGTCGAAGGCTCTCTATTTTTTGCGATCAGGCGGGGGTTGATGTTTGATCGGCCGATTCGAAGGTTCGCCCGGTCACTTTGAGGAAGACTTCTTCCAGTGTGGGGCGGACGAGACCGATAGCGCGGAGTTCCGGGCCCAAGCTTGAGGCGAGTTCTTCGACGAGACCAGGTGAGACAGTTCCTTCGAGCCGGAAAGAAGAGCCCATGCGGAGGGCGTTGCGGCCTGTTTTCTGGAGTAAAATTTCGGCAAATGTCTCGGGGTTACGAGGAGTCATCGAGAGAGCATCCTGCCCGACAGATTGTGTGAGTTCATCGGGAGAGCCTTCCGCTACTTTCTGACCCTGATCGAAGATCACAACGTGGTCGGCGAGTTCCGCTTCTTCCATCAGGTGCGTGCTGACGAGGATGGAGATCCCGGATTGACGCAGCCGGGCGAGTTCCTGCCACAGTTCACGCCGGCTACCCGGATCGAGCCCGACACTGGGTTCATCGAGGAGGAGCAGGCGGGGATGGTGGAGCAGTGCTTTGGCCAGTTCGACACGACGTTTCCAGCCGCCGGAAAGTGTTTCGACCGTTTTAGGGAGCCAGTCTTTTAATCCCAGTGGGGTGCTGCATTCAAGTATGCGCTGTTGCAACTCGGTGGAGCTGAGGCCGTAAAGCTTGCCTTGATGCCAGAGGTTTTCTTCGACGGTCAATCGAGTATCGAGGCTGGGGGATTGGAAGGTGACGCCGAAGAGCCGTCTGGCTCTCTGTGGTGAGCTGGCGAGATCGACGCCGAAGATCTCGCCAGTTCCCTGTTGCCAGGGGAGGAGTGTGGCCAGCAGCCTGAAGAGTGTCGATTTGCCACTCCCATTGGGCCCGAGCAGTGCACAGATCTGGCCTTCGTCCACGCGGAAAGAAACATCCTTCAATGCCGGAGGAGTTTCTTTCCGCGAGGGGTAATGGAAGGAGACATGCTCGACGCAAATGGCGGCTGGCAGGCTCGTTGGCGATGCACCCATAAATTCAGACTTTATCGAGGCGATGGCTTTGAGTTCATTTCCGGGAGAACTCATTCGGCGGGCAGTTCGAGAAGTTCGACAGTTTTGAACTCCACGGGATGGCTTTCGGATTGTAGTGAGATGGTGCCAGAAGAAAGGAGTTTTTCGCCGCCACGGGCTTTGATGAGTTCTTTGGCGTGGGCATCGCGCTCATCGAGCTGGGGTTCGGTGTATTCGAGGACCGTCTTGCCATTGACGACGTGGCGCATGAGTTTGCTGCCACGAACTTCGATTTCGGCAGTGACCCATTGATCGCCATCGTAGGTATCGGATGACGACGTGGTGCAGTGAGGTGTGAAGAGTTTGCCGTTCATCACCACGTTCGTGCCAGGAGTGCAGAGATTGGCGGTGGTGCGTTTGCCTTTACCCAATCCGCCGAGGAACTGAACTTCGATGGAAGCGGGGAAATCCTGATCTTTGCCGATCGTTTTGGGGTCTTCGCCATGGAGCATGGCACCGCTGTTGCGGGTCGCCCAGCCGGGACCACCTTTGCACTGATCTCCCACAAAGCGATAGACGATGCGCAGGCGGTAATTCGAGTAGGGTTTTTCGTAGAAGAGGTGGCCGAACTTCTCGCCGAACTCGGGGTATTTTGCGGGGTCATAAACGACTTTGAGGAGTCCGTCTTCGACGCGGAAGGTGTTGCCGTAGTTCTCGCCGAGTTCGTGGTAGCGGATCTTGGGTGTCCAGCCGGTGAGATCTTTGCCGTTGAAGAGCTGGATCCACTTTTCTTCGCCCGGTGTGCTGCTGGCCGGCGGTGTGGATTCCTGTGCGAAGAGGCTCAACGAGCACGAGAGGCACAGTGCGATGGAA
>VFQR01001199.1_pt1 | contig 21469 bp, 17 predicted proteins | sample 3512321 | NCBI WGS metagenome assembly VFQR01 (sample SAMN10412374, study PRJNA504923) | tailings metagenome | isolation source: Relicate 3 Philex TSF1 revegetated site | place: Philippines: Tuba, Benguet | collected 2017-08-29 | reverse complement strand
TCACCTGGCCCACTACGCTCCGTTGGGGTGTTGCGTTTCAGAGTTGAGACCGCCCCAGGATACTTGAACCGTGTTTGGCCAGCAGTCGCATCAGCTGCAGGTTGGCCTCGCTGGCGAGAGTTGCGTCCTCATCGCCCACCGAGACCACAACGTTGGAGGCAACAGCTCTGCGCAGCGACTGCAGCGAGGCCTTCATGCCCGCCGGCTCCTGGAAGCTGACCGAACCACCCGCGACGGTGGTGATACCCGAGATGCCGGCGGGGTTGTCATTGACGACGAAAGCGATGTCGGCTGGCGCCCCTACGCTGGCGCTGGTGAAGCCGGAAACGTACAGGTTCTCCACGCGCAGCTGGGAGCGGCCCTCGGAGTCGGTGGTCATGAGCAGGGTCTGCAGCACGCGGTTCTCGTGCAGCACCAGCAGGCGCGCGCGGAAGTCGGAGGGACGCTCACCGCAGCGCAGGGTGAACTCCGCTGGGGTGCTGTCGCCGGCCGTAGGCAAGTAAACAGCGGAGGACTCGGGCGCGGGCAGCGCACGGCCACCCAATGCATCGGCTGCAGACGACAGTGGCACCCAAGCCAAGGTCAGGTAGTGCCCCTCAGGCCGGTCGGGAAGCTGCGTCTCGTCGAGCGGCTCGTCGGCTCGCACGTGCGAGCCTCCCCGGTCGGCGCCGATGTGCACGCGAAGCCGATAGTCGGTGTCGGGGGCCAGATGCAGCACTTCTGCGGGCGCCGCTGTAGCGCCTCGCGCCAGCACTAGCGCCTGCACGAAGCGTTGATCGCGGGCTTCGGGCTGCTTGGCGGCGGCGGTGCTCTCATCCGGCAGCACCCGATCGAAATAGTCTTCGTCAAACGCGGAGTACGTCGCACGGGCGTCACGTACAGCCGCACGCCTTGCCTGAGGGGCCACGGGCGTGGCTGTGTCAATCCGGCCTAGGCGGCGTTCGAGCTCACGACGCATCCGAACCAAGCTGGTCGCGTCACCGCCCTCGTTCGTCCACGCAAGTCCAGTCAACTGCAACTTAAGGGAACGGCCGATGTCCCGCACTCGATCCAACCGATCATCCAGGCCCAGCGGACCGAGCACGCTGGCGTCGAGCGCGATCAACGAATCGTTGGGCGCATGTTCGAGCTGTACGGCGAGCCGCCGCGCGTCGTCTGCAATGAAGGTGGCAGCGATAAAGCGCGGATCGGCGAACAGCGTCGGAGCCGGGAAGTCCGCGGCCGCCGGATTGCCGCCCTCCCAACGGCGCTGGTCTGCTTCGCGCGCGCTGAACAACGCGCCAGGCAGGCCTCGATTGTGCGAAAGCTCGCGCACGAGCACCTGGAACCACGGCTGCAGCTCTCCGTCGTCAGGGATCTCGCACAGGCCCACGGCGCCGGCGTGGTAGCGCAAGGCCAGCGCGCCGATGTCGGAACTAATTCTGCCCGTGGCTTCCCTGCCGCTGCCCAGCAACAGAACCGCATCGGCTACGGTTCGGGCACCCGGGACGTCGCCAAGGGCTTCGGCGAGGTCACTGCGGGAGATCAACAGGTCAACAATGCGATCGTCTTCACCAACTGGCTCGACGTTGAACAATTCTGCGTAGCGCGCGTTAGCCAATTCATTCCACAAATCCGCTTCTGCGCGCGGGACTCCAACACGCAGCGGCCATTCCCACAAGCTGGCGCCCGGAGCGGCAAGTTCGAACCAAGCGTCGGACACCTCCGGCAACGCACAGAGATGCTGCAAGATTGCCGCCGACGGCATGTCGAGTGGGGCGCCGGACAACGCCACTGAGCGCGGTCCCTGCGCAGCGAGTTGCTGACTCCAACTTGGGAGACCGGCGAGTACCAGCGCGAGCGCCGACGGGAGATCCAGCAACGCTCCGATGCGCTTCGCGCCGCGCAGCGACACGGTAAGTGAGGGCTGCCGCGCGGCTCGGTCGAGTGCGTTCTCCAGCGCCGCTTGATCCGCAGTCCCCTCCAGCAGCATTTGTAGCGCGCGCGGAACGGCGCCCGCCACGAGGACAAAGCGAGCATGTGTGGGCGCATCGAGGGCTCCCAGCGCCGCCCCGAAGTAGTCAAGCCGCATTGATGGCCTCGCACCCAACTCCCCAGAGTTTCTGGGCGAGGCCACCGACAGGGTACGGTCTTCCGAAACCCTCAGGAGTAGGGGAAAGCCAAGCACCCCCGATCAACAAATCTAGGAGAGCAGCGGTACTACAAACTGAGGCTTGGACACGGATCGGACGTCGGAGAGTCAGCCAACCCTTTGACGTATGGTTGCTACCCGTGTTCGCTCTACTCCACCACGGCGCGTGAAGCGCGCCAGAAGCGAGGCCGTGCACTTTGTCGCGCTCGACCTTGGCCCGGCCGCCTGATTCGATCCAGTTGACGGCACGCTCGATACCGGCTTGCACATGGCGACCGTGATCGGGAAAGCACCCACACGTCGCGTCCCTCAACGCCATTTGCGTGTCCCCTGCCTGATAGCAGCCCCCTGCCCCATGACAGCAGAGTGAGAGACGCGTCACGCTTGGTCAACCTGTCAGATCTGACAGTTCAAACGCGTCACACAGACCCGCCAGGACCTCGCGGCCGATCAGCAGTGCTGACCGACTCTACAGGAGGTACTCATCCGGGACCTGATACGTCGCGGGCCCCCCGCGTTGCACTCCGGGTACTCGATCCGCCGCCCGATCGGCGCCGGCACCATTCGCGGCAGCTCGGCCGCGATGGCGGCCACATGCTGCGCCCACCAGGCCATGCAGGTGCTGCAGGTGGCCTCCTGCGTCGGCCGGTAGGCCGTGTGATGTCGCCGGTAGTCGCAGCGGTGCAGGCCCAGCCGCACAAGCCAGCGATCACCCTGCACGGTCGGCGCGACACGGGCGATCTCGCAGCCCTGCCACTCCAGCGACAGATGTCCGAACTCGCGGCGCCAGGTGGGGCTTTCGTCCATCTCGTGATCGTCGCCGTGCCTGGGCTCAGGTGCTGAGACCGCTTGTGAGCAATTCTCCTACCCCGCGTCGAGTAGTTCGCCGACTGTGCTGGCCACGGCCGCCGGGCAGACTGCGGGCATGGACACACAGCGCGCTGCCTTCCTCGACCAACTGACCGGAGCCATCGACGCCGGCGACCGCCAAGCGGCGGCGATCCTGCCGATGTTCCGCGATTGGCTGACCGATCTCGCCAAAGACCCTGAAGCGGCGCGACATGAGCCCGGGAGCGTCGGCCACGTCGCCCGCATGTTCGCACTGCGAGAGCTGGCCAAACCATCCAGCTGACCTGTTGGCCACGCTCGGCAGGCTGCCCCACCCCGGAGGGCAGGGTCCGCGAGCGAGGCATCGGAGCCCCTGCCATGGATTGGCGGGGGCTTCTTCTTGAGCGCCTGCTATCGTGCTGACCACAGGTCGGGGAGTGCCGCCCTCGATGTGGCGGCTTCGGCCGCGATCCTTCCACGGGCCTGGCCAACCCCTGATGGCCCGCAGGGAGCGCCGCCGGGCGGGTTGGCGGGCCGGCGTGCAAAGGCAGAGCCCTGGGCGTGCAGTCACGGACGCTGCCGCCCAGAGCAGGGCTTAGCGCTGCAGATCTGGCCGGCTTCCGGCTTGGTCTTGTGAATCTGCGTGCACATTCATGGACTTAGGAAGATCTGTCCGCCCCGACTGAGCGCGCTTTGAGCGCACACCAAGCGCATCGTCAGTCTCATATTTAATCGGACAGTCCCAGAATTAAGCGGATTTCACAGCCACCACCGACCAGCGCCACGGCACTGGCCGTATGGTGCGGCTGACGATAGGGCGGCACCCGCCAGCGCGTGGGGTCGATGCGCCCAGCGGCGATCGATGCGATGGCCGCAACCTCCAGCGCGGCATCTTCGTCGAGCGGCGGAAGAATGCCCGGAAGGCGTTGCGCCAGCATCGACTTGCCGCTGCCAGGTGGGCCGCACATCAGCAGGTTGTGACCGCCGGCTGCCGCGATTTCGAGTGCTCGCCGCGCCAGGGCCTGACCCCGCACGTCCGAGAGGTCGGGGACTTCGCCCTGCGCTGTCGCCCGCAGCTCGGTCGCCGCCAGCGGCAGCGGGGCCTGGCCGCGCAGGAAGGCGCAGACCTCGAGGAGGCTCGACGCAGTATGCGCACTGGCGCCGCCGACCAGGCTGGCTTCATGCGCGTTTGCCTGCGGCAGCACCATCGAGCGCCCTTCGCGACCTGCGGCCAGCACGGCAGGCAATGCACCGTCGACGCCGCGCAGATCGCCGGTGAGTGCCAGCTCGCCGAGGAACTCATGGGCCGCGAGCGCCGCCACCGGGAGCTGTCCCGAGGCCGCCAGAATGCCGAGCGCGATCGGCAGGTCGAAGCGTCCGCCATCCTTGGGCAGGTCTGCGGGCGCCAGATTGATGGTGATACGTCGCTGCGGCAGGTCGAACTGGCCGCAGATCAGCGCCGCGCGTACGCGGTCGCGGCTTTCCTTCACCGCGGTTTCGGGCAGGCCGACGATGGACATGCCCGGCAGCCCGCCGGAGAGATGCACCTCCACCTGCACCGAGGGTGCGCTCACGCCGTACTGGGCGCGGCTGTGAACCACGGCGAGCGCCATCCCTGGGCCTCCTGGAAGCTGCGAAACCGCGGCGGGTCAGCCGGATCGACTCGGGTCGGGCCGGTTCCGGCTCAGTTGCGGGTCTGCGGGGGCGTGTTCGCCTGTGCGTCGAGCCGGGCCTCCAGGTCACCGAGCACGCGCTCCATCAGCGCCAGCTTTTCCCGCGTGCGCATCAGCACCGCGCGCTGCACGTCGAACTCCTCGCGGGTGACCAGGTCCAGCTTGCTGAAACCGCTGTGCAGCGCGGCCCGGAAGTTCTTCTCCAAGTCCGCACGGGCGTCCTCCATGCCGGGAGGCAGCAGTTCGCTCAGACGGTGGGCGAGGTCATCAAGGGCCTTGAGGCGGATCATCATGTGTTCCTTGGCAGTGCGCGTTCCGGGGCAGTCTAGGCACCGACCCTGCGCCGGTGCAGTCGGCCGAGTGCTTGTCGTGGGGTAGGAGTTCTCCTACCCCCGGATGTCCCAGTCGCGCCGGGCCGCGCATTCTCGCATCCGACGGCGATCAGGCGTCGCGGCGGCCACCGTCAAACGGTCATCAGCGCGCGTCGCCGCTGCACCTGCCAGCCTTCCGCCGCATACACCGCAAGCGCGGCCCAGATCAGGCCGAAGCCAACCGCCTGCACGCTGCCGAAGGGCTCGCTGAAGATGAACACGCCGAGCAGGAACTGGATGCTCGGGCCGATGTACTGCAGCAGGCCCAGCACCGACAGCGGGATTCGGCGCGCGCCGTAGGCGAAGGCCACCAGCGGCAGGGCGGTCAGCAGGCCGCCGGTGATCAGCAGGGCATCGGTGGTCCAGCTGCCGTGGAAGATCGCTCCGCCGCCGCCCTGCTCGGCCATCCACAGCCAGGCGGCGGCCGGCAGGAACAGCAGCACGCTTTCGACGCCGAGGCCGGGCACCGATTCCACCGTGACCTGCTTGCGGATCAGGCCGTACAGCGCGAACGAGCCGGCCAGGCCCAGCGCGATCCACGGCGGGCGGTCCTGCTGCAGGCTCAGCCAGAGCACGCCTGCGGTCGCGAGGCCGACCGCGATCCACTGCGCGCGGCGCAGACGCTCGCCGAGCACGGCGACGCCCAGCAGCACGTTGACCAGCGGGTTGATGAAGTAGCCGAGGCTGGTCTCGACCACGTGGCCGCTGTTGACGCCCCAGATGTAGAGGCCCCAGTTGAAGCTGATCAGCAGGCTGGAGGCCAGCAGCATCCACGCCGCATGGCGCTGTCGCAGGGCCCGGAACAGCCAGCCGGGGCCGTCCTTCCAGCACAGCCAGGCGACCACGAAGAGCGCGCACCAGACGATGCGGTGGGCGACGATCTCGAAGGCCGGCACGTGCTTCAGCAGCGCCCAGTAGAGCGGAAACACGCCCCAGGTCAGGAAAGCGAAGACGGCCGCCGCAAGGCCTTTGCGGTCGTGGGGTTCGGGATGGGCGTTCACGGGCATCGACCTGCAAGCGGCATGCAGCGCAGCGGCGTCGCGGGCGCGACCGGCGGGCATGGCGGGACGGCGCGGGAGTATGCGCTCGCGGCGCCGGTGGCGCCGGGATTCGGGATTGGGGATTCGGGATTCGTTAAAGCAGGTGGCGGTGAGGCGAAGCCGGAGCGGAACGTCTGAGTCTGGTCAGCCTCGTCAGCCTCGTCAGCCGCGTAGCGCCGCGGTGACCGGCAGGCGCGCCGCGCGCAGGGCGGGGGCGAGGCCGCCGACGAAGCCGATGCAGAGCGCGATCAGCAGCCCCGTGAGCAGCAGCCTTGGCGTCACCGCGAACTGGAAGGCGACCTGGGTGAAGCCGCCGCCCAGCGTGCTGACCGCGTAGCCGTTGAAGGCGAAGTAGGCCAGCGCTGCGCCCAGCGCGCCGCCGAGCAGGGAGAGCAGCAGGGCCTCCGCCATGACCGAGGCCACCACCGGTGCGGCGCCGAAGCCCAGCGCGCGCAGGGTGCCGATCTCCTGGGTGCGCGCCGACACCGCCGAGTACATGGTGTTGAGCGCACCGAACACCGCGCCCACGCCCATGATGGTCGCGACGATGCCTGCCAGCACGCCGATGGTCGCGGTCAGGCCGCCGCTCTGGCCGGCGAAGAAGGCGTCCTGGCCGCGCACGTCCACGTCCAGCTGCGGATCGGCCTTGAGCCGCGCCTCCATCGCCGGCAGCAGGCTCGGGTCCTTGAGGCGCGCCAGGATCGAGGACACACCCGGGCGACTGAAGGCGCCCTGGGCGGTCTCGCGGTCGGTCCACAGCTCGCTGTCGTAGGCGCCACCGGATTCGAAGTGGCCGACGATGGTCCAGCGCCCGCCACGGAAGCGCAGCTCGCGACCCAGCTCCAGGCCGCTGAACTGCCTGGCTGCGCCAACACCGACGATGATCTCCTGCACCCCCGGGCGGAACATGCGCCCCTGCAGCAGCCGGAACTTCGGCCGCAGCGCCAGGCCCACGGGTTCGATGCCGCGCAGGCTGACGTTGGCGCCGGTGTCCTGGCCCGGACGCGGCACCTCGGTGATCACGATGAGTTCGCCCGAGGCCAGCGGCAGGCCGTCGGCACCGCGCGCGATCGCCGGGTCCTGCTTGACCAGGGTCATGCTGGCCACCGCAAGAAAGCTCGAGATCTCGCCCTGGCTGCCGCCGCGGCTCACGACGACCTGGTCGGGCTCGCCGGTGCTGCCCAGGGTCTGGCCCAGGCCCGCCGACATCGACAGCAGGGCGACCAGCACGCCGACCACGCCGGCGATGCCGACCACGATCACCAGCGAAGGTGCCAGCCGCTCGGGAATCGAGCGCAGGTTCATCAGGGTGATCTCGCGGATCTGGGTGAAGCGGCTCATGCGCGAGCCTCCTCGCTGCGGCCGCCGAGCAGGCGGCGCAGTGCACGCTCGAAGGCCGAGGGCTCGCCGCGGCCAGCGAGCGCATCGACGATCTTCAGCCGGCGCGCGGCCAGCGCCGGCGGCAGGCCCACGGCCAGGGTCAGCACCGCGACGCTGATGCCGGCGATCACCCACACCCGCAGGTCGGTACGCACCGGGAAGTCGGGCGGAAGAATGCCGGTGGCTACACTCGCCACCGCCATCCCGAGCAGGGCGCCGACCAGACACAGGGCGAAGGCCTCGGCCAGCACCAGGCCCATCACCTGGCGGTCGGTGAAGCCCAGGCACTTCAGCACCGCCAGCTCCGGGATGCGCTCGCGCACCGCCTGGCTCATGGCCACACCGGTCAGGAACAGGATCGAGAAGAACACCGCGCCGGTGATCAGGTTGACGATCAGGCCGATGTCGCCGAGCTGGCGGATGAAGCCCAGCTGGAATTCGGATTCCTTCTGGGTCTTGGTTTCGTCCGAGGAGTTCTCGAACTTGGTGTCGATGACGCTGGCGATACGCTCGGAGGCGTCCGGGTCGGCAATGCGCACCACGAAGATGCCGGCCAGGCCCTTGCCGCCCGAGCGCGCCTCGTCGAACTGCGCATAGTTCAGGTACATCAGGTTCGCGCGCTGCGACCAGTCCTCGTTGATGCCGTCGAAGATGCCGACCACCCGCCATTCCCAGGTGCGGCTGCCGCCGGCCTGGGTCCAGATGAAGCTGTTCAAGGGAACGATATCGCCGACCTTCCAGCCGTACTGCTCAGCCAGATTGCGGCCGACAATCGCGCCGTCGTTGGTGCTGATGAAGCGCAGCCAGCTCTCGTTGTCCATCACCCACTCGGGGTAGGTGTCGCGCAGGCGCTGTGGATTGACCGCGAACTGCGGAAAGAAGCCGCGTCCGTCCTGATACTGGCCGCCAAAGAACTGCGAGTGGTTGACGCCGACGACGCCGGGCACGGCCTCGATCTGCGGCAGCATGCGCATCGGCAAGGGCTGGGTGAAGCTGGTGCTGGCCTGGGTAATGAGGCGGCTGGCGCCCAGGAAGTCGCCCGCGCCCGAAAACAGCGAGTTCACCGCCTGCAGCAGGCCCAGCAGGCTGAAGGCCGCGACCAGCGAGGCGAGGGTGAGAAAGGTGCGCAGCTTTTTGCGGAACAGGCCGGCGTAGATCAGTCTGAGGTACTTCACGGCGGCGGTGTCCGGTGGCGGGTGAGTAAAGAGGGCGGGATCGCTCAGGCGGCGCGGCCGAGCGCGAGGCCCGCCGCACGCGCCGCGAACCAGTCGCGGGCCAGCGCAGTTTGCGCCTCGGCCGTCGTCGCCGCGTTGACGAGGGCGCGGAAGGCCTCGCCGCCCTCGACGTCCTTGGCGTACCAGCCCAGATGCTTGCGCGCGATGCGCAGGCCCTGTTCCTCGCCGTAGAACGCATACAGCGCGTCGAGATGGCCGAGCAGGATGTCGCGCACCTCGCTCAGGTCCGGCTCGGGCAGGCGCTCGCCGGTGGCGAGGTAGTGCGCGATCTCGCGGAAGATCCACGGCCGGCCCTGCGCGGCGCGGCCGATCATGACCGCATCCGCACCGGTCTCGCGCAGCACCGCAGCGGCTTTCTCCGGCCCGCTGATGTCGCCATTGGCCAGCACCGGGATGCGCAGCTGGGACTTGATCTCGGCGATCAGTGCGTACTCGGCCTCGCCCTGGTAGAGGTCCTCGCGGGTGCGGCCGTGCACGGCGAGAGCCTGGATGCCGGCGGACTCAGCGATGCGGGCGATGTTGAGCCCATTGCGGTGCGCCCGCGCCCAGCCGGTGCGGATCTTCAGCGTCACCGGCACCTCGACCGCGCGCACCACCGCATCGAGGATGCGGCCCACCAGGGCCTCGTCGCGCATCAGGGCCGAGCCGGCCCAGGCGTTGCAGACCTTCTTGGCCGGGCAGCCCATGTTGATGTCGATGATCTGCGCGCCCTGCTCGACGTTGTGGCGGGCGGCGTTCGCGAGTTGCTCAGGCTCGGTGCCGGCGACCTGCACCGAGATCGGATCGGGCTCGCCGGCGTGATCCATGCGCAGCCGCGACTTGCGCGTCTGCCAGAGTTTTGGATCGGAGTGGGTCATCTCCGAGACCGCCAGCCCCGCGCCCAGGCGCTTGCACAGCACCCGGAAGGGCTTGTCGGTGACGCCGGCCATGGGCGCGAGCACCACGCGCGGTTCAATAAGGTAGGGGCCGATACGCATGGCGCGCAGTGTAGCGGGCAGCCTCGCCGTCAAGCTTGGAACAGTGTGCCTTGGCGCACGCTTTGCAGCAGGTCCCTCCGATGTCCGGTGGCGGCCTGCGACCGCCGTTCACCGGCCCCTGCCTACACTGCGAAAGCCCGCTTGAAGCCCATCCCGTTCATGTCCGAGCGCGACACCGCCGCCAATGCCGATGCGTCCGCATCGCAGCAGGCCCTGATCGAGGCCATGCGTCTCGGCAGCCTGCAGGCGCTGCGCGTGCTCGACACCGCCGAAGAGCCGGTGTTCGATCGACTGGCGCGTGCCGCCGCCGCGCTGTGCGGCACGCCGATCGCCCTGGTCAGCCTGGTCGATGAGGACAGGCAATGGTTCAAGGCCCGGGTGGGCCTGCCGGAGGCGCGCGAGACGCCGCGCGCCTGGGCTTTCTGCGACCACGCCATCCACGGCGCCGGGCTGTTCGAGGTCCTCGACGCCGCCGCCGATCCGCGCTTTGCCGACAATCCGCTGGTGCGAGGCGAGCCGCGCATCCGCTACTACGCCGGCGTGCCCCTGCAGCTCAGCGATGGCTCGCGGCCCGGCACGCTGTGCGTGATCGATCGCGTGCCGCGCCGTCTCGACGCCGGCCAGCGCGCCGTGCTGGCCGAGCTGGCGGCGGCGACCGCGGCCCTGCTGGAGCAGCGCCAGCGCCTGATGGAGCAGGACGTCAGCGCCAACGCGCGGATCGACCGCGAGCTCGACCGCGCGCAGTCGCTGCTGGCCCGGCTGGCGGCCAGCGAGGCCAAGTTCCGGGTGCTGTCAGAGCGCTCGCCGCTGGGCGTCTTCCACACCGATGCCAGCGGGCGCTGCACCTATGTCAACGCGCGCTGGCAGACGATCTTCGGCTGCAGCGCCGAGGACGCGCGCGGCACCGGCTGGCTGGGCACGCTGCATCCCCAGGATCGGATCGGCGTGGCTGCCGCCTGGGAGGCTGCCGCGCAGGAGGCAGCGGGGTTCGATCGCTTGTTCCGCATCCAGCGCGCCGACGGCGAGGTGCGGATCGTCCACGCGCAGGCCGCGCCACTGCCCGAGGACGAACACGGCGGCGGCTTTGTGGGCGTGGTCAAGGACATTACCGAGCGCCGTGCAATGGAGCAGCGCCTGCGCGAGAGCGAGGCCTTCCTTGAGCGTGCCAATCGCATGGGCGGCATCGGCGGCTGGTCCTTTGACGTGGCGAGTGGGGCGATCAGCTGGTCGCCGATTGTCTACACCATCCACGAGCTGCCCGCGGGCGAGCCGCTGGACCCGGCCAGGGGCATTGACTTCTACGCGCCCGAGGCGCGGCCGGTGATCACCGAAGCCTTCCGGGCCGCCATCGAGGAGGGCCTTGCCTACGATCTCGAACTGCCGATGGTCACCGCGCGCGGCCGGGCGATCTGGGTGCACACCACCGGCGAGGCCGATCGCGATGCCGAGGGATGCGTGCAGCGCGTGGTTGGCACCTTCCGCGAGATCACCCAGCGCAAGACGCTGGAACTCAAACTCGCCTCCGAGCACGCCCTGCTGACGGTCACCCTGGATGCGATCAGCGACGCCGTGCTGTCCACCGATGCCGAGGGCCGGGTGGCGCTGATGAACCCTGCCGCCGAGCGCCTGCTCGGCCTGCGCGATGTCGAGGCGCGCGGACGCCCGGTCGAGGAGGTCTTCAGCGTCTACGGCGAGCTCGACCGCGAGCCGATCGCGAACCCGGTGCGCCTCTGCCTGCAGCGCGACGAGGCGATCGGCCCCGGCGAGTTCGCCCTGCTGGTGTCGCCAGCGGGCGATGAATACGTGGTCGAGGATTCCGCCTCGCCGATCCGCGACGAGGCGGGCCAGCTGCTTGGCGTGGTGATGGTGTTCCGCGACGTCAGCGAGCAGCGCCGGCTCTCGCGCGAGATGAGCCATCGGGCGGCCCACGACGCGCTGACCGGGCTGGTCAATCGCGGCGAGTTCGAGCGCCGCCTGGGCCAGGCGCTGGAGAGCGCCCAGCTCAGGGAGGAGAGCCACGCGCTGCTGTTCATCGACCTCGACCAGTTCAAGCTGGTCAACGATGCCTGTGGTCACGCGGTCGGCGACGAGCTGCTGAAGCAGGTCAGCCGTCTTTTGGGCGAATGCGTGCGCAGCGGTGACCTGCTGGCGCGCCTGGGGGGCGACGAGTTCGGCGCGATCCTCAAGCACTGCCGCCTCGATCATGCGCAGCGCGTGGCCCAGCAGATCTGCGAGCGCATGGAGGCCTTCCGCTTCGAGCACGACGGTCGCCGTTTCCGGGTGGGCGCGAGCATCGGACTGGTGCCGATCGAGCGCGATTGGCCGGATGTCGCAACCCTGATGCAGGCGGCCGACACCTGCTGCTACGCCGCCAAGGAAGCGGGCCGCAATCGCGTGCACGCCTGGATGAACAGCGACGAATCCATGCTGCAGCGGCGCGATTCGATGCGTTGGGCGAGCCGCATCGAATCGGCGCTGGACGAGGGCCGCTTCGAGCTGTGGGCGCAGCGCATCCAGCCGGTGCTGCCGCAGGCAGGGGCCAGCACGCACCTGGAGCTGCTGCTGCGCCTGCGCGAGGACGGCCAGTGCATCGCCCCCGGTGCCTTCCTGCCCGCAGCCGAGCGCTTCAACCTGGCTTCACGGGTGGATCGCTGGGTGCTGCGTCGCGCCTTCGCCTGGATCGAAGCGCATCGCGAGGCCTTCGCCCACATCGATACGCTGGCGATCAATCTTTCCGGTCAAAGCATCGGCGACCGCGCCTTCCACCGTTACGTCAGCCAGCTGCTGCGCGAGTCGGACTTCGACCTGCACCGTCTGTGCTTCGAGATCACCGAGACTTCGGCGATCACTGCGCTGGGCGATGCCACCGCCTTCATCAGCGAAATGCGCCGCCAGGGCGTGCGCGTGGCGCTAGACGACTTCGGCGCCGGCGCGTCTTCGTTCGGCTATCTCAAGCAGCTGCCGGTGGACTACATCAAGATCGACGGCCAGTTCATCCGCGATCTCGACCGCGACCCGCTGAACCAGGCCACGGTGCGCTGCTTCTGCCAGGTCGCGCAGGTGCTGGGCCTGGCCACGATCGCCGAATTCGTCGATTCCGAGCGCGTGTTCGACGCGCTGAACGCGCTCGGCGTCGACTACGCCCAGGGCTATCTGCTGCACCGCCCCGAGCCGCTGGACGCGCTGTTTCCCGGTTGAGCACACCTCCTGCACTTCGGCCCCTGCGCGCCAGCGGCTAGACTTCGCGCCTCGCCGAGCCTCTCGGCAGCCCCCACACGGAACGCCCCATGAGCAAGCCCTCGAATGCCCGCCACGGCCTTGGCACGCGCGCCATCCACGCCGGCCAGTCGCCCGACCCGACCACCGGCGCGGTGATGACGCCGATCTACGCGACCTCGACCTATGTGCAGCGCAGCCCCGGCGACCATCAGGGCTTCGAGTACTCGCGCAGCCACAACCCCACGCGCTTCGCCTACGAGGACTGCGTCGCAGCACTCGAAGGCGGTCGCCGCGGCTATGCGTTCGCGTCGGGCCTGGCCGCGACCTCGACCGCGCTGGAGGTGCTGGACTCCGGCAGCCACGTGATCTGCATGGACGACGTCTACGGCGGCACCTACCGTTTGTTCGAGCGCGTGCGCCGCCGCTCGGCGGGTCTGGAGTTCAGCTTCGTCGACCTCGACAACCTCGACGCTGTCGCCGCTGCCCTGCAGCCGAACACGAAGATGATCTGGTGCGAGACGCCGACCAACCCGATGCTGAAGCTGGTCGATATCGCCAAGCTCGCCGCCTTCGCGCGCGAGAAGGGCCTGATCCTCGCGGTCGACAACACCTTCTGCAGCCCGATCCTGCAGCGTCCGCTGGAGCTTGGCGCGCACCTGGTCATGCATTCGGCGACCAAGTATCTGAACGGCCACAGCGACATCGTCGGCGGCATGCTGGTGGTGGGTGACCACGCCGAGCTGGAGGAGAAGCTCACCTTCCTGCAGAACGCCGTGGGTGGCGTGCAGGGGCCTTTCGACAGCTTCCTCGCCCTGCGCGGCCTGAAGACCCTGCACCTGCGCATGCGTGCGCACTGCGAGAACGCACTCGCCCTGGCGCAGTGGCTGGAAACGCATCCCAAGGTGCGCAAGGTGATTTATCCGGGCCTTGCATCGCACCCGCAGCACGCGCTGGCGAAGGCGCAGATGAACGGCTTCGGCGGCATGATCAGCGTAGTGCTCGACACCGACCTCGCCGGCACCCGCCGGATGATGGAGCGCTGCCAGCTGTTCGCTCTGGCCGAATCGCTGGGCGGCGTCGAGAGCCTGATCAACCACCCGGCGATCATGACCCACGCGTCTGTTCCGGCAGAGAACAGAGCCAAGCTCGGCATCCACGACAACCTCGTGCGCCTCAGTGTGGGTGTGGAGGACCTTGCCGATCTGCGGGCCGAGCTGGAGGACGCGCTGGGCGCGATCTGATTCGGGCCTGGGATTCGGGATTCGGGATTGGTGATTCGAAGAACCGCGCGTCATTGGGTGGGCCCGGGCTCACCCTAGCTGGATGCGCGCCTCGACGCACAGGATCTCTCGCGTTGCTCCCCTCTCCACTTGCGGGAGAGTGGCCGGGGGAGAGGGGTAGAAGCCTTGCGGCGAGCGTAGCCCCCTCTCCCCAACCCCTCTCCCGCCAGGGGAGAGGGGCTCGATTCGGCGAGCGGCGATGCTGCCCCCAATCCCCAATCCCCAATCCCCAATCCCCAATCCCAACCCAAAGCCTTGAGCTTCACCTGAGACAAGCCCCGCAGGCTGACGCCCTAGGATCAACGGCGGAGGCTCGGACATGTGGCGCAGGCGATGGGTGCGATGGGTGGCGGGCTTGGCTTCGGTGCCACTGCTGCTGGTGTTGGGCGTGTGGATCTGGTGGACGGGCATCGACTTCAGCCACAGCCAGGCCAACCCGCAGGCGACGCGCGCCGATCTTGCCTGGCTGCCGACGGCGCCGGTGCCAACACGTGGTCGCATCCTCGCCGTGTTGACCAGTGCGGACCGCACGCTTGGCGGTACTGGCCGGGCAGGCTTCGAGCTCACCGAACTGTCGCGCGCGTGGTGGGTGTTCGAGGCCGCGGGTTTCGAGGTCGAGCTCGCAAGTCCTGAGGGCGGTGCGCCGCCCAAGGTGGTCGACACCGATGATGCTGTCGACGCCGATTACGCCTTCCTCAACGAGCCGCGCACGCGTGAAGCGATCGAGCACACGCTGCGCCTCGATGCGGTCGACCCGGCCCGATACGACGCCGTCTATGTGGTCGGCGGCAAGGGTGCGATGCTGGATCTGCATGGGAACGCAGCGCTGCAGCGCATCCTCGCCGAGGTCTACGCCCGCGGTGGCGTGATCAGTGCGGTCTGCCACGGCCCCGCCGCCCTGCTCGGCGTAGAGATCGCACCCGGCAAGACGCTGCTGCAGGGGCGTCGCCTTACCGGCTTCAGCAACGCCGAGGAGTTGTTCCTGATGGAGGACCCGGTGCAGCGCCTGGGCTTTCTGCTGCAGGATGCGCTGGCCGATGAGGGCGAGTTCAGCGAGGCGCCGATGTACCTCGAGCATGTGGTGGTGGATGGTCGCGTCATCACCGGCCAGAACCCGTGGTCGACCTGGGCGCTGGCCGAGGCGACCGTGCGTGCGCTGGGCGCCGAACCCGTCGCGCGCCCGCGCAGCAGCGAGGAGCATGCCGTCGATCTGCTGCATCGCCTGCACGCCGAGGGCTACGACGCCGCGCGCGCCGCCAAGCCGGGGCTCGGGCCAGTCGACAACCGCCTGCTGCTGATGCACGGCCTGATCGCTTCGATGCGCGGCGATTACAAGCGCATGATCGATCTGATGCGGCTTGCGCGTGCCTGAGCGTCCGTCCGAACGCCTGCGCGTGCTGCTGGTCGAGGATGACCTCGACATCGCGGCGGGCCTGGTCGACTACTTCGAGGTGCGCGGCATCGAGGCCGAGCACGCCTTCAACGCGCGCGAGGCGCAGGCGCGTCTGCTCGAGGGTCGCTTCGACCTTTGGTTGTTCGACGTGCAGCTGCCCGGCGAGGATGGCTTCAGCCTCTGCCGTCGGCTCAAGGCGCTGCAGCCCGACGGTGCGCCGGTGCTGTTCCTGACCGCGCGCGGTGCGCTGGCCGATCGGCTGGCCGGTTTCGAGGCGGGCGCAGTCGACTACGTGATCAAGCCCTTCGAGCCGGCCGAGCTGGTCGCGCGCGTTCGCGCACTGGCGAAACACGTGCCGGCGCGTGCCGGCGGCTGGATCATCGCCGAAGACTGGCGCCTGGATCCGCAGCGCGGGTTGCTGGAGCGGGCAGGCACGCAGCTGCAGCTTTCGGCGTCGGCCGCGCGGCTGCTGCGCTGCCTGCTGCAGGCCAGCCCGGGCTGCGTCAGTCGTGCCGAGCTGGGTGAGGCGCTGTGGGGCGAAGCCGGGGAGGACGACGACCTGCGCACACATCTCTACGCGCTGCGCCGCAGCCTGCGCGAAGTCTTTGGCGAGGCGCCGATCCACAGCGAGCGCGGGCTCGGCGTGCGCTTTGGCGGCGTGAAATGAGGCCGCGCTCGCTCAAGCGCGTGCTCGGCCTGCAGTGGGCCTTGTTCGGTGGTGCGCTGCTGCTCGGCCTGTGCACGCTGGCGGCGGTGGCGCTGTATGTGCTGGAGGACAGCTTCATCGATGCCCGTCTGTTCGCGGCCGAGCGCGCCCTGGCCGGCGAGCGTGAACCGCTGCCGCAGGTGCAGCTGTGGCGGCTCGATGCGTTCCCGGCCGCGAAGCGGGAGCGGCTCGCCGCGCTGAAGCCCGGGGCGCTGCGCGAGTTCCGGCTGGACAAGGATCGCTATGTGCATCTGCGCGCGCTGGCTGCCGATTCCGAGGGGCCGCGTTTCCTCGTCTTCGATGCGCAGGAGGAAATGCGCGTCAGCGAAGCCCTGTGGCGGGCGGCGCCGGTGCTCGCCGTGCTGCTCGTGATTCTGCTGCTGCATGCCGCCTGGCTCGCGCGGCGCTTCGTCGGCCGCATCGAAGGCGCGGCCGGCGGGCTGCTGCAGGCGCTGGAGCGCGAGCCCAGTGCGTCTTCACTGCGCAACGCGGCCGATACCCAGCCTGTTGCCGAGTTCCAGCGCTTCGGCCATGCGCTGGCCGATGCGCTGGATGCGCGGCTTGCGGCCTTGAAGCGCGAGGAGGAGACCCTGCGCTTCCTCGCGCATGAGCTGCGCACGCCGCTGCAGAGTGCGCGGCTGGCCGTGGAGGCGCTGGGCGAACAGATCGAAGCGCCTGCCGAGGCTCGCCTGCGTCGCGCCCTGCAGCGGCTGGAGCGCGCCAGTGCGGCGGTGCTGTGGCTGGGCGAGTCGACGCCGGTCTCAGAGGCTTTCGATGTTCGGCCGATTCTCTCGACGCTGGTCGATGAGTTCGCGCCGCTCGCCGCCCGCCGCGGCCAGCACATCGTGCTCGCGGCCGATGCGGACGTGCACTGGGCGCTGCCGCCGGCGGGCATCGAGGCTGTGCTGGGCAACCTGCTGATCAACGCGATCCAGCACGGTGCGCCGGGTGTCATCGAAATCATGCTGGGCGCCGAACGGATCGAGATCCGGAACGCGACCGATGACGGCGAAAGTCATTCGGGCTTCGGCCTGGGCCTGGAACTCGCACGTCGGCTGCTGGCGAAGATCGAGTGGGCGCTGGAAGCGCGCATCGACCGCACAGCTGCGGAGTTCCTCCTGTGCCCCGCGCCGAAGACAGCGCCTGCGTGACCTGTCCCGTTCCATGGTCGCTTGCGCAGCTATGCGGGGTGCCGCAAGGCACGCGCACTCAATCCAATAGAGCTCGGTGCGCGCCACGCGCACGTAGTCCACTCGGGCTTGGTGCGCGACACGCTCACCCTATGCCTACATCTGAATCGGCTTCGTCCGGGGCTCGGCGTCGCTCGAATTCGTAGGGTGCGCGTGTCGCGCACCCACAGGCGCGAGTGACGCCGCGCAAGGATCGAGCAGGTCACGCGCAATCCGCACTGTAGCCCGCACTTGAGGCCTCACTTGAGCCTCGCTTGAGGCGCGCAGTACAGCCTTGTCTCGCCGCGACTGGCGCGGCGAGACAAGGACTGCATATGGATCGGCTTGCTGCCCGCTGCGCGAATGCGGACTGCGCACCTTCTCACCCCCACGGCGTGAGCGACTGGGGCGCCTTCCTTGCGCGCATGCTGCGTCACCCGCGCATCGTCGGGGCGATCGCGCCCTCCAGCGAGGCGCTGGCGCAGGCCATGCTCCATGCCGCAACGCCGCTGCGGGGGCCGGTGCTGGAACTCGGTGCCGGCACCGGCGTGTTCAGTCGCGCCCTGCTGCGGGCGGGCTTGGCGCCTGAGGCGCTGTGCGTGGTCGAGCGCTTGCCGGAGTTCGCGCAAGCCCTGAGGGTACGGCTGCCGGGTGTGCAGGTGCTCGCGCTCGACGCGGCTGAGCTGCAGCCCGCGCAGTTCGCGCAGGCGCCTGTGACCGTGGTGTCGGGCCTGCCGCTGCGCGCGATGCGCGAGTCCCAGGTCGAGGCGATCCTGCGCACCGTGTTGGCCGTCTGCAGCGAGGACGTGCGCATCGTTCAGTTCAGCTACGGCCTGCGCTGTCCCGTGTCCTCGGCGGTGCGCTCGCGGCTGGGTCTGCATGCGCAGCGCGTGCGCTGGGTGGCGGTCAACCTGCCGCCGGCCTTCGTGTGGCGGCTGCAGCGTGTCTTGCCTGCGAAGTAGCGCTGGGCGAGTCAGTCAGCGCAATCTGGCCAGCACAGTTCAGGCCAACGCGAATCAGGTCTGCCCGAATCAGCACAGCTGCGGATCTGGTCGGCGCGAATCAGGCCAGATCTGAACCAGGTCAGATGTAAATCGGGCCGGACGCGATTCAGCCCAGCGCGTCCTGCACCGTCAGCCATTCCTCTTCCAGCGCATCGCGCTCGCTTCGCAGCTTGCCCTGGGCCTGCACCAGCTTCTGGATCTCGGCCTTGTCGCTGGCGTACAGCGTGGGGTCGGACAGCCGCGTATCGATCTCGACCAGCTCGCGGCCGATCTTCTCCAGCCGCGTCTCGATGGCCTTGATGCGGTTGCGCAGCGGCTTCTCGCGCTCGCGGTTCTCGGCGGCACTGCGACGGCGATCGGCCTTGGATTCACCCGACTCGGGCTCACTCGCGCTGCTCCTGGCGACGCTGGCGCTGATCGCCGAGCTGCCCTTGCGCAGCCAGGCGGCGTAGTCGTCGAGGTCACCCTCGAAGGGTGCGACCTGGCCGTCGGACACGCGCCACCAGCTGTCGCAGACGAGCCCCAGCAGATGGCGGTCGTGGCTGACCAGCAGGATCGCGCCGGGGTATTCGGCCAGGGCATCGGCCAAGGCCTCGCGCATGTCGAGGTCGAGGTGGTTGGTGGGCTCGTCGAGCAGCAGCAGGTTGGGCTTGCTCCAGGCGATCAGAGCCAGCGCCAGCCGCGCACGCTCACCGCCGGAGAAACCGTCGACCGGCTCGAACACGCGATCGCCAGCGAAGTTCCAGCCGCCCAGGTAGGCGCGCAGCTGGACCTCGCCCACACCGCGGGCGATGTCGACCAGATGCTGCAGCGGGCTCTGGCCTTCGGTGAGCTGCTCGACCGTGTGCTGGCTGAAGTAACCGATGTTGAGTTCGAGATGGGCGACGCGCTCGCCCCGCAGCGGCGCGATCTCGGCAGCCAGCGTCTTGACCAGGGTCGACTTGCCGGCGCCATTGCGGCCGAGCAGGCCGATGCGGTCGCCCGGCTCCAGGCTGAACTTCACCCCGCGCAGGATGGTGCTGTCTCCATAGCCTGCGTCGACCTGGTCCAGGCGCAGCAGGGGCGTGGGCAGCTTGGCTGGCTCGGCGAAGCTGAACTCGAAGCCGCGCTCGGCGCGTACGGCTTCGGTGCCAGCCAGCTTCTCCAGCCGCTTGACCCGCGACTGCGCCTGCTTGGCCTTGCTGGCCTTGGCCTTGAAGCGGTCGATGAAGGCCTTGAGCTTGGCGCGCTCGGCCTGCTCGCGCTCGAAGGCGATCTGCTGCTGGCGCAGCTGCTCGGCGCGCTGGCGCTCGAAGCTGGTGTAGTCGCCGCTGTACAGGCGGCCGGTGCCGCCGTGCAGGTGCAGGGTGTGGGTGGCGATGCCGTCGAGGAACTCGCGGTCGTGCGAGATCACCAGCACGGTTCCGGCGAAGCGCTTCAGCCATTCCTCCAGCCACAGCACGGCGTCGAGGTCGAGGTGGTTGGTCGGCTCGTCAAGCAGCAGCAAGTCGGCCGGCGTCATCAGCGTGCGTGCGAGATTCAGCCGCACCCGCCAGCCGCCGGAGAAGCTTGAAACCGGACGTTCGTGGGTGTCGGCCGGAAAGCCGAGGCCGTGCAGCAGGCGTCCCGCGCGGGCGCGTGCGTCGTAGCCGCCGAGTTCCTCGATGGTCTGATGTGCCGTCGCTGCGGCCTCGTGCTCGCCGCGGGCTTCGGCCTCGGCGGCTGCGCGCAGGGCCTCGGCGACCGGCTTGTCGCCGCCGAGCACAAAGTCGATGGCCGGGTCGGGCAGGGACGGAGTCTCCTGCGCTACCGCCGCCATGCGCAGGCCGCCGGGCAGGTCGATGTCGCCGAGGTCTGGCTCCAACTCGCCCTGGATGGCGGCGAAAAGACTCGATTTGCCGCAGCCGTTGCGGCCGATCACGCCGACCCGCCAGCCAGCGTGCAGGGCGGCATCGAGGCCGGAGATCAGCAGGCGTTCGCCGCGGCGCAGGGCGAGGTTGCGGAAGGCGATCATGGGGCGGTCGCGAGTCCTGGCGGGGCAGGCGCCCGCGGGCGCGGACGCCACAAAGAACAAAGGCCGGAACATGCGTTCCGGCCTTTGTGAATGGTGGCTCCCGAGGCCCGACTCGAACGGGCGACCCTCTGATTAACAGTCAGATGCTCTAACCGGCTGAGCTACTCGGGAACAGAGCCGCGCATTGTAGTCACTCCGCGGCCGTGGTCAAGCCCTGTCTTGCGCGCGTCGCCCTCAGCCGCAGCTGCCGCCGATCGACTCCGGGCGGGCCCGCCGCAGGCGGCCGGTGTTGTTGAGCACCAGCGCACCTAGCAGGCGGCCGTCCTCACTGCAGATGCGCAGGCTCAGGTTGCTGGCGCCGCTGCCGCCGTTGGGCCGGAACATCGCCATCGGTCGCTGCGCGCTGCTGCGGACGCGCAGGCGCGGCGAGGGTTCCCGCTGCACGCGTTCGATTGCCTCGCCAGCATCACGCGCACCGTTGCGATTGGAGTCGACGAACACCAGCCAGCCGTCGTCCCAGACCCCGCCGCTGCGACAGCTCAGCCCGTCGGAGGTCGGGCAGATCGCCGCCGGCAGGCCGCGGGTTACGGCCAGAGTTCGAGCGTGGTGGAACCCGCCCATCAGCTGGTGCTGGGCGGCGACGAAGCCCTGCCGTTCGATCATCTGGCGGAAACTCGGCACGGCGATGCCGAGAACGATGCCAGCCACGGTGATTGTCATCAGCAGCTCGATCAGGCTGAAGCCCCTGATCGAGCGATACGCGAATCCGATACGCATAAGGACAGCCTCCCCGAAACGTCGGCGGCGAAGGGCCGCGCTCGACGGAGGACAGTGTCGGGAGCGGCTCTACGTGGCGGAATCGGAGGCGGCTTCGCGTAGGGGTAGGAGTTTTGCCAATGCGCGTTGGGGAAGGCGCGGAGGGGCGTGGCCTTCCGCTTGCCTCACGCTGCTGTCAGTACAGTGTCAGCATGCGGGGTCCAGACTTGTGCGCGTCGTCTGCAGCGCTGAGCCTCGGGCGATTCCCGATTCCCGATTCCCGATTCCCGATTCCCGATTCCCGATTCCCGATT